>Ga0131853_10026044_pt1 | contig 10525 bp, 10 predicted proteins | sample TergutLab28metaG_FD_92764 | JGI IMG/M metagenome (GOLD analysis project Ga0131853, IMG submission 92764) | Labiotermes labralis P1 segment gut microbial communities from Petit-Saut dam, French Guiana - Lab288 P1 (version 2) (version 2) | ecosystem: Host-associated > Arthropoda: Insects >... | reverse complement strand
TTGAGAGGAGGTAAAAGTTTGGTGAAATTTTTTTTTTTTGTTTTTTTTTGTTGTGTGGGGGGGGGGGGGGGGGGGGGGGGGGGGAGCAAGTGCAACTGTGCACATTATAGATCCAAAATTTTCTGTCTATGATGTTCCTAATCACAAAATTGGGTTGGTTGCATTTGAAATTATTGGGACCTCTTTCTGGGATAAGTGTTTTATAAGGGACTATGTACAAAGAATTTTCTTAATATTTTGTAACTGATGCTAGCAAGTTTGTCTTTGTTCAGAAATATTGAAAGGATTTGTCACATCTGTTGGATGTGATGTAACTGTATTTATCTGAAATCTTTCTTATAGATTTTATAATTTAATGTGCATGTGTGTGTGTGTGTGTTTGTACGTGTGTAGGGGGGATACAAAGACTTGATGTCTTAGATTCAGGAACTTATTTCTGAGGTCATTTACTGTCAGACATGTCAGACGAAGATCATTCCAGTATACAAGGGTTAATGGATTTCTGACTATAAATGCCAAGTAAGAACAAATGAATAAGTGCTTCCTGTATAGAACTCATGACTGTAGCTGTGGGTAGGTTCTTGGCCACAAAGCAAGATGAAAGCCATAGGTGGAGTTACCTTGGCTAGTAGATGGACTTCATTAGTGCAAAACACATTTCCTACTTTGGTCTTGTTTGAGTGTAAGAATTTTTTGCTAGACTTATTCATGTGCAAATCTGTACCAGGTGTACTGAAATCAGTATAATGTATTTCTGTACTGGAATAGAAACAATACAGGACTCATCCTCTATTTTACCACACCACTAGAAATGTTTTCTAAGCTACTAGCTCTACTGTTGTTGTTCCTGATGGCTGAATGACTTTGCATACTTGCCTGCCTACCCCTATTCTGCAAGGATTGCCCCACCCCTGAAATGTAGCCACAGATACCAGACCCCCTACAGAACACAAATATTGTATTACTGAATTTACTATAAATCATCAAAATGACTGCCCTTAGCGTCAGTACACATACTGGCATGTCTTTGAATCAGGCATATAGCTCACATTGGTTTATTAGAAATTTTTATGTAGGTTGCAGCATCCAGAAAGGACTGGAGTAGTAAATGTCATGTTTTCCCTGTTTTATGGTTCATTGTATCTTCCAGGTGTCTCCCGAGATAAAACTTCAGGGTAGGGATGGTGATCCTTGAAGGTGTATGCCAATATTGTCCATAATTGCTGGAGAAGTCTTTCATGTGTCCATAGGAATTTTAAGTAGCTACAACAGGTCTTGTTGTTTTCCATCATCATTATTGATATCAACAGCAAAAATAATAATAAATTTAAGAGTAGAAGAAATAAAAAATTCAACAGGAAGACAAGACAGATAGTAACAATGTACGAAATTCATTACCCAAAAGTTGGCGAAGGTGAGCTATATGTAATGAGGAAAGAAGGAGGAAGAAGCTTGTTGCAAATTGAAGCGATTTACAAAGCAGAGATAATCAGTTTTACAGAATATCTGAGCACAAAATATGCAGAAGACCAGTTTGTAAATATTGTTACAAGCCACTAAAGCAATCAACCATGTATGAATTGAACAATTAATATTACAGCCATGTTTGTAGAAGAATTAAACCAATCAGGTGAAAACAGTAGCACAAAAAAGGAAAGCATGCAACATACAAAAACAAGATTAGAAAAGTCCTTAAAGAAAAAATGGGACAGCAAAATAATGCATGAACAGTACATTAGATGTACAGATAAACAATTAGTAGTGAAGAAGACACATTCTTATGGGAGATCTGAAAGCAGAAACTGAAAGTGAAATAATAGCATTACAAACTAAATATCATGCAACAAAAATATTACAACAGTAACAGCAAATGCAGACTGTGACACTTAATTGAAGATACAATAGACCACATATCAGCATGCCCAGTATTGGCAAAAGAACAATACATAGATTCATGATAGAGTGTGTGTGCTCAACTATATGTTTCCACATGCAAGGAACTGGGTAAAATTAGATAAGAAGCTCTTATATGAGCATGTACCAAAGTCAGTAGAAACAGGTCATGAAGGTAAGTTAACCATATTGTGGAAGTGATAAGTGAAAACTGGCAGAACCAGACATAATACATCAGACATCATAATCCATGATAACAGAAAAGGAACATTCTGCCTGTTAATAGCCGTTTGCAATTTTAGGGGCTAGATATGTGATGAAGAAAGAATCTGAAAAGACTTTGCCATATATATATATATAAACAGTAGAAATGCACTGCATGTGGAATGTAGAAACAAAAGTGGTACCATTAATAAGCGGCAACTGGAACCATCTCACAATTATCTGGTAAATACCTGAGCAACACCTGGAAAGCATGACTTCAGGGAACAACAATACAGCCATACTGGGCACTGCACACAAACTTTGGAGAGAACTGATGGAAAAGTACAAAACGTTTATTGTGGGAAATAGCAATATGTGTACCACAGGTTGTGACCATACTATATGTGCATAAAGATGGTGATGGTGGTGTTGGTGATGATGATGATGACGATGATAATAATAATAATAATAACAACAACAGCAGCAGCTGTTTTAATAATTCTTGCACAGAGAACAGCATGTTTGAAAGCATTTTTAGGAAGCCTGTTTAGGCAGCCAATAACCTGTATGAGTTGGTTATTTTAAAGTAGAGTTTTAGAAAGTGAGTGCTATTTGTAACTACTATTTCTCAATGGACAAGATGATATTGCAACCATAAAGGAATGAATAGTAATTCTGGAAGAAATTATAAGAATTACTAATCACTCTCTTATACTTCGTTTACTTGTACTCATTTTATTTTACTGATACAAGTTACAGCAGAGATTAAAATCAATACATGTATTTTAGGAAGCCAGTTTATATAATGAGTTAGAAATCTGTATTACTTTGAACTAGATCATGTAAAAAAAAATTTTGTACATAATAACTGTAGCAACACAGTAAATGTCACTGTGAATATACTAAAGTAAGAGCTGTTGAAGTCTTGATTCTTATTATAATACATGAAAAAGGTGGGAAAAGCAGGTAAATTTTACCATCAGTTTCACTTTTAATATTGTGCCAAGGATGATGGGTATGTTTTATCATATTTTCTATGATTGTTTTTTGTATGATAAGCATGCAACATTATATTAATTGAGACTCTTGCCTAAAAAAGTTTAACACTGAAGGCAGTGTTTAATGAATATCAGATGAAAGTACTGATAATACTGTAATTGCTGATTGCTGCGTTTTTTAAATGGTCAAAAGTTTCTGGAATTGGAATCCAGACTTTCAAAACTTCATTTTCTGCATTTTTCAGTGTTGATTGCTTCTAGTTCAGCTCTTGAAGTTAAGAAGTTTTGCTTCCAAATTGAACTGCTTGGTGAATCAGTCATGTGCATCTCAAAGTTATTCATATCAATCCATTACAACATTTCTAAATTTCTTGAATGTTATGTTGTCTGAACATTGTGTGAATTTTCATATTCTTTAAATTCTTTAAATGACATGAACAGGGTAAATCTTAAAGAGAATTGTGCAATAATTGAATTACTGATGCTTGATAGTTGTATTTGAAGGCTCTTGAATGTATGTTTTTTGTCTGAACTTCAAGATCAGTGATGTGTGTTGGCAGGTTTGGGAAAAATTCAAATGTACCATTGTAGATACAGAAAATTTTCAGTTTATTTCAGAGACTTTTATGTTATCAATCATGACATCAGTTTTGTGCCAAACCCCTGGAATTGGTGTTGACGTCATCTAAATGCAATGAAAAATCTTCCAAGAAAACTTGAATTCATAAATTCACGCACAATGTAATTCTGGAATTTATGGTTTTTCTCGTGTATCAAAGAAAAATTCCTTTCACATACTGAGCAGATTTATGAAGAACATCAATTAACTAAATTAAGTGACTTAACTGTATATAAATACTGCTGTGTGTGGGGAATTGACTTCACTGGGCAGATTCTTAAATTTTTTTTTTTAATAATGAAAAATGCACAGAAATACAATTGGCTGCTCTGGTTACCACACTTCAATATAAGAAATTTTACATTGTGGGGGAAAGAAGAAAAACATTTGGAAGGGAGGATGTGCATTTTAGAACCCAAGAAATATGGTAGTCCTAATAATAGTGTATTTGTCAATGCAAAATCTCTACTTCTGTATAGCAGTGCCTGCTGTTTTCTCTATAAGGCTAGAAAATGTTTATTGTTACTTACAAAAACATAAAAAGTGTGGGCAGAATGATCCAATGCTACCTGTTCAGTTCTATCATTGCTAGAATACTGAGTTCTATGGGCATATTTTCATATTTCTGTTGTACTTGGAGTGGGTTAAACTCAGTAAATTACATTCATCTGGTACTTTTTTGGACACATGGATTAGTAGTTCATTGCAGTGATTGTAAAACATTACGTTTGTAGCCATGTACTTGCCAAGCCACCACCTGGCCAGCAGCTTGCTGGGAAATCTGCTGTCAGCACTTCCTGCTGCTTGCATTTTGTATAAAAATTATTCACATGCATCATCATTTGGTAGTGACTATAATTATATACAATCTCTATACTTTTTTCATAATATAGCAAGGTTGGTTGGGCAAAGCAGAAACCAGCAGTGAATGATGCATGCCAAGAAAATTTTATTTTGTTTCACTTTGGACACACTTGATATAGGTTTGTCTGCCCTGATCAAGGGGGGCATGGTGGGGGGGGGGGTGAAGTCTGCAGATCTGGTTGACTAGTGTTGTGAACTGCTGCAACTGTTCCGTCAGCCAGGGTTGTTGTGATGGGCATAGTAATTCACAGGTGTTTTGGTATATGTACAGAGAATGAGGGATGTGATCTTGAACATTTGTTGTATATTCAGCAATAAGAACTGTGATTTTTGTTTAACATACACTCTTTAATCCTTGAGAATCTTATATGTGTTTATTAACAATTTCTAACTGCATACACATATAACCTTAAAATTAAGGAATGAAGATAAGACATTTAGTAATGAATCTCCCTGTGTGTGTGTGTGGTGTGTGTGTGTTGTTTGGTGTCTGTGTGTATTGATAGTAGTGGTAGTTATAATAGTAATGGTAGTGGTGGTAGTAGTAGTAATAATAGTAGTAATGGTGGTAGCAGTAGTACTGGCAGTAGTAATAATAGTATATAAAGTAATTATAATCATATATGCCTGTTAGATATGTGTATTGTGAACTTCAGTGGCATAACATTCATGCTAACAATGTTAGCCGGGCTTACACTTTACCAAAAAAAAAAGTTTTTAATCATTCTGTGACACTCCATGTAATGGGATGGGGGGCAATTGAATGCATAGTGCATCATTAGCCAGGTTTCGGCCATGCCAACAGCGGCCTGTTAGCCACCTCATAGTAGCTGAAGTTGGTTCTACGGGTATTTGAGAAACTGAGGAGCAGAGACAAATCTGGAAGTCCCTAGACACTGTGCAGTGAGGGATGACAGGAGCTGGTTGCCCTTCATAACTGTCACATTGGACATGTAGAATGTTAATACAATTTAGTTGGTTTTGTATGTGTTGTAACTTCTGTTGTACATATGTAACATATGACTTGTGTATCATGGAAGATGGAGTTGTGACTGTTGTACAGGACTTCATTACAGCAGTCATTTGTTGTAGGCATTTTGTTTCGAAGAGGCATATGAACCCCATACCCCATGTATCACAAAAATGGTGAAACAGTTGAACAGTTTTGGGGGTTCTTGGTATACAAATGATATTTTTATGGGGTTGTAAGAGTTTATTATTGTGGTGTTGGCCTCGTCTTTCTTGTTTTAGCTGGAAGAAATTTTTGGATAAGGAGATGTATTTGTGACACTCCTTTTTTTGTGTTTGACTGTAAACTTAATGGATTGTGTGAATTTTAAACTAGCTTTACTGAAATTGTGTAAGACATGGAGAGTCCTTTTACCTAGCATGTTTGTTGGTTTGTAAAGAACATAATGCAGAAATTAAAGTCACTCTATTATTAGCTCTGTTATAGGTGCTATTTGCTGTAATGCTCAATGAGAACCTTTTTTTTTAGAGGGTCTCTGGAAAAACTGAACAAGAAAATCAAGTTATTTAGAATATATTTATTGCATGGCTCAGTACAGTGAAAAACTCCACGCTTAGCTGGAAACAAATTAAGCTTTTATTCGAACATCTGACATCCAGAAGGACCTCAAATGAATCAGTTACAGCTGTGATGATAAACTAAATAAAGGAAGTGAATGCCATGGATTCTGTAATTCAAGGGGACAGTGTAGGTGCTTAGAGAAGATTACTAAGTTCCGTTTACTGCTTGATGACTGATGACTGTTTACAGATTTTCTGATGTCAGTAAGACTGCTCTGCTGCTTCGTTTCTGCCCTGGATTTTAACCAAATAAATGGATTTTGATGTGGTGAAAACCAGGTGCAGCACTAAATACTGCTGAGTGTGACTGACTGCGGAAACTTGTTGTGGATGAAAGAAGATTGCAGTCTTTTTATAGGTTGTTGCACCCAGCAGTGGAACCTCATATTAAGGCAACATGTTGAACGTATTTTGGAGTGTAAAGTTTCCTTTGAAATGTCTGGTTTTGCTGTATTCTTTTGCAAAACTCATCAAAGAGTTCAGCTGCATTTGACAAACTTGTAACATGATACATGCCCGCAGTTGTTCCCACCAGATGGTTTTACACAGAAGGGTTGAAAAAGTTGTCTTGCAGCTTAAAACAGGACGTATAATTTTTTTCATAGTTGTGGTGAGCAACAAAAAGGAATGGGATGGCAGAACACTATTTTCTGCTTGGGATTTTCATGACAGTCTTCAAGAATTTGACTTACAAAATTGTATTCAGGAGTACTGTGCGGGTCAAATGTTTTTCAAAATTTTGCAAGTGAAAAGTAACATCATTTGTTATTCCAAGAAAGTGTAAGAATTTTCAGAATCTTTAAACTGTGAAGTGCAGCAGTTTTTAAAAGGTTCATGCCTTCTGGGATGGGGTGCCAAATTACACAGCTTTACACCCCAGAAGATTTGAATCTTCAGCAGCACCATTGTGAGAACTTCAAATCTCTGAGGGTGTGGTCTGGAAGTGGTAAGTGCTTGCAGAGTGAGAAAGATCACTGAGAAGTCCCAGGTAAGAGATAGTGAATTGCATTGATTGTTAATGATTTATAAACTCAGTATCCCTGACCATGTGAAATAATTGATGCTGTAGTTGACTGACAGTCTGTCAAATTCTTAGACTTTATCTTATTTCACTTCTGGATGTTGGAAATTTGAACACTACTATGCCAAATTTGTAGCTGATTCTTATGAGTAGTCATGGAAATCCTATTGATGGTATTGTATCATCTCCTGAAAACAGAACTGTCACATGCTTATGCGATGGAAACATTTTTATAGGTACAGTTTGAGTCTTGCTCAAATATGTGATGGCTTCAAATCTGAGTTACAGTATTGTCAGCCTTGTTTTTAACTACTCCCAGCAACCAGTGTCTGTTGAGCCTTCATTCTCTTCTTTGAAAAGGCTCCACATTTAGTGTTGAATCATTAAGACTCAGGAGGGACTAAGCAAGTTATAATTAATGCTCATTACTTTTTTTGAGACACTGAAAGCAGTCTGAACTTTGTGACACCAAAGTTACATGTTGTCTGGAACTGAAGCACAAGGTGTAATAGAAGTAGGTAAGCTGAGTATGCACTAAGGGTATTTTCTTAGTTTACATATCATCCATCTTGTATTCTTTTACTTTGGTAGTTGTTTGCTTATTTATACATAGCCATCATGTATGATACATGTACTCAATTACCATAATTTTTTCAGCCCCCCAACCACCCCTGCATTTGGCTGACAAATTTAACAGTTATGCTGTGCCACTGATGTGCCTATAAATGTGTGTGTAGACAACACATAGGAAAATAAATGTTTTATTATGTGGTGTGTATATAGAATGCAATATTTGATGTTTTTGTGTAGTTTATATTAAAATTTTTATTTATTTGAATATTACAGGTTTGGGATGTAAAACCCATTCTTTGAAATGTTCATGTCAACACATGAGAGCAGTACAAAGAAAGCTGTACATATGGTTTAAAGTTAAACATTTGTTGTGATTTTGACAGAGAATTGTGAATATGTTGTAGAAAATTTTCTTTATCTATCACAGCAATGTTAGTGTAATATTTATTTTTATTAAATTTGACTAATACTTAATTCCAGATAGAATTTTTTCTTATTTCCATTTTGTCTTAATATTTTCCTAAATATGTTGCAAGGTTTTATGTACCTATGTTTTACTGTTGTGATCGTCTTTTACCTTGTAATGGTATGAATTAATGGATTAGCAAAATAAAGAATGACAATGTGTGTTCTGTGTTTGAAATATGTATTCAGATATAAAATTCATTTACCAATAATTGTTTTGCATTACTGAGTTTAACGTGCATGTTGTTGCAAACATGTTTAATTGTGACTGGTGACAAATTACCACCAAAGTTAATACTGGACCTCTAATCTCCATTTTAGTTGTGTAGATGACTGGTCACTCCCCTTCCCCTCCATGATTTGATTATCATTGCCCCCATATAATTGCTAAGGCACTTAATCTCTGATCTCACAGCATGGCACATAATACTGCCTTATATCAGAAGGACAGAATCCAGTTTGAAAGAACCTAAGACACATATTAGTATTCTGTATGTTTGTGGGGTCCCCTGTACCATAGGGTATTCAGGGGCCTAATCTATCCCACTAGCCAGAAACAGTGGAGCAAAATTAACAACTGGAGTGAATTGGCAGGATGTTAGAGTTTTTAACTTTTGAATTGTATAATGGAAAATTTTTTAGAATAAGACCATCTGTTTTGGAAATAATAGACAAAAACTCTAATGAAGCAGTAAGTAGACATGGACCCGTCCAAGGAGCAGAGGATGAAATTGGGTATTGCCTGGACTTGCAAATGACTTAAACTCCAAACTCTTTGTGAATGTGTAGTTTGTGTCCTTTCAATAAAGTTTGATTTTGAAGTTATAACAAAAAAAAGTAGTGTGACTGCTTTGTTTAACAAGTTAAGAACTCGGATCTGACAGAACATGATTTCATGAGGATTATAATATTCTTGGTTTAGATGGCATGTGATTTTGTCAGCAGGTTCCTCCAAATCCTCAGCATGTATGCTATATACTGAACTACATGGCATAACATCCCAGACCGTGATTATATTGCTTCGGGTTGCTGCGAGAATCCCATATCTCACATAGTTTCATGAGACCAAGAATTGGCAGCTCTTACAGAAATTCACTGATGAAACTGAATTTCATTTTGTACTTATTGTGGGTAATTTACATTGATTAAGGAAAAAACACATGAATGAAAAATTGTTTATTGTGTGGGTATGTATATTAACTGCAGTGTCTACATTTCTGAAAAAAAAAAATCAAATGGAAATCATACCTTGAAATCACTTAAGTCCCTGTTTAAGGCATATTTTTTGTTGGGTGTGAGCAAGGGATTGTGTGCATCAGTGAACTCGAAAGCACTGCTGGTGGCAGGCTAGCTGCTGGCGGGGCTACTCATGCCAGCATGTTACAAGCAAGTTGCCATAGAAAGAGAAATAGCCCCTTATACCCTCTTCCTTTAAGTTGGGGGTTGTGACATATGGCTGATGACCCCATCACCATAACCAGAAGCACATGTTGAGAATCTTAAAACTGTTGGCTGGATGGAAACAACTGAAATGAGCAAAGGTTAATCAGTCAGTGCCTTCAGTCTGTAACCCCAGAAAAGAAGAAAAGTAAACCTCCTGTATATCAAAGAAAGACTGCCATTTTGGAAGAATAATGATTAATGTGTGGCAAAATAGCATTGTAGTGTTAAGCTGGACTGTCAGGTGCCATGGCAAGTGGTTTTCTCCAGATTTGGGAAGCTATTAACACTAGAGAGCACCACTTGTGTGACAGTGATTGCCAGTCCCAAGTACCCTTAGTACAGACGCTCAACCTTTAAGTTGGAAATAGGATTTTCTGTTGTGCTCGTGACTATTTCTTGTGCTGTGGATATACACAGTAATGTCTAACCAATCCTGAAACAGGGAAGGTTTCTTCTTGAAACATACTGAAGTACGAGAAAGTGGCTGCAGGTCTTTCTCTGTGGGAAGCACATTATGAAGACGCCCCTTCATCCTGTTCTTAATTAAGACATTGCACATCATTAATTCTCTAGCGTATGTACTGAAAACTGGAAGATGAAGGATCTCATAGAACTAACAAAAAACATTTTAGATTATGCAATATCATGGAATACATTAGAATCTGACATATGGAACAATCTGCCACACGTGGTGGCTGAAGGATGACATCTTTCAAGCACCTTATATTTTATTTATACGTCATTTTGTATAAAGTCAGTGTATGTTCAGAGATTAATATGCAACATTCAGTGTTTTGAAGTTATAATAATATGATGCTCTTTCTTGTGATCTCTTATCAGATTCAGCATGTAGAC
>Ga0131853_10026043_pt1 | contig 10525 bp, 8 predicted proteins | sample TergutLab28metaG_FD_92764 | JGI IMG/M metagenome (GOLD analysis project Ga0131853, IMG submission 92764) | Labiotermes labralis P1 segment gut microbial communities from Petit-Saut dam, French Guiana - Lab288 P1 (version 2) (version 2) | ecosystem: Host-associated > Arthropoda: Insects >... | reverse complement strand
TGCGAACCCCTTTCATCATTTTTTCATTTCACGATATCTCACCGTTGACCGCGGAACGGCCGTTTGTCCCTATGACTCTATAAGTAAAGCTTTAAATCAAATGACGCAATCGGGAGTGAGAGTGGGCCCGTGGCTTAGCCAGGATATAGCGCTGGCCTTCTAAGCCAGACGCCTCGGGTTCGAAAGTTTCACAAAAAAGAGACCGAAATTCCCGACGGGCCCGCCACGGAATGTGTCACATTCAAGAAAGGAGAATATCAATGAAGAGAAGTTCACGCGCCTGGAAGAAACGCGGCAATCAGCGTTGGAAATGGCGCAAGAAGAAGATGAGAAGAAGAAAGAGAGCACAGAAGATGCGTAAGCAGTGATTCACGATCACATGGAGGTATAGGCTAACCTGGCAGACTGGCGGGCTCCAGTTATCGAGAGTGATTGAAAACGGGTTTGCTGACCGGTTGATGAATAACTGGAGCGATGACTCGTTAATTTCGCGGGGGGTAGCTCCCCCCGTGGTGGAAACCCGCTGACCTGGGTTCAAATCCCAGTGCCTCCACCTTACGCATCTCAATGCATCATTTTTCGCCCGTTATTTTGAGGGCACGATCTTATTTACGGACGAACAGGGAGGTAGCCCTTCAAGTCCTAAGGAAAAAAATGACCGTAAAATTTTCGTTACGTCGATTTAAGGAAAGACAACCTTCCTTAAATTGATGTTATTTAAAAAATAACCTAAAAACTTTAATTGAAATAATTTTAATAAAAAAATTACTAAAATATTTTTTTAAATTTGAATTAAAGAAAAAAAATTATATATTATTTTACATTATTTCAATAATATGAACGAAAAGGAATTCACCGGAACCATCGCTGGCGAAGTGAGATGGGCCATGAACGGATCGTATTGTTATTTTCATCCGCATGAACTCCCTTTCGAGATAGATGTCGACCGCAGGACGCAGCAATCTCTTTCGGAAGCGGCGATCGAACTGGCGAGACTCGACGGTATGGCCTCGCAGATGGATGCCGAGGAGTCGGAGATATTGTTGACGGCATTCACATTGATGGAGTCCGCATCAAGCTCATCTATCGAGGGCACCAGGTCCACGCTTGATGACCTGTACCGTTCCGAGAGGATAGAAGAGAAGGATGTATCGAGAGCGAGCGACAACAGAGAGGTCATGAGTTACAAAAACGCACTTCATGAAGGACTGAATGCCTTGAAAGGCGGAGAGAAGATATCCATAGATCTGATAAAAAGGCTTCATACGATACTCATGTCCAACGACAGAGGTTCACACCTCTCGCCCGGCAAGTTCAAGACAACTCAGAACGCCATAGGCACGGCAGGAGATACATTGGAGACCGCAAAAATGGTGCCGGCCTGCCCGGAGACCGTCGAGAGACTGATGGATAATTGGATCGAATATGTGAACTCCAAGGATGTGGGAACCGTAGAGAAGGTCGCGATATCCCATTGTCAATTCGAGACCATACATCCGTTCAGGGACGGGAACGGAAGAATAGGGAGGCTTCTGATAGTTCTGGTAATATATTCTGACGGATTGCTCAGGTCACCGGTGCTGTATCCGAGCGATTATTTCAACAAGTACCGTGACGAGTATATAGACGGTCTTTTCAATGTGGCATCCAAGGATGCGTTCGCAGAATGGCTGGGTTTTGTTTCCAAGGCGTTCCGCACTCAAGCGGTATCATCTATGAGAACGATCGAAAGATTACGAAGATATCGAAGAGCACTCACGGACAGCGAGAATAATATGAACATCGTCCGTACGATAAGCATGTTGTTCAGAAATCCGTACATTCGTGCTACGGATCTTAAGGATGCACTCAATATCTCTCCGCCGACCGCTAATTCCATCCTTGCAGAGCTACAGGGCCGCGGTGTGATCAGAGAGATCACCGGAAAGCTGAGGAATAAAGTATACGTTGCTGACGGAATAATGGAGATACTGAGAGGCTGAAGCCGCAGACCGAGGTCATGTTTAGAGTTCCTGTAGTTCCATCGGGTCCATTACAACATTTCTAAAAGTTCTGCGAATTTTTTGGTCCTGTCCAGCATCTGCCGGCCGTCCAGAGGAGGCATGGAATGTTTTCCGTACCTGGATTCCACTGCGAACCGCGAAAGGATGTTCGCGAATCTCTTGTCATCCACACTTATTCGTTCTTGAGGGAACAGCTTCAAGAGCAGGACAAGATCATGCGTCTTTGGATAATCGACGCCGTGTTCCTGTAAGTGGGCCTTCATCTTTTTTTCGATGAACTGCTGCAGAAAAAAACCTATCTGCGCCATAAGCTCATCATCTCCTTCAACCAATATCTCCGCGGCCCTGAGGTCTTATACAGACCTTTGTCTGAGGATGCCCACGTCATCATACGGATCCATGGATAACCCTCCCTGTGGCCATTGCCTCATGGGCAAGAGAGTACTTATTGGATAGATCCCTTTTAAATTCTTCAGGAGTATAGACAATGATGTCTACTGGGATATTGGAATCTTCCAATGCGAGTCTCGCCTCTGCACCGATGATAAAACTATTCTCATCCGATTCTTTCACAATTATTATGTCCAGGTCGCTGTCCTTATCAGCGGTCCCATTGACCACCGAACCGAACACTATCATAAGACTGGAGTCAATGTTGCGTTTTGCCATCTCGATGACCCGTTCAGCCTCGGCGTGGTCGAACATATCATATTTCTGATAGTCAAAGAGATATAAAACACTCATGCCGACTGCCATTCTGCGGATAGTGTATGCGCTCCTATGAGTTCAAGCCGAGTATCATCTCTCGCTCGACTCGTGTTTCAATATCGCATATTCCATGGAATCCACGAGTGCTATCAGACTTGCCTCCACTACGTTCGTCGATACACCGACGGTGGTCCAGCTGTCCTTCCCGTCCGTCGACCTTATGAGAACACGTACCCTTGCGGCGGTGGCCGCTTTCTCGTCAAGCACACGCACTTTGTAATCGGTCAGCCTTACCGAGTTCAGGATCGGATAGAAATGGGAGAGCGCCTTCCTCAGCGCCCCGTCCAGCGCGTTCACGGGACCGTCACCGTCGCATGCGGTGTGTTCAACGTTACCAAAACGATCGGCAACCTTCACGCTTGCCTCGGAGATCATCCCTCTCTCCCCGGCCTCGTCCATGTACATTCTGAATCCGACGACATCGAACGGCCTGGAGATGTCTCCTTTGAATCTCTTCACGAGCATCTCGAAGCTGGCCTCCGCACCGTCGAACTGGTAGCCTTCCGCCTCCAGGTCCTTTATCCTCTCGAGTATCTCCTTATTGTCATCCGTCTCATCGGATATCCCCAGCTCCCTGAGCTTCGCGGATACGCTGGCCCTTCCGGCCATATCCGATATCAGTATCCTGCGTTTGTTCCCTACGGATTCCGGGGACACGTGCTCGTACGTTCTCGTATCTCTCGACAAAGCGCTGACGTGCATCCCTCCCTTGTGCGCGAACGCCCGTTCGCCCACGTACGGAAGACCGGGATGCGGGCTTATGTTGGCCGTTTCACCGACGAACCCGCTGAGTGCCGTGAGCTTAGTGAGATCCATCGGTCCGATGTCGTATCCCATCTTTATCGCAAGATCGGGCATTATTGAACAGAGATTAGCGTTACCGCATCTCTCGCCTATCCCGTTTATCGTCCCCTGTACCATCCTTGCGCCGCTCTCGACCGCCGCCAGCGAACAGGCGACGGCCAGGTCCGAATCGTTATGACAATGTATCCCGACACCGACGTTCACGGATCCGACGACCTCTTTGGTGGCAGCAACGACCTCCTTTGGTAAGGAGCCGCCGTTGGTGTCGCACAGGACTATCCATTCCGCTCCCCCGTTCACAGCGGCCTTGACAACCTCCATCGCATAGGGTCCGTTGCTCTTATGGCCGTCGAAGAAGTGTTCGCAGTCGAATATGACCTTCTTCCCTTTGTCACGGAGGAATCTCACGCTGTCCTCCACTATCTTAAGATTATCTTGAAGGGATATCTTCAGCGCATCGGTCACATGGAAATCCCACGCCTTCCCGAAGATGCATACGTATTTCGAAGCGCAGTCCGCCAGGGCCGCCAGCCCCGGGTCCTTGTCAGCGGGTACGCCTGACTTACATGTGCTCCCGAAAGCGGTGAGTTCAGTTCTCTTCATTCCCAACTCGGATGCGCGTTCGAACAGTTCATCATCCTTAGGGTTGGAGGAAGGCCACCCTCCCTCCGCGAAATCGATACCGAATGCGTCCAGTTTCCTGAGTATCTCCATCTTGTCCTCGGTAGAGAAAGAAACGCCTTCCGTCTGCGCCCCGTCACGGAGGGTCGTGTCGTAGATGAACACTCTGTCCAAGACATCACCTTCTGCGTCCCATCAGCGTCATGAGGTCGCTGAGTATGGCCGATGCGGTCTCTATCCTTCCAGCGCCCTTCCCGGATATCGTGATGGGGCCTGCCAGGTCGGTCAGTATCTGTGCCGTGTTCAGCGTACCGGAGACACTTAAGGGATGTCCCTTCGGGATGAGTCTCGGCGACACGTCAAGGACGGTGTCGGAGACCTCGCCTATCAGGCGTATGACCATATCATGATCGTTCGCGAGGGCTATCGCCTCCGTGCTCACCGACGTTATGCCGGTTATCGAGACATCCGAGAATTTGACGTTGCGTTTGAAGATCGAGTTCGCAAGTATCACGACCTTACAGGCGGTGTCTATCCCTTCGATATCATATCTCGGGTCAGTTTCCGCGTACCCCAACTGCTGCGCCTCCTTGAGCGTCTGTTCGAACGGCGATCCGTTGTCCATGCGGCTCAGTATGAAATTGCACGTACCGTTGAATATCCCTCTTATCGACCTTACCCGTTCACCTTGGAGGTTCTCCCTGCAAAGGTTTATTATGGGCATGGCACCGCCCACGGTACCTTCGTAAAGTATCGATGACTTGTTCTTCTCAGCAAGCCTGCTCAACTCTTTGAACTTAAGTGCCAGCGGACCCTTGTTGACGGTGATAACATCCTTACCGCGGCTCAATGCATGCTCTATGTGCCTAAGTCCCGCACCACCCGTCTCTATGTTAGTGGGACTTGCCTCGATGAGAACATCATATTCAACGGAATCAAGGACATCCGTGCCGTCGATAAGCTTCTTCGTACCGACGGAACCGGTATTCGCCTTTCGGGTCACGAGTCCCATGGGATCGAGCCCGTCCGTGTCGATCGCGAAACTTTTGGAGTCGAACGCAGCGACTATTCTGACGGGATCATGACCGGAACTGAGAAGATTCGATTTTTTGTGCAAGGTCTCAGCCAATCCCTGTCCGACGGTGCCGAACCCGGCGATGATGATCCTCATCATCTCACGCTCCCGATGTATGTTATGTTCGACCTTTTACAGGCGGACATCATAAATGCGTTGAATTTGAGCACATCTTCCTTGCTCCTGACGCTGACCGACACCATGGCGGCACTTTTCTCCTCGCCGGTCTTTGACGAGTATCTGATATCCACCGATCTCATGTCGATGGCCTTGGCGGCCTTGGCCATGAGCTTGTCGATCTGCGACGGGCTTATGTCGCCTATGAGAAGGCAGTCCGTGGGGAACGTCTCGGTAACGGAACTCATGCGCGAGATCATGACGTCTCTTTTTTCCCATATCTCCTTGAGTCTCTCCAGATCCTCAGCGGAGCCTACCTCGAATGTGATATTGACCCCGATGCGTCCGCTGATCTTGTTGTCGCGGTTGTGCACCACGCCCACTATGTTACCGTTCACTAAGGAAATGGGCTCAAGGGAGCCGACCAACTGTCCGGGCATATCCTTAACGAAGACATCGGCATTGACTATCATATCGTTCACTTTTCTGTATCTACATATAACCGCAGGGATTCTATTATATTTATCTGAGACCTTCGTCACGCGCGTACGGGTCAACTTTCAATGGAACAAGAGCGCCGAGAGGGAGATTTGAACTCCCGAGGCGGAGACCGCCACGAGCTTTCCAGGCTCGCGCCTTACCGGGCTGGGCCATCTCGGCTCCTGTGCGACAGATTACTTTTAGATTAAATATCTTTGTAATGGGTCCGTCGCATACGGGACAGCGATCCGTGCATGCAGGATGGCCGTTATTTATATACTGGAAAGGGACATAATAAACATCATGGATGACGTTATCCCGGTGATCACGGAGAACGATGTTAAGGCACTCACAGAGAGGATACGCAAGGCTGTGGAGGACACGGGACTCAAGGGTGTGGTCCTCGGCCTCAGCGGAGGAATAGATTCCGCGGTCGTCGCAAAACTGTGCGCCGATGCCGTCGGTCCTGAGAATGTGATGTGCGTATTCATGCCGTCGCGCGTCACTCCCGCGGACGACTACAGGATAACGACGGACCTGTGCGCGAGATGGGGCACCGAGTATAGGATACTGGACGTACAGCTGGCGGTCGATTCACTATCGGCGATACTCGCAACGAGCACCGATACACCATTGGACAGAGGTAACATAGCGGCAAGGTGCAGGATGGTCGTCCTGTTCAATCTTGCGAAGAAGAACAACAAGGTCGTGATGGGTGCGACCAACGAGAGCGAGTTCCGGATGGGCTACTTCACCAAGTTCGGGGACGGGGCGTACGATATATCGCCGATGTCCGGTCTCTACAAGACACACGTCAGACAGATAGCCAGGATACTGGGGATACCGGATGAGATAATAAAGAGACCGCCCACCGCCGGCCTGTGGGCCGGCCAGACGGATGAAGGGGAGATGGGGATAACGTATGATGACCTTGATCCGGTGCTGTACAGGATGTCGAAGGGAGCATCGGATGAGGAGATATCGGCAAGGACCGGGGTCCCGACGGAGAAGGTGGCGTCCGTACGGGAAAAGGTCGCGAAGAGCGAACACAAGCGTATACCGCCGATATGCCCGTGACAGCTCGGGAAATGTTTATTAATGTCAGCGTGTTCGGTGGGTCTGCGCTCCTGTAGTGTAGCGGCCAATCATGAGGCCCTCTCGAGGCTTCGACCCGGGTTCAAATCCCGGCGGGAGCACTATATATTCCATTGCGATGTGACCGATGTTCGCCGCAGTTTTCACCAGTCATCCGACGTCAGGAACTCTGCCAGGTCACGATAGACGATGCCGTCAACTTGATCCCCGGTCTTCCATTCGGGATCCTTTCCGACAACATACTTCGGGAAACCGTCTTGTATCCCCTTCAGATTACCGAACTCTCTTTCGATCGTTTCGTCTGATGCCAGAACGTATGTGGCTTGGATGTATATCTTCTTCCCCATCCTTTCGCCTACGAAATCGATCTCTTTGTTTCCGGCCTTTCCGATGTACACTTCATATCCTCTTGCGATCATCTCATAGTACACTATATTCTCGATGTGCTTCGATACGTCTTCACGTCTGAACCCCAGCAGTGAGTGTTTGAGTCCTATGTCCGCAATATAATATTTGTAATCGGACTCCAGATGTTTTTTCCCTTTCAGATCGAAACGTTTTACTTTGGTGACGAAGTACGCTTCCTCCAGGTATCCGATGTACTGATACACCGTATCTATATCGACCCGCTCCTTTTCAGCGATCAGTTTTGTGTAAATATTGTGCGGAGACGTATTGTTCCCGATATTATCGCAAAGGAATCCGGTTATCTTGCCCAGAACTTCGGTGTTCTTCACACCGTGACGCTGAACGATATCCTTCAGGATTATGTGAGCGTATATGTCCCTGAGCATGGAGTATGCGCTGTCTCTGGAGATCGGACGCAGCCACACGTCCGGAAAACCCCCCAATATCAGATATTCGTTCAGCGTATCTGACGCTTCTGGCCTGATACCTTCTGATGATTCTCTGAAGTCCATACACTCCCTCAGTGTCAGCGGCTGCACGCTGACCGTATTCAGCCTGCCGCTGAGGTATGTACCGTACTCTGAATACAGAAGGGACGAATTAGATCCCGTGAGATAGACGTCGCAGCATCTCTCCGCAATAAGCGAACGTATCACGGATTCCCATTCTTTGACGTCCTGTATCTCGTCGACGAAAAGATGATTTTCTTTGTCAGGGACAATGCGGTCCTTGATATGACGGTATAACGCATCAGCGTCGAGAAGATGCCGATTGGACCACAGTTCAAGATTTACATCTATTACGTTAACATCGGGATCTTTAGAGACGATATCGTTCGCCGTCATTTGCATGAGTGTGGATTTTCCGCACCGCCTTATGCCCATGAACACCTTTGCGTTGTTGTTCCCTATGAACGGAGCTACCTTGTTCCCGTAGACGAGCCTCTTGACCAATCTGTTTTCTACCGTGATACCGCCTCGGTACTGAGATGTGTTGTTCGGTTAATAACTTTTCGACTGTTTACGTTCTAAACCAGAAACACTTAATATAAATTTTATGCATTTACGTTCTAAACCAGAAACACTCAATAAAAACATTATATGTTTCTGTTTTAAAACAGGAATATGGTAACACTATCAAACTACTGTAGTGCACAAAAAGAAATTCAATGATCTCCGACTTCGAGGCTTAGACCCGAGTTCAAATCCCGGTGGGAGCACTATTGCCGTTCTATGAATATTCTGAATATCATGAAAATATGTTCTTGTTCAACTGATATTTTCTTCCTTTGTTTTCACCGGAGGCTATGAGTATCTTCTCATCCGTCAACTTTTTTAGATGACTTCTTACGGTGGAATCCGTCCTATCTGTAATTTCGGATAGACGTCCCGCCGTGATGACATCGTCCGTGTTGAAGTTATTGATGATGATCCCCAGTATTTCCTTCTCACTTTTATTCAGGTTCTTGAGATATTCATTATTCAATTCATGTAACCTGTTCTCGTTACCGCTGAACGCATCCATCGTTCCCAATATCATTTCCATCATGAACTCGATGAACGGCGTGGAACTGTTCTCTCTTCTGGACGATTCTAGGGATTCGTAATATCTTTGCTGATTCGCATATACGAGCGTCTCGATCGGCATCAGTTTGAAGAGTTCGTTGTATTCACACAGTATCACTGACTGCCAAAGCCTCCCGATCCTTCCGTTACCGTTGGAGAATGGATGTACGGTCTCGATCTCGTAATGCATCACACACGCCTTTATGATAGGATTCAGTTCCGACGTCTTCGCCCATTTGAAAAGTTCGTCCATCAGACCGGATATATACCAAGGCCTTGCGCCGATGTGAACGACCCTCCCTTGATCGTACACTCCGACATCGGTCGTTCTGTATCTTCCGGCATCGTCTGCCAGCTGTTTCATCAGGATGCCGTGCGCCTTCAGGAACGATGAGGCCTCATAAGGCTCATACTCATCCATCGCAACGTAAGCGTCATACGCATTCATCACTTCGATTATCTCATTCGGTGGCGCAATTATGCGTTTTCCATTTATCAGGCCCTCTACCTGCCGTTCCGTGAGCGTGTTTGCCTCTATGGCGCATGAGGAGTTGATGGTCTTGACCATACTTGCCTTTCTGAGATATAGATCCATTTTTTTGTTGACGGTAACGTTCAATCTACCAAGCCGGGATGCTATCTCCGCGAGCCTATTGATTATCGTGTCATTTATTTCGAACGGCGGTTTGCTCATAGAGATCATTCCTTAGAGGTCGTCATTTTGGATACACATTCAAGATATAATAAATTGGCGATATAATTGGCGATATAATTGGCGATATAGCTGTTGATATTCAGAGGAATCATTGTCGGCTGATGCCGTCAAACCGCTCCCGCGCTTCGTTTCCTTCTTGTCAACAGTAGTGACAATATCACGGTCAGCGTAAGAATGATGATTATCACGGCCAGCGATATCAGGACCGGAACGTGATAATGATGACTGAGGATCATCTTAACCCCTATGAACGCCAGGATGGCCCCCAATCCGTATTTCAAGTATTCCAGTGATGACACTGCGCCCCTCAGCGTGAAATAGAGCGACCGCAGACCGATCACGGCGAACATGTTGGACGCGCATACGATGTACATGTCCCTTGTGATGGCGAGCACCGCCGGTATCGAGTCGACGGCGAACACGAGGTCGGTGGCCTCAATGACAAGCACGGTCACGAAGAGAGGGGTCGCCATCAGGACGCCGTTCTTTCTGGTAAAGAATTTGGAACCGTCGTAATCGTCCGACACCTTCATAAATTTCTTACAGCCGCGCACGACCAGGTTCTTCTCCATCTGCGCATCGCCGCCGTCCTTCTTGATGATGGTCCGTACGGCAGTGAATATCAGGATGGCGCCGAACACGTACATCATGAACTCGAATCTCTCAAGCAGCTGAACACCGGCGAATATGAAGATGATACGGAAGACGATAGCTCCGATTATACCGTAGAACAGCGCCTTGTGCTGGTACTCCTTCGGGACCCTGAAGTAAGCGAATATGATGATGAAGACAAAGAGATTATCAACGCTCATCATAAGTTCGATGGCATATCCGGTGTAGTATTCGGCGGCGCTGTGCGACCCCTGCAGGAATA
>Ga0131853_10026042_pt1 | contig 10525 bp, 8 predicted proteins | sample TergutLab28metaG_FD_92764 | JGI IMG/M metagenome (GOLD analysis project Ga0131853, IMG submission 92764) | Labiotermes labralis P1 segment gut microbial communities from Petit-Saut dam, French Guiana - Lab288 P1 (version 2) (version 2) | ecosystem: Host-associated > Arthropoda: Insects >... | reverse complement strand
TATGTATGTATATACATTTATTTTTAAAAATGTTTTTACTGATAGATGTTCAGACACAAGTTGTATCTGAAGACCACATGTATATTTTAATTGTGAAACTTGATAATTACAAAGTCAGAAACTGCTAACTGAGTAATGTAATTCTGAAAACTACAGACATGAAAAGTCATATTACATATTACCTCCATGATCCTTATCTCTACAATTTTACAGCAGTATTTTATCTCTCTCTGCCTCTTTCCTATGGCGCTTCAGCCTGTATTCGGGTCATGGCCTCCCCAATTATATTTTATATTTATTAAACCATAATTGGTTTTTTGATATGTGACAGTGTATCTTTGTTAACTTCTTGTAATTGATACGCCTTGATAATGGCCCATGAGGGGCCGAAACATGTAGGATGTATTTTGTAGATTGTTGGGGTTGTTTCCCAATCATATGTACATGTTGATTTAGTTGAAAAGCTTTTACTATAAAATACACGGTGATATGCAACACTGTAAGGTGGTCTTTTGGATTTGAGTTCTTAATGTTTGCTGCTAGAGGTTCTATCAGTGTTGCTGGAGATATGTTACAGTGTGTGAGCCATGTGAAGGTGCTTATGAATAGAAACTCCTGTGAGATGGTAATATTACTAGAATATATATACATATACAAAAAGATTTTTCATGTTTTTCCAGTTTTTTCAGGTGGACCAAATTGCCTGTTTCTGAACTCTTACCTAATCACTGTTAATGGTCTTCCATCATGTTTCATGATTTTTTTGAGGTGTGGCTATTGAACAAGACTGTATGTGTGTCTCCAGACCACTGCCCGCCACAGTAAATATATAGCTACTAGTTTCCACTGAACTTTCCTGCAGTCACCTGTGAAGTCATCTTGTTACATTCACATTTTCACATTGTGTCAAGTGATTAAGTTTTTTTATAAACAGTTTCTTTTGTGTGCTGCCGTAATGCTGTATGGAAAAAATGGTAAAATTGAAGGGGACTGCTACCAAACCTCTAATTTGTTACATGAGATGTATGGCAGATTTGTGTAAAGCAGTCTCACAGAATGACTTCAGGGGAGACATAGTGTATGGCATCCAGTGGAAATTGCTATGAAGAAGATAATGTGTAACTATGCCAATTTCATTAATAAAGTATTTTTTCAAACTAGTCTCCTTATTTGATAGCCATACCTCATTTATACATGCAAGCGTATGCATGCATGCACACACACACACACACACACACACACAACAACAACAACAAACAAACACAAAGTACTAAGTAATACAGTAGTTGGTCACTACCTTTATAGTATGCTATATTGCTGTGTTTTTTACACACACACACACATACATACGGGGGGGGGTGCTGATAAGTCCTTAGCCTGACCTACTTCCCAATGTCGTAGGACGGAATCGATAGTGTCGTTGCAAGTCCGTTCTTGTTACAGAGGCTGAAAGGAAGCATATCAGGCAACGCGCATGAATTCAACAACATGGAGACACAAGCTGTCATCAAGTTTTTTTTCCTGCAAGGCAAGGCGCTGAAGGAAATTCACGCCATTCTGACAGATACATTAGGGGAACATGCACCATCGTATGCTACCATCAAAAACTGGGTGGCCCAGTTTAAACGTGGTGATCTTTCCACCTGTGATGCGCCTCGTCCTGGACGACCCAAAACAGTGACCACCCTGGAGATTGCATGACAATGCCCCAGCTCACCGGGCACATGCAACCCAGAAGAAACTGGTCTACCTAGGCTTCCAGTGTCTTGATCACCCAACCTATTCTCTGGATCTGACCATGTCAGACTACCACCTTTTCCCTGGACTAAAAAAACAATTGACAGGTCGCCATTTTGCATCCAATATGGGGGTCATTGCTGCCGCGGAGACATGGTTGGGCGGACAACATTCTGAATGTTTTTTGAGTGGCTTGCAAAAGTTAGAGCAACAAGCTAAGAAGTGTATTGAGCTTCGTGGAGAGTATGTTGAATAAATCCCAAGTTTGGTCACTGTAGCTTGTTTCCTTCCTGGTCGGGCTAAGGACTTATCAGCACCCCCTCATACATGTTTTTCCATTCAGTCCCTGTATATTTATGTTTTAATTTTTACCACTTGTTTTGTGTTAGATATAATCCACCAATTACTGTTAATTCCGTGACAGATTTATCACAAGAAAGAGACTGAAGAGGAACGAGAACTAAGGTTAGCAAAACAAAGGTCATACTATTTCAAGCGGAGGGTAAATGAAACTGCAGCTGAACGAGAGGAACGTTTAAAAAAAATAAGGGAGAATGCAAAAAAACGAAGACTTAAGGAAACTGAAGAAGAGCGAGCAGTTCGTTTGAAAGAAAAACGAACGTATGAAACACAACGATTAGGAAGTGAATCTGCTGAAAAACGAGCAGTACGTTTGGAGAAACAGCGATTGTATCAAGCTCAGCGAGTGAAACATGAAACTCCAGAGGAGCGGGCACAACGTTTAAAAAATAAGCGGTCATCTTATCAGAGACGTCGGACAAATAAAAATAGTAGTCAGATGAACAGTGATGAGCTTGTGGATCAGGGTAAGTGCAGCCCAATCAGTCAGAGAAGTTTAAAAAGGAATGAAATTCTGAGGGACTGGAACACTGTCTAGAAACAAAGTGTGCGTTGAGGATGGGGTGATTGTGAAGTGAAGTGTTTTGTTTGAACTACACATAACATTTATCACCGAATTACAGCCGTACCATAGCACAGTAAGTTAAAGGTGAATTGTGTTGCTGAGATCTGACCGTGTTATGGAAGGATTTTTTTTGCAAGTGTGTGAATTGGATTTTCAGTTTATTGTCTGTTCCACGTTTACGTTTTACTTGTATTGTGTTATGTAAACTTTTCTTCTTGTCCTGTCACGTGTGAGATACTAAACTTTGGGTTCTCACTGTGGTAAAAATTAAAATTGTGATATTGTACAGTGAAAATGGAAGCAGTGGATTTCTCCAAACTGTTGGTACAGTATAGTCTCAATGTTCATGATTCATTGGCACTGATAAAACTGTCATGAATGTCCAAAACCATTTGCAATATAAAATGCCTGTTTTCTTCCAACAACATGTGAGGTAGCAATACCATAAATATCAAATTGCCTTAAATAGCATGAAAGTTGATTTGTAATAAAATGCGCACACTTTTTGGAAGCATAAAATACATGATGTTGCTAAGATAGAGTCTCATTCCATAAAGCATGAAAGCAGCCAAGTTGGCATAATGAAATATCTTGTCTGATCTGATTGTGGTCTGCACAATCATAGGAGAGCTGGAGAAACCAAATCGCCAACCACATTGTCTCGTCCTGATTTGTTGTTACCAGTTACAAAATGTCAAAACAGTGGTGTTAAAATGGGTGGCTAAAGAAAGGTCAAACTTTGAGGTTCACATACTTTGAGACTGTGCTGTACCTGTCTGACATTACATTCCAAAAGACTATAATCTGTAGAGGGATATTCCTGTACAGGTTGTACAGGCCTTGAACATTTGAATAATTTGATACAAATGTTTTGTCATACTCACAGAACATCAGTATTTGATTGTAAGTGGAAATTTGTGATGAATGAAGTAAGATAGTAGGTCAGGGTATCTGAAATGACTTACCATAAAAAAATGTAACATTCAGTAAGGTGTCTCCTAGGCAGGTGCTCAAGATATTACGTATGATTTATATCATGGCATAGTTTCATTCAAACTTGACTGCATACTGACAGATTACATGAATGCATTCTGATCTTTGTGTCATGGCCAACTTGGGCATAGGTATTTTGGTTACAAGTCTGTAGAAGTGGGTATACATTCATGACAGGCAACCTGTAAGTGAAGTCCCTGCATCAGTTGCAGGTACACAATAATAAGCCCAGCAAGATAGTGGGTACCCACACATGGAGGTCCTGCACATATGTTACCTTTGATACATAATTTGTCACAATTTTATTGTTTGTTGGTTTCCTCAGACTTAACATACTCTACAACAGGTATGGGCTACCCTTCTTTGGTCTCAATTACAGGGTAACTGGACTGACTGTTGGTAGCAGCATTGGTATTTCTCCTTCCTTCTGTATCTGTAACAGAAGCAGGGTGTCATAACTGGCATAGTGACTAGCTGGACAATCCATGGTTCACTTCCTGGAAGGGATAAAAGATGTTTCGCTTCTCCAGAAGGTCCAGTTGGGCTCTGGGGTAGAACCAGCATCCTATTCAGTGGATACTGGGGGATGATTTCATTGGGTGGAAAGTGGCTGGGATATGAAGGTGACCATCTTCATCTAATGCCAACATGAGCAAGTGAAATCTGACCTCTCTTTCCCTTGTATGTCTTGAGTGTGTGTACAGGGCCAACTTTACATACCACCTTATTTTGAATAATCCAACCAGATTTCAAGTTGTTGGTAACTGGGAACTCTTTTTCAGGGGTAGAGTAAATGTGAAGCTGATTACTGACTTCCATGTGGGTCCTGTGTGAGGGTTTACATTGCTGATCATGTCCCTTTATGCCATGGCATGTGGGCACCTTTGATTGTCAATAATGTAAGTGTATGTGATTCACCTCAGGCAGACATTGTGCATAATTGAGACATGCACTAACAGTCTGTGTGCATTGTGTCATTAAAATGTCATAAATATTTGTTAAATTTAAGCATATTATGGAAATACTGGTTCTTATTTTGTTAAATGTACATTGGAGGCAAAAACATTTAGTCTACATACATATGTAAAATTTAGTTAGGGAGATGAATTTCAGAGACATTAGTTCTTCATAATTACAGCCTGCATGTGAACAAATAGTGGCAAGTCACTGGTAACATTGATTATAGAAAATGGAGCTATGTGTATATGCAGATTTAATCTTCAATGTCTTGAGTGTATGCATGGTAAAGAACTTAACACCATATTTCAAACCTAGGTAGGCAAATTGGTATATGGCGTGTGCTTGCTTTATAAGGACATTGTATATCATATCACAATATATAAATCCTTGGTTTGTGAGTGAAGTCACACCTGGGTTATTTGTATCAGTATATATTTCCCATCCCTAATTTAATCTGAAAATGAGCTTAAGTCATCACTGTATTCCACAGATTGCTGTTGAACATAACATAACATTTCACTGAAGTGTTTTGTAAGTTTACATCACAGTGTTGTTTGCGTAATGCATTTTTGTTCAAACAAACCAGTGGTGATAATAAGTTGTAATTCTTTTGGAAAAGAAATTACAGTTGAAATGTTTGAAATAAACTTTAGGTAACATTTTAAGTTCAGGATTTTAAGTTTTGTTGGATGTGGGATATGGTGTTGTCTCTGTCTGTGAGTGGTTCCTGATGTGGCGAAGAATCGTGGTGCCTTCGTCTTCAAAGGGCAAGAAGTCTGAGGTGCCAAAGATGAGGACAGTGTGATCCTTCACAGTGTTGGGAGCCATTTGTCCAATGGCACAGCGTCACATCCTAGAAGAACCTTCAGCAGCACTGCTGTGAGAATCTCAGATCTTGCAACATTTTAATTCCCCTCAGTATATGATAGAATTTTTTTAATTATTAAGGGGGTTCCAGGTCTTGTATAAATTGTTGTGCATTAGCAAAACACAGTGGAGTATCCTTTTATTCTGTGTAATTGGATTGCTGTTGGTGTTGTTGATTCAGTTTTGAAGTTCCTACTGTGTGTAAGTTTATCATTCCTTAAGACTGTTTGCTTTATAATTTTATAAAAATCTGTTGAAGGTGCTAATAATGAATTTTGGTAATGATAAAGAGAGGCTCACCCAGTAAGTTAGCTTAATCCCCAGCATCAGCATCAGCTGGTAATTGATGGTGCATGACTTGTTCAGCTTAATGAATCAGAAAATCAAGATTCAGTTGGGCATATCTGAAATGCTGAATGAAAGATATGCTGGCATAAAGATATGGCAAGCAGATGAAATGCCTCAGCTTCATGAGGTGTGCAGATGCTGAGGAAGTGAGGCAGTGGTGTCACGCATGGCCAGTGAATGGAACATCTCAAGAGGCAGCTTTACAACGTGCACAGCATGCTGAAAAGGTGAGACAATGGCGCCAATCTGAGTGGGCACATGAAACACCAGAAGCAGCATCTTTACTGTGCACACAGGTGCACAGATCGCAGGCAGCATGTTATTCTCCTACTCCTAATCACAACACTTCATGAGTTGAGAAGTGACTGATAGGCGATGGGGTGATTGACATGTGAAACTTATGTTGGCCATGTCATGTGATGGATCCAATTCTAATATTTAGGTAACACAGCACTGCAGTGTAATATCAAGAGGGAAATGTTAAGAGATGGAAAAATTAGGCAACATATGCAACGGTGTTTCTGGAGGAGATTTAAAAAATTGGAAACAAATATGTTTAGCAGTCATCCTAGACTGTTTGTCAGTGTTGAATATACTTTTCCTTGCATTGTAACACCGGTATGGAAAAGCATTGTTATATATTTTGTCGTGTTTCTCAGATGTTGTTAATTATTGATGATACATTTTTCTGCATGTTTCAGCAAGTGTAATGGTGTTACATAGTTTATGTTTGACTGGAAGGCAGGTTGCATAATTCTAACATCCAATTTGAGAATTACGTTGAAATTATAGATGGCCAGGCGGCTTTGGCTTTGTGTTGGGAAGTTTGTTGAGAGGCATACAGGTGAGATATGTAATGTCAGTAAGAAGTACTGACAGGAACTATTTGATGAAGGTTTGAAGTATCAGGTGGTGCACAACACTTTTTGTCCATAATTTTATCAGTGGATCAGGCAGCAAGACATTAATAGTATCTCTTTATCAGAAAAGGGGTGTTTGTACTTTTTCAGGCATGTGGTATATCATTTGGGCAAAATAATCTCTGAAACTAATTTTGCAGTAGCCCAGCAAAACTCTGGAGCTGCAGCAGTAATACCGTTTGTAAGAAAGATAAATATTTTGCTCGAAATGGAATTATACTGACTGTTTTCCCGCCTCCAGCACTATAATTTAAAATGCAGAAAATCGGGGACAGAGTGATACTGATAACAGCTCAGTTACTCATCAGGAGAGTTCAGTACATCAGCTGGATTTTGGCAATGGCTGTACTATGAACACCAAAATACTGACATGAATTCCTCATATTGCGGAGAACAATTTTCGTGCATTTATTATTGCCGAGTGTGTTCTAAATGTAATGTGTGATTATATATTCGTAATTACTGTGGTCTTATTGTTGAACTGCATCCATTGTCTCATTCAAATGATTTTGTATCTGTCCTCCAGTACAAGGGTGTACAAAAGCTGTTCTGTATGGTTCTTTAGTTATAGTAAAAGCCTTCAATACCAGTAGTAGCCTTTTACCATGGTCATTATATCATACAACAGTAGTAAGATCTGCCTAGTGCATTACAAGCTGGTGTATAACTGATGGGAGTGTGAAACTAATTATAATGTTGATAAATGTTATTACAGTTTGCAGTTGACACAGAACTGCTTACCCATTACAGGCTATTTAAGACTGCCTGTCTAATTGGACCAATAAATGAAAGGTAGGTCTGTGTGCAAGAAGTTCCTGTCAGTTGTGGAAATGAGTTGTTTGTACCATTTAAACCAGTAATGTGATGCTTTTGAAAGTAGTTGTGTTCTTATACCTGTGGATTGCATCATCATGTCATGGCAAATTTGGCACCTGTGCTTTATGTCATGCGCAAGACATTAATGCTGCAGGCTTGTTTGAATGTGGTGGTATATGCTGCAGTGTCATAACCTTGTTGGTGCCTTTGGGGTTACCATGTGATCTGGTAGATAGAGTACATAATGTGGTGGATATATGAAGTTACATTTGTGGCATGCTTAGTCATTTTGCGTATTTATTATCTCGGTAACTTACTACTATCAGAAAATTATGCTCTTGGGGTGTCATGCCAAGCTGTTTGGTAGTTACCAACATTTAGGGCGAAACTCTTGCCCCGTGGTACCCCGAAGGCGTATTGGCACCTCTCTGCCATTCCAATTTGGGCACTTTAAGCGTGGTTAATATATTTAGAGACTTAAGTGTATTATGCATTTCGTGATTCATTTTACGCGCTCCAGTACCCACTGAAAGGCGGCGGAATGGGGGAAACTGATTGGCTTGTAACAACCTCTCTTGACAGTTTGTAATTGGCATATTTTACCTTAGACGGCGACAGTGTTGTCAATGGTGACACCTCATCCATGGTAGTGTCCTGATCTGTGATAATGACTGCACAATGCACGCTACAACCTGTGTGTTAGTCATGATCAATGACGAGTCGCACGTGTTTGAAACGCAGGTGTAGTGTTCAGTCTCTGTTGTTGAAGAACGTGTAATACAATTTATGGTAATGAAAGACCAGTTAGTAATTGTTAATGGTATTGAACCATCACTGGGGTTTTAAATTGAGGTTATATAGGTAAAATAACAATAATAAGTATATATGCCCAGTTTGGTGTCGAGATTACAGCGCGGAGCAGGTGTGTATGACGTCATATGACTGGTGTCATGGCTGGTGTTGGTGGGTGGAAGATGAAGTCTTAATTTGAATAATTGCACTTATGCGAGTATGTTTGTGTGTGTCTTTTATTCAGTTATTATGTTATTGACGGTCCGTGTAAGTGGGGGGTGAAGTTTTAGATGTTTTCGCTATGTCGAAGAGCTCTAAAAGTCAACTTAAAATTGACAGCGCTACGGTGGAGGTGAAAAGCAAGGTGAGAAACCAAGGGTAAATTATTTTTAATAGAGTGTACAGTATAACTAGTGGTAATTTGTGGTTTGTTTTTGTAGTTCAGTAGTAGTTACTGCTTAGGTCTTTCATCACATTTTATTTAACTTAAGTGAAAGTTATTTTTGACGCGTTCAAATAGAAAAATTATAAACACCACCCGTTTCATTCGACCACATTTAAAGGGGTGATGAAGTGTGAGCACTGGTGTGGCACTTACGTTGTGCAGAATCCTGCCTTCCCACTTATCGAAAAAGGTAAAAATTACAATGTATAAAACTGTAACTTTAGCTGAAGATTGCCGTTACTCGGAAATGGATACGGTGTGGCTGGTGGATACGAAGGCAGGCTTCAGAGGAACCTGCCGCGACCACTATCCACTCGCTTGTCTGTCCTGTTGGGGCCAGAACATACCGCAGAAATGTTGAGACAAATCAACCAAACCAACGGCGTTACAAGTCTGACAGTTTTCATGATAACTACCGCTGCAAGTGTACACAAATTTTCAAAAAATTTTCAAGCCGACTGAAAATTTTAGGCGCCAGAGGTGAAGCAGGTGCCGTACTGAAGACCATCAAGTATTTGATGCCCACGGTACAAAACCTAGTTGCCTGGGCAGCCTGGTCCCAGAGTTGTATGCCTCCCTCTATCATTGTGACATCTTAACCTTGCATACATTACTTACATATATACATACATTTAGTCTAAAGATCCAGAAGTAATTCAGAATGACTTTTGAAGTTAAATGTTCCACTATAGCATATAAGTTATGCCATGGGCTGGATTAGTGTAGTATAGTGACTCGCTATGGGCAGGACATACAGGGGTTAAGTCCTGATGGGGGCAAGATTTTTTACACCTCTCCAGACTGGCCCTGAAGCCCACCCTGCCTCCTGTACAGTGGGTATGGGGTCTCTTTCCCTGGGGATCATTGACCACTCTCCCTCTAGGCCTTCATGGTCTGTTCCATGGTGAACTTTTGAGTTTTTAACTTTTATAAGTTCCACCACTGTTTTATGAAGGGAATACTTTTTTTTATCATGCCTTTGAGCATAACAGCACTGTTATTATTCCCCTATAAATAATAATTGCCCCAGTTCAAGTCTGAAAGTTATATGCCTTTCTGCAAGTATCCTGTCCAGTGTACTAGCTAAGACATTGGTGTGTGGCTCATTGTATTGTCCTCCATGAAGCAGTTGTACATTTTGTCTTTTTCTGTAAACTTTATGCTGAAGTAACTGAATATAGATATGTGTCACAACAGGGATACGTTCTGAGAAATGCGTTGTTAGGTGATTTCTTCATTGTGCAAACAGAGTGTACTTACACAAATGTAGACAGTGTAGCCTAGTACACATCTAGGCTGTGTGGTATAACCTATTGCTCCTAGGCTACTAACCTGTACAGCATGTTACTGTACTGAATACTGTAGGAAATTGTAACACAGTGGTAAGTATTACAATACGTGGTTGGACAATAAAGTTCACGAACTCATAACGGTAAAAGTGCTACATACCCCATTGCTGAATACCACCATGTTTGCCTTCAAAGTACTCCCCTTGGGAAGCCATGCACCTATGCCAGCGCCTAGACCACCCTTCGAAAAAATTTTGGAACTGGTTTTGTGGAATGGCCTTCAGAGCTGCCATTGTATTACTCCTGATGCCATCAGTGTCATCAAAATTCCTTCCTTTCAATATTCCCTTTATCTTTGGGTACAGAAAAAAGTCACTGGGGGCTAGATCCGGTGAATAGGCAGGGTGTTCCAACACAGTTATTTGTTTAGTAG
>Ga0131853_10026041_pt1 | contig 10525 bp, 5 predicted proteins | sample TergutLab28metaG_FD_92764 | JGI IMG/M metagenome (GOLD analysis project Ga0131853, IMG submission 92764) | Labiotermes labralis P1 segment gut microbial communities from Petit-Saut dam, French Guiana - Lab288 P1 (version 2) (version 2) | ecosystem: Host-associated > Arthropoda: Insects >... | reverse complement strand
CAGTATATATTTACTGATAATATTCTGACTTACAGTATATATTTACTGATAATATTCTGACTTACAGTATATATTTACTGATAATATTCTGACTTACAGTATATATTTACTGATAATATTCTGCCAAAAGGATTCATATTTTGAATCATAACAAAGCAAACAATGTACGTATGACGTAACATTGAGGCGTGTTCTTGCAACCATTGTTGCAGTGGAAGAGCAATAAGCATTAATTATTTTGAGTGTGCATTTGTAGCCTTCGGTATCGAGCATGCAATGCGCATGCGCCATATTGTCGTCTATGGCCTGTCCTACTTACAATATTTTCCCACATTATCTCATAAATTGTGCTATTTTCCAAAAAAAAAAAGTTACTGAAAATGAAAATGTGTATTTTCGTTTTCTCTACAACTTCTGGCTGAAACATTTCGCTTTCCAAGAACAACTGAGTGAGATATAATCAGAAATGTATATTGGCCCTCATGTAAAGTATTCATTATTCTTGTCCGTTGTTAATAAAAGTTGAATTTTCCTATAGAGTTTAGAAAATTATTCAAATATCAAATTTCAGGAAAATCCGTCCAGTTGGAGCCGAGTTTTTTTTTCCATGCAGAAAGACGGACAAGCTACATGATGAATCTTGTAGTCGATTTCGCAATTTTGCGAACTCGCCTGAAATCGCTTTAGGCCTTATAAGAAAAATATGGGTTGTATTAGCAACGAGAATTAAATTGCCATGGATTAGCGCTGAAGTTCACCTGTAAAATGAACAACTTCCTGCTGTGTTTCCATTGCGGTCACGAAGAGCACAACCGTCGCCTATCTTCTCTTTCGCCCAGTATATCATGACCGGAGACACGTAGCATTGGACGTTGTATGAATTAAGGCCAGAGGGGAGGGAACACACACCTGTTCCGTAACACATGAATCAGATTGATAACTAATTTTCTTGGACGAGAGAAATCACACAACTTTACCGCTTCTCTCCGTAAAGTAATTTCTAGTTCACATAGCGAAAACTGGTTCTGTTCCTGATGTAAATGGGGCGTGTCACTCCTTACTTACAGCAGAATGGTTGTTTATGAAACTGGTTAATTTAACATTCCGAACGAAACTAATTCAGAAATTCGTGTTCTTGTTATTTTATGTTCTTGTTGACTTGTATGAAAGGAACCGTATGTTTCAACATCCTTTTAATCATGCGAGATTTGATGTTCTCTCAGCGGTGTTGGCGTAGATTCAATATTTCAGGACGTTCCGCCGTGTGGATTGGTAAACTGTTACCGACGTTTCGAAGGATCTTAGTGCCTTTATCTTCAGAGTCAGTCACTCCCAGAAGAATACTGGATTCCTTGACCGTGAAGGTGAGGACATTACGATTTTGCCGAAACGTCGATATTTACCAGTCACTTCGTAACATTTCAGAATACTTTTAATCTTGGTCCTATAGATCGTTTTCCGTGTTGATATTAAAATTGTGTCCCCTGTTAATGGACTTCTTTTCCTCTTCTTAGATTCTCTGCTATCTCTTGAATTACGTAAGTTATTAATTACATAAGGTAATAAAATATAGTCTAGATTTTCCCCAGTCTTTGTTGTTGTATCACATTGAAGTTGGGGAAGTGTTACAATTGGAAATTGTGTTTATGGGTACAACTGACTCTTCTAATTGGAGAGCCAATAATTTTTGTCCTATTCATGAAATTCGCCTCAGTTTATGGAAGTCGAAGATTCATTACTGCCTTCATAACAGCCGGTTACCTGTCCCTCTCATGAGCTAGATGAATCCAGTTAGCTCTCCCATGTTTTTAAGATCCTGTACTTATTTTCCTCCCCAAATACGCCTATAGGTCTTCCAGGGTCTATTGTTGGGGTGTAGTGAGCAAACTCCTTACGAAGAATCCATCTCATTGCCAACAGTTAACATGCAATCATACATTTTCTTGGAACTGTACTATTTATTTCTGTTTTTAAGTGTTCGTATGTTTGTCACAGTCTGGGGATCGAATTCCGGTGGAGGCGAGATTTTCCGCACCCGTACTAATCGGTCCTGGGGCCCACCCTGACTCCTGTACAGAGGGTAACGGGTCTCTTTCCGGGAGTACAGCGGCCGGGGCGTGGCGTTGACTATCCGCCATATCTAACGCCGAGGTTAAAGAAAGAATAGAGCTACACCAAAACTCCCCCTCTGGGGCCTTCATGACCTGTTCTAGGGTGAACCTCATGTCTGTCAGGCCTCTAGCAGCCTATTAATTTCTAACTGTTTGTAGATTGGAGGAGACATTTCTTACGCATATCTTTTCAAATGCTGAATAAATTCAGACTAGAAGAATAAGTGTCTGGAAGCTGCGTTTCTCGATAGTAGTGTGGAGAAGTTAATAGCACAACTTTCAGGGTGATTACATACTTCACATTGAGTCTGAAGCTGTTCGACGGACACGTAGTAAAACCGTCTTTCATTAAACTTGTGAGACTATTTAAAATCCTTTTAGTGTCGACTTACAAAGCAGGTCTATTAAGACTTTTTAAGACTGCGACTCAACTGATTTGTATTAAAAAAAATCCAGTCCCTACCTCACAGAGAACAAACATCGTCTGCATGATAAAGAATATGCTAATGCAGTTTGGGGAGATAAAAGATTTTTTTTTTCCTTAGAATCATAAGAAGTACATAATATACTGTGTTGACAAACGCAGAGTTATGTTGCTATGGCAAATGGTACATGTTGAATGGAGGCATCACGATGTGCTTGGATACGTATTATGATATTAATAGTGTATGTCATCACAACTGTTTTTATTACACAAGGAAATTACATAGGCTACATGTTTCGACTATTGAACAGTCATCTTCAGGCCTATTATTTACAGGTTAAGTCACAGGATGCTGTACACACATTGGGATCCCAGTGTGCTTTACATCAGTGAAATACTTAAGCCAGATCATCTGTCTAGGAAAGTAAACGTGCGAAATGTGTAACTAAGTGGTTAAAATACATTTAAAATTCTTTAAAAATAGTGTATTGGCGTTTACCAGTTAAAAATAGGTCCCGTTACCATCTAATAAAAACAGATGTGCTGACGTACACTATTAATATCATAAATGGTACATGTATTTACCACTGGGTTTCAGAGGGCTAACAGTGTCAAATTCCGGCAGTGGTGTTGTTGTAAGGGAAGAAATTACTTTCCTGATAAGGACTGCGTCTGTAGTTCGACAGTAGCCGTCTGCATGGTGCAGAAATTACTCACTTTTGTTTCTAACGTAGTCTACATGTCCCAGTATTTAGTGATTTATTCTACTTAATTTTTAGCGTTTGCTGATTAGACCTGTGTAGATTTTCCCAATTCAACATTAGTCTGCTATTAACAATCCTTTAAGGGCATTTGGTAGGACTTTTTGTAGACCGGAAATCGCTCCATGGATAGGTGTTTGCCTCTGCAAGAAACACAAATACAGAGAAACGCTAACATACATCTGTGTGCTGAGTGGCATTTTAACTCACGATTCTGGCATTCGAGCAATCAAAGACAGTAAGCTTACGCCCCTCGAACTGCGGAGCAACTGTGATCGGCCCTTAGTTATTTCTTACCCCGTGAAATTCAATATAATTGGGTCCATTGATAGTATATGCGGTCAACAACTGATCGGGCTAGATGCAGAAAATTAATAGTGTAGTCAGATCGAAATATAATGTGAATTATTTCCAGCGGAGAGTTCAAAAGTGTTACAAATTGATCACTTACTGGACAGCTGTACGCTGCTTCATAACAGTGGCTCGGCGCCTTTCATTCTGCCCTAGTCATTTGATAAGATTTGTAGAGTTTTGTCTCTGTCGTCTGTATGTGAAGAAGCCTGTAGATGTAAAAGCCGCTTTAAATATTTTATACCGATGTATATAAACGGTAAGAACGAGAGTGAGGTTGTCAGTTCAGGGGTGGTTAAAGTACGACCTCATACTGAAAACAGGTTTGGTCTTTCCAGCTGAGGCAGACAGATGTTATTGCTAATCTTGCCCTTTACCAGATTTTACTTTCTAATACATAACACGGAGAAATATTTTTAGTTACAAGAAGTTAAAAATAAAGTAGGCCTGCAGAATATTGACATATTGGTGGAGATTCTATTTCTTGGGCCTCTAATATAGATCTGTACTATTTCCATGCACTGTTCAAAAGACATTTTAGTTTGTTTTCATATCATAACACTTTTGAAGCGGAAAAAGAGTTACGATATAATGTTACTGTTAATTGCTAATGATAATACTTTAATGTCATAGAGCTTCCTCTAAACACTTTCAGTGAATATTGATAGATATTGAACGGTCTGTGAATTCCACAATTGTTCGCATAAAGCACTTCATCCCGTCAGCAAAAGTTACTGCTCACCCCTGTGTTACTTGCTGAAACGAGATAAATAACGACACGACCTAGTGTCATTGCCTAGACTATTGAGAGAAGAAAGACGCTGCTTTTTTTTTTATGAGGTATTAATCGCCATGACATTGGTATTGTTAACAGACTACTCTTTAACTAGAAAATTTGCAATGCCAGTTGATGCATCAGTACACTTCTCTGCCTTCATAAATTGATGGTTATACTTTGAATATTTTGTTTTCATTTTGCCGTTCATGAATCATTAAGTCTGAGTTCGTTAACCTCCTGGAGCTAGTTTTTACCATTTTTTTGCTATATTTCACGCTGTGATGTTGGTCGGTATGGGAGGAGGCCAACATACCGCACTTTCACGGCTCGCATTAGAAGCCGCATGGCTTCACGTTTATATACCGCACAACGAGGCTTTATCCCGAAAGTTACAAATCCACATTTCCCTTTTCCCGGACGCCGGGACTGAAGATAGTCCATATCATCAATCACTCACTGTCATTCTGACCCCATTGACATGGCATATGTCCTTCATTGCGTATCAGCTCAGCGGTTGATATGTCACCATTTCATGACCTAGCCATTACAAAATTTACAATATCAGACACATGATAATTTTTTAACTGTAAACTCTTAATTTTACTTTCCTATAACAGTGATGCAATTTTTCATAATCATAAATGTTAAATACAATTATAATTTTTTTTTTGACTGCAGTTTTAGCATTTCAGAAGTGCGACAGGCAACTAGGAATCCACTTACTTTTATTTCCGTTGAAATCGAAGTAAACCAGTTCAATGTTGTGTCTCAGTACAGCACAGTAATTGTGTCGCTATGACGACAGATGAGTTTGAAGAAAATAGATGTGGAAGGAATGGATGCGAAAGTTCGTTTCATTGGTATGTCAGTTTTTTAGAACAAGATTCTGGAAAAACTACTTCTTTCATTTTTATTTGCTCACCTGCTGCTCCTCTCAAGAGAAGGTGGAATGGAGCAGTGTAGATTCCATATCCGTGTTCTGAATTTGAGACCAGAAATGGAGGGTGTTCTTGGGACAGACGTGTGTGCATTTCTGAGTTCTTGTCCATTTTATATTTCAATATTGGAGGCACCAGTACTACTGTGATTTTGTTTACCTGTTTTCTAGAATCAGACTGGAATTGATCGGTTCTTTCAACCTTTTTTTTTTCACTCGCTAGATTTCGGATGTGTTTACGTTTTCATTTATGTTCTTTCGGAGTGTTTACGTTGATATTTCAAATTTAAGATGCTCTAATTTGAAATCTTATTAGTGTTTATTTCTGTGCCATTCAAGTGAAAGACTTGCTTGCTTTATTGTGATGGTTCATCGACTGCTTAATGCATTTAGTGTCTCGTATCAACTATTGACTGGAACATGTTTGTCGCATTTATTGAATAATAATGTTGTGGAAGTTAATGCGACTGTAAAATAACCACTAAACCAAAAGTCTTTGGAATATTTTTATTCACCGTTAGATATCTATACATGTCGTAACGCATGAGAATTTGGTGTCATTTTGTTGTCTTAATTCTAAAAGTATTTACCATAGAACGTGAGCCGGGTAGCTCAGTCGGTATAGCGAATGACTACGGGCTGGACGGTCCGGGATCAAATCCCGGTGGGGACGAGATTTTCCGCCCGTCCAGACTGACCCTGGGGCCCACCCAGCCTCCTGTAAAATGGGTACCGGGTCTTTCCCGGTGGTAAAGTGCGGTCGGGGCGTGCTGCTGACCACTCACCCCCTTCTAGTACCGCGGTCGTGGAAGAGTAGAGCTATACCTTTACCCACCCTCTGGGCCACACCGGGCCTGTAACGGGATCACTTTACCTTTTTTTTAAATTTATCATGGAACACTGTTTTTCGTCCTCTTTCGAACGTTGAGAATGAAACTTTTGGATATTTTGTTCTTTTTTCACGTTTACTGGCGTCTTTGTGATACTGCCGTGTAAACGGTGAAATGTGAAGTTGAAGTTCTCTCTGTCCACTCATGAATACATGCCTGGGGAGTATAGGTAAGGCTGTACTCATTCTTAACCTCTGCGCTAGATAGTGTTCAGCGATCAGTATCACTCCTCGGCCGCTTTACCGTCGGGAATGAAATCCGGCGTCCATTGCGTAAAAGGCTGCTTGGGCCCAAGAGCCAGTTTGGACGTTTGGGGGACACACAAATGTTTACACCCGTAGGGATTCGAATTCCAGATCCTCCAGCCCGTAGCTTAGTTATTACACCGACCACACTGTCCCAGCTGCTGTACTGCTGTGTATCCAAGTTTTGTTACAAATACTCTTTGTGTATTTTATTCCCTCGGATACTATACACAGGTGTTAATTTTTTTATGTCGATGGTAGAGGTGCCAGATGAAGAATGAAACTCTGCGTAAGGCGTGTTAACGTGCTCGCTATACCTGTCACACAGAGCACTAAACTGTCCAGCTTCCTGCTCTTTAGTCTTGAAGCTGGGTAGCCTCTGTTTGACAATCCTCTGTCACATTTGGCCTGCAATTGCTGGCACAGGAGTTGGTAAGATGGACGGTTGTATAGTTATACAAATGAACAGAAGGTCAAACCGCGAGGCAAATGAGAAGGTGTTGATACGTGGTTGGTTTGTTGCGGAACGGAACCATAGGGTGTGCAAACAAAACGTTTCCGTTTACATGGCAGGGTGAGCTTTCAAATCTCTGCCCATGCTTCGTTACCCTACCGGAACAAAGGGGCGCGTGGCTATGTCGGCGCAAGAGTGAAATATCTATAAGAGCTGCTGCTGTTCTATATGTTTCAGGTTCTTCGTACAGGCATAAAACTAATGCGAAATTGAATAATCAGGTCTGTCCATATACACGGTGTTCAGCTTTTTCAAGAGCTGGAAGGATTTCAATTGAGGGTGTACCTAAAACAAACGTTTCCGCAAGAATGTTATTTTAGGATATGACGTTCTTGCAGTGTTTTATCGTTTCGGAACTACCTTGAATATGGAGGCAAAAAATTCCTTCGAAACATCGACGCTTAATTACCAACATAACGGCGTCGTTCTTCAGAAGTCTTTATTGAATTTGATTTTATTTAAGAATTTATTTAAAGGTATTATCTGGAACATTTCCTCGTACAGTATGGTTAATTTTATTTATTTATTCAGGCACAAGTATACGCAGTAAAACATCATCAGTACTTAGAAATTTTAAAAAAAATCCTAACAAAAATTAATCAAATTATATACCCCATTGTTTTCCTAAACAATTTCTATTACACATAACTTCACAGCACTTTTATAATTGCAAGTAAATTGTATAAGTTTATACAAGAACATAGCAAAATATTCCACTACGAAAGCAAAACAGTGCACACCCCCCCCCCCCTTATTAAAAGGATTTCCTCTTGTCACTCCAAGAGACCTATACTGCTAGGGGCTGTAGAAGGCTGTGCTAAATTGATTTATTGCATATATATGAGGAAAAAAGTGTAACTTTCAGCCAACTTATCCTTGTATAATTTACAGAAGTCTTCTTTAACGACACTGAAAAAGACATGGTTAATGCGCGGTGTTTAAAGTAATTTGAGCTTGCTTTGCCGAAGGCTTGGTGAGAAAGTTCAGCTACTTTGTGGCCAGTAAAATTACAAATTTTATAAAGCGTGTAATCCGAGTCGAAAGGAAAGTTAGTTGTACTTGTAACATGACGACAGTTCTTTCGTCTAGAAATTGGTTTCAGAACTAATTAAGTAACTCGAAATGGAATAACGAAATCAGTCACCCTACTCTTTAGTAAACATCGAGGGTTTTTTTCTGTTGGCTAACTAACCAACCACTTAACAATATAATGGAGCAAAATTGATGAGAAGCCGATTATTTGCTTATCAGATGAAGACTTTTCTGCTGTTTACGGTAAGAAGTTTTACTCTTGCTCTCGTAAAGAACTCGCAGCTAGTCTCTATCCTGAGCCGGCTAATCTAGACTGCGTTCTTTAAAATACTTTTTAATATTATCATTCTGTTTATACCTAAGCCTACCAGGACCTTTCTTTCGTTCCGTTTCCCAATTGAAATTTTTGGTTTAGGACTACTGTCATTTCGCTCATGCTTGTCGTTTCTGTATATTTTTATGGACCGCATGAAAGCAAACCTGTGTATTTACTTAGGCTATAATTCTCTTATCGGCATGCGTTCGTTCTATATTCTTTATTTATTTTGCAACAAATTAATGACTGTTAAGATAGTACGTACCCTGAAGATAGAAGCAGTACACTTGTTTGAAGCGTTGTTACGTATACACCAATATACACGGCATCACATCTAAGAAAATCAATACTTTGTACGTCTTCCATTCACTGGTTCCAGGAACGGAGTTCGATTCTCCCAGTTGGCTCTGGGATCTCCCAAGCATCATAAGGTTGAGTAGCGAATCTGTGTCAACAGGTGTACAGCAAAGAGACACTGAAGATGACCGCTCATCAGTATATAGTGCCGAGATCTAGAGTGTGTGGATTACTATTTTCGTGCCCTCCATGCACCTTGTCCTGGAGCTTAGTATGAGGAAAATCTTTATCACATGTTCGAAACGGCATGTAATTCCAAAATTTGACTTATGGTTTTGTTGTATTGTACAGTAATATACCTCGTGTGTAGTTTGTCTCTTGATGTTATAAAACACTTGTGGCCATTGTCCAGTGGTTATGAATCGTTGTCTGAAATTGCAGACTGGTTTTGGAGAAGTCAAGCCATCGGCAGGTTGATTTCAAGTTACGCAGAATGCAGAAAAATTTTCTGCTTTCATTAATAAAGTTTGGGTTTGATTAATTGATTCGTTTATGTTTTTTACTACACTTGACGGCGTCTAAAGAAATCGGGAGATGTGAACAATGAGCAGTAAGGATTCGTAGGAGGCTGCTGTAACCCATTTGTAGGGAGGGCCACTACCCAGCCCTTGTCTTGGGCGACGAAGAAAAAGAAAGAAAGAAAGAAAGAAAAAAGGCCGTAACAACGTACAGCTTTGCCGACGTTTATATGGCAAACCTCCAAAAATACAAGTAACGACAGGGGTGCACAAATATTCCAAACTTCTAGGCGCCAAAAGGGCGATATGAGACAAGTTCCACACTGAGCCGCCTTCGTATAAAATTTAGTTGCCCGGAATTTGCGCAGTCTCGAGTTACGGCTTTGTCACTTCTGCAAGCAGGTCAGTAAAATGTGCTTGCAAAGTTATTTTGAGCAGGCACTTCCTTGCTGATAAGTGCTTATCAATTTTTTTTCCTAAAGAAAGAAAGAAATATTAAGGAACCTATTGAGGAAGTATAGTGAGGCTTTCATTTTCTTTTCTCCTTATTCTTCTCCTCCTCTTCCTGCTACTCATTCTCCTCCTCCTCCTCCTCCTACTTTCTTTCCTCCAATCACCCCCGTCGGTGTGTGTTGAATAATCTGCTTGTATTCTATATCATGATGGATTGTACCGAGCAGGTTTTCATAGCAAAATACTGCAGATTTCTATTGTGAAAGGTACCCAGCTCGAATCTCGGCCATACTACCGAGTCTTCGCGGGACAGATTCTCAGCCGAATGTCGAGAATGTACTGTTTTCATTGGCGCTTTCTTTATTTTTCTTATTCTTACTTTATTCCTTGCATTCCCTAATTCTCTTTCTAATCCTTCCTTTTCCAATCATTATTTTTGTCTCACCTCTTCCTACTCTAAACAACATCTGCACTTGAAACAGCGATGCTAAGCAGCGAATAACCAACGATTATTAATTAAGCAATAAAACTATCAAATAGCCTGACTGCAAACATTCATTGTCACGCAGCTGCGCGGGCATGTCTTGCCATCAGTCCGAAGCGAGATTCGAACCTGGCATTTCATGTATACAAAACTTGAATGTCCATCCACACAGCGACAAATTTAGTTGATGTATGTGCCGTTGTGCACTGGTTCAAGAGCCGGGTTGATTAAGTAAAGGTCCGATTATGATCCGATTCTTGTCAGAGGCAGATATTTTTCCCCGCCATTACGTCGAAAGTCTATGCCACCCCCCCCCCCCCCCCCCCCCTCTCTTTTTGGCTGGTTTTTCTTTTTTTCTTTCTTTTTTTTCTTTTTTTTTTGTTGGTTTCGTACGTCTGCCGCAACTTCCCGCTG
>Ga0131853_10026039_pt1 | contig 10527 bp, 7 predicted proteins | sample TergutLab28metaG_FD_92764 | JGI IMG/M metagenome (GOLD analysis project Ga0131853, IMG submission 92764) | Labiotermes labralis P1 segment gut microbial communities from Petit-Saut dam, French Guiana - Lab288 P1 (version 2) (version 2) | ecosystem: Host-associated > Arthropoda: Insects >... | reverse complement strand
TTTATTGTATAGTGTAATTCCTGTATAATATACTCCCTTCTTTACCTTTGTCAACTTAACTGAGGGAACATGTAAGTCCAGTTTTTGTCGTGTATTCAACCCATGAACTTCATTATTAAATGTTAAATCTTAAGAGTGGTTCCTAGGTTCCTGAATGTATAACTGGTTTTCATTATTGGTATATTGCTATTCCAGTTACTGTCACTCTGATTCAAGCAAATTTATATGAGTTTAATATAATATCTGCTATTTGCACATTTTTTCCCAAGGTAGTTCTCTTTTTATTTTCAGTTGTAGCAGCTATTTAGCAAAATTGAATGTTGAAAAATATTAATAAGAAAAACAATGGGCTAAATTGTTACATTCAACATTAGAGGAACCATTATTATTTTTATTAACACTATGGAATTCTTTTCTTTTTTTGTTCTGGGAAAAATGGCATTATTTTCATTTCCATGTGTAAATTAGTTTCTTATTTTATGCCTTGTAATGTGTGTAAATTTGTTTCTTAATGCTTGCCTGTTAATTAGCATGGTATATATGGCTTTGTGGGGAAGAAGCAGGGGTATCCTGCTGCAAAGTATGTAATCACTGTCATGATAATAATACTGGCTGTAACAATTTGAATCTTCATTAACTGCAGGATTAATTTACAGTGGTTTTTAATGTTTCATACTGGATTTCACCTGTTAGAAAATAGTTCCACAGGGAGTATCTGGAACAAGGATATTAGGATAATGTTATTAATTCAATATTATGAAATGCAAAGTTGGACCTTATTTGTAATGTGATTGGGAGAATTTCTTTATTCTGTGAGTTTTGGTATGTAGGCATATATGCGTATATATATATATATATATATATATATATATATATATATATGTGTGTGTGTGTGTGTGTGTGTGTGTGTGTGTGCATGTATGTCATTTATTTTTGCCGCTCCATTTGCAGAATAAACATCAGACTCAAAGTTTGAATTATTTACTAGATAAAAAGGTTAGTGTTCCGAAATTTCATGGTCCGTATGCGCACCCATAGTAAATCAGTCCCATTACAAGCCCGAGGTGCCCAGAGGGTTCCAGGAAGTTAAGGTTCCCAAATTACTTGACAATGGCCCAGGATGGTGGTAAGGTTGTCAGCCTCACGAACCGGGCGTTTTTACCCCCAGAAAATACTCCTGGTACCGAGGACCATAGTGCGATCAGAAGGATTATGTCAATGAAAAATTCCATTGACACCATGTGGAATCGAACCAGCGACCTTCCGATTTGTACCGCGGTCCCCACCCATACATAGTACTTATTCATAAACTGCCGTTTTTAAATTACTTATGACAAGATAATTTGAAACTAACTATAAAAACCAATCGGCATTAAAAATATTTACGGCAATGATTAATGTTCAACGAGAGGTAATAAATATAGTTAATTTCGGGCAAATGAATGTGCCATTTAACCCTTTAAACGCCAAGTTAAATCCCATCTGCCATCTGCTGACATTATTAAGAGCTCACCCTATACTCCACGTTAGTAGGATAAGGGTTAAAGCACAGAAGTCTTCTAAAAGCACACATCGGAGTATTTCTTATCACAAAAATGCCGGTTCCTTCAGGGGGCGGGGGGGAAGAAGAATAAATTGCTTGCCGCGCATAATTTCACACACCTTTCAAAAATGCATAATTTATTCCGCAAAAAACCATTACGATATAATTTATCAAAACCAGTACTTACCTGATTAGTATCATTTTAGTAACAAAATTTCGATTAATTTGGAGCAGAGTGTGTGCAGATATTTCAACTTGGTCTATTTATAACGTCAGCAAGCAACAAATAAATTACTTATTTATATTTTCAATAATTTAAGCTGATATCTTACCTTTATTATCGTCCGTCATATCGATGTGTGTCGTTGGCATACCTTGACGTGTCCCGTGAATTTGTGTGTAAGATTCCTTTTTGGAACTGCCGTTGCCCCCATTCAATTCACGTTGGAAAGTGGTTTTGAACGTCCGTAAAAGTTAATTTGCTTTGTGCAAAATCCCACATAATTTCTTGTGACCACTATGTGTCATTTTGTCTCCTGACTTTCGGCTACGCTCTATCTTGAAGCTTTAGTGCTGGAGCAGATGGGATGCTGTACTTATTGATTTAGTCTGCGACGCACCTTTTCAAACAGTGCACGGTCGTATAACGAAGAGCTTATGCAATGCATTACTGTATGAGCAGTTTAATTTCACAACGTTTCAACGGCTTAGAGTCAAAACTGTACAGTTATTCTCATGTTATTTGTTTATTATCAATCATTCCTCGCTAACATTATCGTAAAAGTGTTGATATATATTTTCCAGGAACATTATTTAATTACATGAGATAAAATTGCTCGCCACATTAACAACCAAATAATTCAGATGCTTTTAGGTACGAATATATGTTTCTCAAATGCTAAAAGAAACGAGAAGGTGAAAAGGAGAAGTGACTACAAATCGATTCCGCAGGCATTGGTGATAATCAGAGGTGAACCATCCTGTACAGATTACTGTGGAACCATGTATTCGAGTTCACAGACTACAACGTTAGTGAACAAAATACAAAATTCATGAACTTGAACTGTCTTCTTGGCTGTAACTTTCGTTGTGATTAAAGCTTAAGCGTTTTATGAATCTATATAGTTAAAGAAATAAACGCAAGGGAAATTTCGTACTACATCAACAGAAATATCACGTAGTAAGCGGAAGTGCGACGTAAGTTGTTGGCTGTTCTGGCCATGTTGTATGTTGTCAATGTGTGGAGGAAAGCAACTGACAGTGGTGTTTTGTATGGGAATGATACTGTTGTTTTATTCTGTTGACAGGTTCCGTAGTTGATATATTAAGTCACAATGGTGTTAGCAGATTTGGGACGTAAAATTACGTCCGCGTTGCGGTCCCTCAGCAATGCAACAGTAATTAACGAAGAGGCAAGTAATAAAATATGGAAACTAGATGCTAAACCAGATGGCCGAATAATTCTGTGGTGCAGTATTTAAGAAACTGACATACTGCCCTACTCACTTTTGTTTAAACGGTTCAGTTTTACAAGCAGTTTCGTTTTAGTTAGAATTTACTAAGAAATGTGAATATTGTATGTAGAGTATGCGTTGATTCATTCTTTTTTAAAGCGCACACATCGCTCATTTGCGACAAGAGTGTCACAACTCAAAATTTGGCATTTTTGAGTTATTGGTATAAAAAGAAACGTTTGCAGATGCACTTTTAACAGGTGTAGTGTCATAACGCAGTCTGTAAAACTGGCCGCTAGAGAGCAGTTGTGTCGTCCTTGCACTCGTAGAAAAGTATAGCACTTCAAAACCTGTAAACGTTTCTACTGAAAAATCACGAATTTTGAGTTGTGACACTGTTGTCGCAAATGAGCAATATGTATGAACGGCGATTAGAACAGTCCATTTCTTTACGTTTAAAAAATTTGTTTCTTCTTTTATATGCCGTACCAGTTTTCAAACACATGTTTAAAAGAAATGGAGTTTTCTAATATCCCAGTGCTTGGTTGTATTTGTTGGGGCAAAGTGGCACTGGGGCAATTTCCTTCCAGTATTTCGGTTTTACCCTTTCATGTATTATTCCACGGATGCTCAATACACATATTTATTTGCCGCTGACAGTATATAATGCGGGTAATTACAGTGTAGCTCAACAAATTTAAATAATGTACAGGTGTTAGTATGAGGTGTTGTAGCCCTAGAATATAAGTTTTGTCACTTGTTTTGGTTATTGTTACACAGTGGCCTTAAGCATACCACAGAGATAAAAAAGAATTTACAATTTGTGGATTTTTATATTGTCATCATAAATATCACTCAAGTTGTTCATCCTTTCCCTGTATGCTGCCTGCTGTCTTTAAATATTATCTGAAAAGGGTTCTTTTGAGTTTATCACGTTGCACAAATACAATGAAATGACAATTCTGTGGACTGTATGGGAGGGGAAAGGGCTGTTTGTGGTAGTTTATGAGATTAAGGTGAAAGGCACATCAACCAAAAGTAATGAAAATATATTTGAAAAAACTGTGTTCCATATTTGTATTGTAATAATACTGTAGTGACAGTACAGTAATGTAGTAATTGAAATAGAATTGTTCAGTACCACTCATCTTGAATTACCTTTAAATACTTGATATGACAGTTCATTTGGGGACCTGGTTCTTTCAGTAGATCTTTATCCTGGAGAGCAGATGCTATCTCAAGGAACATACCCATATTAGCTGGGTAAATTTCTGCTGTTGGTTGCAAATTACAGTTTTCCTCAGGGCACCCAAATGTGATGATCAGGTGACATATACTTATCTGCTGTTGACACTGATGAAGTTCACAACCTTAGCCAGGGTGGCTCTGACTTAAGTTTCTTTTGGTACTCTTCATAGGCAGCAGCCAGAATGGCTCGCGTATTTTCCTTCTTGGCATTTTCTAATACCCAGCTGCCCCCCATATCTGCATTCAGCCATTCTCTAGTACATTTAGTACCATAGTCTCATGCCATCAACATATTCTTGTAGAAATATGTTGGTTTTATTCCTTCATGGTCAAAATTTAAAGCGCTCTTGAGAAGAGAAGCTTCATCTGTTGATGAGGAAGGCTTGTCTTCTTTTGTCCTGCCAGGCAGTAACACAGTTTAAAATGGGAGACTTATGGCATAGCTTGTGTTGTTATTTGGTGACCTTTTCCCTTACTTATCATCAAGTTTCTGTGTCAAAGAGGGGTACACAAAGTTTCCAGAAACCTAGGAACTACCTCAAAATTCAGGATGCCAGAAGGGTGACAGAAAGCAAGTTCAGTACAAGGGGCCCTCAAGTATTAGGTGCCACAGTACAAAATATACTCATCCAGGTGACCCAGGTACCCGAGCTTTGTTCACTTCTGCCCTAGGCTGCTCGGTAGTCACCATCCTTTCAATCAGAAATCTTGTGTGAGTATAGAACACCTTGATTATGAGCGTGACACCATGGTCCATAGGCTGAATCATTGCATTTGTGTTGGAAGGTAATACCAAACATTTAATATCCCCATTGTGACTGCAGAATTTTTTAATGTTAGGATGAGATGGTGCATTATCTATGTTCGCTGTGGCCTTCATATCTTCAGGAGGCATATAGACAAGTTCAGCTCAAAATTTTGTAACTTGATGGTTGCAGTAGTGTTGAAACCAGTTGCTAGAGATTTCATAGTGAAATAGATTACAGGATGGAGAGCTCATTTATATTGTTTGTAGGCACACATCTGGATTTACCCACCACAGCAGTCAAGAAATTCCCCACATTTTATGGAACTTGTGTGCTCATTATCATGTTCACAGGAAGCCACCACCTGTCCCTCTGCTGAGCCAGATTTACTCTAGTCCATGCCCTCCCATCCTGTTTTTTTAAGGTCCATTTTAATGGTTATTGCAACCTTCACTGCCATACTGTTTTTTTTTTATATACATGCTATCTTTTGTTGTTTCTGAATTTCTTATTGTGTATTTTATCTTTCAAAGGTCTGTTTCAGTAGATTGCTTTTTATCATTTACATAGGTTATACTACTGCATTCTGATCTCACATATTCTCTGTACAAACAGGTCCTAAATGCTATGCTAAAGGAAATATGTACTGCCCTACTGGAAGCTGATGTTAATATACTGCTCGTTAAAAAGCTGCGAGAAAATGTTCGTGCAGTAATTGATTTTGATGAAATGGCAGGTGGACTGAACAAACGCAGAATGATACAGAGTGCAGTGTTTAAGGAGTTAGTTAAGGTAAGGTAGTACAGTTGTTTTCTTTCCAACAGGTGTGATTTTGACAAATTTTTTTACCTGTCCAGTGAAGTAAAAGAAAATAATCTCTTAGAATGATTACATTTTTACAGTGGCTTGAAGTCTGTAAAACAGGGTCCCACAAGTTTTCCAAAAATCTGGGCGATATCTTCAAATTCTAGGTGCCAGAAGTATGACATGAAGCTCATTCCATACTCAGAACCTACAATTCTGCATTGATGTGTGAAGATCACTGTTATCTATCACTTCTGCTTGGTGCATGTGAACTGATACACATTTTTGTGTGTCAGGAAAAATAAATTGTAATAATTATGCTGTAAATATTGAGTGCTGCTGAACAAAGTTCTGTTGCATCACTGTTTTCTATCACTTCTGCTTAGTGCATGTGAACTGATACACATTTTTGTTTGTCAGGAAAAATAAATTGTAATAATTATGCTGTAAATATTGAGTGCTGCTGAACAAAGTTCTGTTGCTGAGGTGACCAGGTGCCTCGGATTTGTGCATCCCTACAGTAAAAGTGACTTCACTGCTTAAGCTGTTCTCCAAGTCAGAATGGGTTTCTGCAGTTTTTTACATTTCCAAAGTCACAGGTCTGATGAAAGTGATGGATTGTGGATCTCTGCACTCAAGTGTGATTGAGGTTACTTCCAGAACACTGAACAACAACCTGATTACACCATGAGGTCCCCTTGTACCAGAAGTTATATATGCTGACTGACAATATGTTGTAGTCTTTAGTGTTAATATGTGGAGTAAAATGTTCCAGATTTGAAGCCATGGCACTGCTGTATTTTAAATCTGATGTTGGGCTCAAAACTCAGACATGATCATATTCATGTTTACAGGATTAGCGTTGGTGTGCGAAACAGCTACAATGCATCGAGAAAGAACTCTGTGGGTTTTGAAACGTAATATTTATTTATGCAAGGGACAGTGTGTATAAGTAAAGTGAATTGAACAGCACATTAGAGTTGACATATGAATCAGTTGTAATGCTGTATGAGTTTTAGTATGAATAAAGAAAATGTTAACACTTAATGTTGGAAACATGATCACGAATCAATACCACTGTCTGTGGGCTGCATTCACAGCCCTGCAGAGGGTAACATAATATTTTTGCAGAGTGCATGCCCTGATCAGCAATGCAACTGCTACTGTTGCTATTCTCATTATGATTCAACCCCATAAATCTTCCAGACTGTCAACTTTTTTGGCATATGTAGAGTTCCTTGTGTAAATGTACAGGAAAAAGTCAAGTGGTATTAAGTTGAGACCTCTTGATGGGTATATAATGAGCCCACATCGTTCAATCCACTGTACTGGAGTGCAGACATACAACGCAGTGGACCCGTGCATCATGTTGAAATTAGCCCCACTTGCTGCCTGACACATGCACTTTGCAGTACATTTCTTAGTTGAACAAAACATAACCTTTTTTTTTTGTCATTTGTTGTTGCCATCTGTGATGTGTTCTGTTTGTTTCATGAAATATATTTTCAGATATCTTTCTTGGACATCCTGTTTTTCAGCAGTAATTGAAATGAATAGTAATTTTCAGCTTGTGGATCCAGGTGTGAAGGCTCATCAGCCAGTTAAGGGTAAGCCAAACATCATCATGTTTGTGGGCCTGCAAGGTTCTGGTAAAACAACCACATGTACCAAATTGGCGTACCATTACCTCAAGAAGAATTGGAAGGCTTGCCTTGTGTGCGCTGACACATTTCGAGCAGGTGCATATGACCAGTTGAAGCAAAATGCCACCAAGGCCAGAATTCCTTTCTATGGAAGGTACAGTCCTTTGCCTCTTATTTACATAGTTTTGCTGAATGCATGTTTATGAACATTTAATCAGCATGCTCATTAGAGTTCTCAATCTCCTTTTTATTATCATGTGTTTATTAGAACTTAATAATTTGCACTGAATCCCAAGTATTATCATGGTGATGAAATAAAGGAGGGTAGGACAGGTAGCATGTGTGTGTGTGTGTGTGTGTGTGTGGGTTGGGGGGTGTAGGGAGGATGTATAAAAATTTGAGACTGAAGATTCAAAAATAGGAGACCCCTTGGGAGACCTAGGCATAAATGGTTGGGTTATAATAAAATGGACCATTTACCTGAGGAAGGTGTCCAATACCAGACCTTGCTCATGGAGTGAGTGAGTGAGTGAGTGAGTGTGTTAGTCAAGTAGAGCCTGCTAATACTATAATGAAGAGGTGAGTGTACACACATGCAATTGCAAGCAGTGAAATGATTTGCGTAAATATATTGCTGGGAGTATTTTTTCTGCCACCTCCTGCAGTCCAGGGGTTATTGTTGTCCTGTCTGTCAGATTTAGAAAGAGTTTGGGAGGGAAGTATCAGTCATTACTGCACCAGGTGATGTGCTGCTGTGATTGAGATACACCACACTTACAGTCACTTCTGATCTGGACACAGTGTCCTGTTTCCAGTTCACAGTTGGTGGAATTTTGTACTAAGTTATAAACCATTCGATGGAATGATCTTAGCATAAGCTGTTTGATCTTGAATGTTGTTAAATTTTCATTCATGGCCTCTTGTTCCCTTCGTGTGTAGTTAAGTGATTCTTATAGTCTGCAGTACTCTGTCTTCTTATGCTTACTTACTTACTCCATGGTGCAGAGTCCTTCTTGAGCAGCTAACTGGTTTGCAGCTAGTCAAGAAATTCCCCGCATTTCACGGAACCCGAAGGTTCATTACCTCTCTCACAAGTGTCCGCCACCTGTCTCTATCCTGGGCCAGTCCAATCCAGTCCATATACCCACATTCCACCTCCTGCAGATCCATCCTAATATCCACCCATCTATTACTAGGTCTCCCCAGTGGTCTCTTTCCCTCTGGTTCCCCCACCAAGACCCTATACACCCCCTCTCCTCACCCATACATGCCACATGCCCAATGCTTCATGTCTTAAATAATTCCTTCATTCTCTAGAAAGTTTAGAAATCATGGTATTGGAAGTAATCTAATAGAGTTAAGTATTCATGGGCTAGCAGCTGTTTTAGGTGGTTGAATTGCAAGTAAACCAACATTTTGAGGACCATCTTTGTCATCATGGAACTGACGAGGACAGACGTGGTCCTCAAAACGTTGGTTTGCTTGCCATTCAGCCACCTGATGTGGCTGGTAGCCTGAGAATATTTGATTCATTGTAGTTACCATGAATGCTTCAACTTATGAATCTAATAGAAATCAGTGACAGTATATTGTGTTGGTTTACAAATTGATTTCCCAGCCATGGCTGATTTGAATAATTTTCTTATTTAATTATGTTATAAATAAAAATACTTATGTTGCAACTATGCATGAAGGAAGGTAAGCTTTTGTGTTTGTCTTAATTGTTTCATCATCCATCATGTACCTCAGTTAGAGGGCTGTAAATAAATTTTTGCAAGCACACATAATTGTGTACTTGCATGTTTCTTATATACGAAGAGATTTTATGTTGTTAGGAGTCATGTCCACACAGTTATTTTGCCACGATGGTGTACATCCAGTCATATGTGTATATGAAAGTGTTTGTTGATCTCTCAGCATCGTTGTATATTTTTGGATTTATTTTCTTTCCTTTATCTTATATATTCTCTGTCACTGTTAAGTTGCAACATGTAAGATTTTGATGTACAAGGTTGTCTGAAAGTACCACTTTCTACCAGTGAAGTTTGGAACCACACTGTCAGCGTCATAAACACCACCAGTATTAGAGTCTGTATATATTCCAGGTAGTACTGTTTTCTTCTTCCCCTTCATTTGAAATTTTCTGATCATATGAAGTTCACGTTCCTGTTCTTGTGCATTGAGCAAATAGTTCTAATTGGCTGATAATGTTCTCCTCTCTGGATAATAATTACCTAAATATATTTGAAGTTGTACAATCAATAGTTAATGCACCAAACATCACACTTGGTTGGTTAGAATTTCATCATGTTCAGTAGGTCCCATTTAAAATCTCAGCCATACAATCAGGTATTGTGGCAGGGTTTTCTTGGTTTTTCTCAGTCCCTTCAGCAGAATGCCAGGACAGTTCCTTAAATTTAAGCCATGGCCGTTTTCTTCCACACCCTTTCCACTAGACTGTTCACAAATTTTCCCATAATTCATTGCTGTGTGTACTGAGATACTGGAAGCACTGATGAATAAATGAGTAAAGAAGAAGACCGTCATCAGGGTGGAACAAAATTGATGTGGCAGGTGCACTCAGCTGTGAATAAAGGTAAAGTTGTTCCTGTGCATGCTGTTGAGGCATGTGGTGAGTGAAGATATAAATTCAGTTGTTCTTACTCTTGGAACTAGGTGGAGGTGCAGGATCGGCATCATGCCTTTGCTGCTTTACCCCCCAGGTGAAAGAGACATTGGTACCCGCTGAATATGAGGCTGGGTGGGCCCTGGACCCAGTCCAGACATTTCTGAGAAACAAACCACAGCTTCACAGCCTGTAGCCTAGTCATTGCTGACGACACTAACCTGACTACTCTCATCTGTGAGTGGCAGTATGCTGTGGAAGTTACATTGCACAAATTAATGAGTGAACAACCTTCCCCATGACTGTGACTTATATAACTTAAAGCAAAAGTTTCGGGCTTTCCACTTGAATGTGCGCCAGCTGGTGGAGTAACTGTTGGCCATTCTGTCACCCTTATCCACATAGCCCATATGATGGTTATAATCCATCACAATTTGCGGCTTTATGGCTTTTCCTCTCTCAT
>Ga0131853_10026038_pt1 | contig 10527 bp, 10 predicted proteins | sample TergutLab28metaG_FD_92764 | JGI IMG/M metagenome (GOLD analysis project Ga0131853, IMG submission 92764) | Labiotermes labralis P1 segment gut microbial communities from Petit-Saut dam, French Guiana - Lab288 P1 (version 2) (version 2) | ecosystem: Host-associated > Arthropoda: Insects >... | reverse complement strand
ATCAAAGAAATGGGAAACAACAGAGCAAGAGAGGAAGGAATACTATTTTTGCCCTTGTCGATCATCCAATCGGGTGCCTTTCCCGATTTGATTAGCGTCTTGGGGCAAAAATAGTTTTCCTTCCTCTCTTGCGGTCTACCCCACCCAACCCAAACAAAAACTAACTAACTTTAACCCCCAAAACACAAAAAAAGCTGAACGAGTATTCCCATTCAGCCTAAAATTTCAACTAAACCCAATCAAACCAAACAAAGTATAACAGCCAACACCGCAAGAAGTACCGCCCCAACTTTTGTCCAAGTCTCAAGCGCACCTTCAGCAGAACGCTTTTTATTCTTATCCCAATAACTATCAGCCACATTACCCATACCTGCAATACTACCCATACCACCAGCAGAACGTTTCTTTTGAAGGAGGATTGCACCTACTAAACCTACACAGCCAACTATAAACACTATAGATAACAAAACAAACCAAATCGACATCGCCTTACCTCCTAAAAACAATCTAAAAATTAAATAGCGGAAAAGGGATTTGAACCCATGACCCCACGGGTATGAACCGTGTGCTCTCGCCAGCTGAGCTATTCCGCCAAAAAAACCTAGGCTTAACCTAGGATATTTTAGTACAAAGTACTTAATGGGCACAGCAGGACTTGAACCTACGACATCCTGCTTGTAAGGCAGGCGCTCTCCCAACTGAGCTATGCGCCCATTTCTGGGTGACAAGATTTGAACTTGCGACCTCTAGACCCCCAGTCTAGCGCGCTACCAAGCTACGCCACACCCAGGTGAACTTCATCGCCAAGTACTGACGACGAGACATAGTATAATATTGTCACAATAGTTTGTCAATAGTTTTTTTTAAATAAACTAAAATATTTTTTGTTGTTAAAAGTTTATTACAACACAGCGTTACAATCGCCCTTTTAGCTTATACTCCATTATATCCAAAAACAATTTCTCCTGTTTTTCAGGCATACTTGAAAAATCAAATACAAAACCATAATCAAAACCATACGACCGTGTTGCAGTATTTTTTTGATTACGCATAAGTTTTGCCGGAATAAAATAAATAATGCCCTTGCGCAAAGAAAATTCCAACGTATAAAGCGTCCCGGGCTTGCCTTCAAGTGGTTGGTCGGAAAAAAGTCTTATACCATTTTTGCTTACATCACTTGTTACAGCATCACCAATCCAGCCACTGGAGTTAAACAATTTAAAATCATCACTATAACCGTGGATTTTTACAGAAATTGAAATATCAATTCTAAAATTTTCTCTTCTTGGAGTTGCTTTAAAGGGTGTAATAACTCTAAGCTCCATGGCTTCATTAAACGCATCTTTACGGTCACTTTTTTTTAAAATTTTTGCTGTAAAAGTGTAGTCATTTTCACCCCCATTAAACTTTATAGTTACATTTGAATCAATAAACGAATGTGAGTTTTTTGTAATTTCTGAACATATTACATAAAAACTCATGTGGTCGATATTACCGTCAAAAACAGCATTAAGCTCAAAGTCATCCTCAAAAGTAAGTTCCATTGCTGTCCCTCGCACTATATTGTGAATATACAATTTAACCCCTCCAACTAAATTTATCACCACTCATTTTTCCGCAGCGTCCCTTTTAATAGAATAAAACAAACATCGCTTAGTTTGCAAGTGGTAATGTAAAATAAAATACACTTCCGGATTCTAGTGAGCTTTCAACCCACAAATCCTCGCCATGAGCACGAATAAAAGCTTTTACTATAGAAAGCCCTATACCGCTTCCCATTTTATCTTTTCCCCTCGAGCTGTCACCTTTGTAGAACCGGTCGAAAATGTATTTTTTTTCTTCCTCCGTCATACCGCTGCCGTTGTCACTTATAGAAATTTCTACTTTTTCTTTAGTGATTGTTGTTTCAACAATTATCTCTCCGTCAGCCTCTGTAAATTTAAGTGCATTGTCAATTAAATTGTATAAGACACGACGGATTTTGTCTTCGTCAGCAGATACAAAATCTTCCGGGTGTGCAAAATGGCTTGTTATCATTATCTTTTTGTCTAAAGCCAAACGGCTAAAGCCCAAAATTGTTTGACGAACCAAGCTTACAATATCAAAATCTGTTTTTCCCAAAGTTATTTCCATTTCCTGCAATCTATTAAGGTCTAATATGTCGTTGGCAAGTTTTATTAGCCTCTCGGACTCATCAAGGACTATATTTATATAGTATGGCTGCTCAGATGGGGGGATTATTCCATCGTTTATTGCAATAAGAAAGCCTTTCATAGAGGTGAGTGGTGAACGTATATCGTGGGAAATATTTGCTATAAATGCATTTCGCTTTTTTTCCTGGTCACCCAGCGATTCTGCCATTTTGTTAAACTGTTTTGCCAGTTCTGCAACTTCGTCTTTTCCGTGAACCGGTATTCTTTTTTCTAAATCACCGTCGGCTATTACTTTTGCAGCGTCATTTATTTGGCGAAGAGGCCTGCTTATAGACCGGGATGATGTATAAATTAAAATAAAAGTAAAAGCACCGGTGATAAGAAGAGCAATCATAGTTATACGGTACATTTCACCAATTGCGGTTTCAAGCTCTGCCATAGAAAATCCTACAAGCGCAGCACCTGCAACTTCTCCCCCAACCCAAAATGGGTATCCGGCAAAAAGCAGCGGCTCAAGAATAGGGTGATGAGATGTTCCAAAAACCGCAACGACTTCCCCTCTCATTACGGGAGCAATTTCTTCAAATGCGTCAATTTGCGGAAAACTTCCCGGAGGAAGCCCGTGAGAAATCATCACATTGTAATTTGAGTCAATAATAATAATTGTAGCGTCTGTATAGCTATGAATATTTGAAAGCTCCTGTGCTAAAAGATGCAGGTTACGCACACCACCAAGTGCCGTGAAGTTTTCCATAGACATAGAAACACGCCTAGCGAGGCTGGTAAGCTCACTTGCCCGTTGGTCGGTTAAAAAACCCCTCATAGCCTGCGTTAGAACCAGCCCAAGAAAAACAAAACTGATTATTATAGTACCCAAGTAAACTAACAAATGTTTGCTAAAAATACGCATGTTGTCACCAACTAATAAAAATTGTATGATAATGTCCGTCTATATACTAAGAAGCCTAGTTTATCACGAATGGGGATTTTTATGAAATTAAAAAATGATACTAGTTTAACTTTTAAAGATTATTTAGTTACCGCAATGCTTATGATTGTTGTGGGTATTATGCCGCTTATCGTCCGTCTTGTAATGCGTCCAATGCCGCCAGAGCTTATTCCCCCAGGGCTTGAAGGAGAAGCACTTCTAATAGCTTCAACAAATGCTGATGTTTTCACTTATTGGAAAGGGCTATTTTTAATTATCCCTGCCATTATACTAAGTTTTTTTATCCTTAGTGACTTGGCTACCAGCGGAAAAATGCCTGATTTCAGGTCATTTTTTAAACGCCCGCCTATTATCATATCCTTAGTTTATTTATTTTTTGTGGTACTTTCTGCTGTTTTTTCTGATTACACATATACTTCGTGGTTTGGAATGATTGGCAGAGGTGAGGGTGTTTTTATTTGGCTCGCATATTTTATCGTATTTTTTGCTGCTGCGTTTTTTGCTGAAAAAATAAAAATAGCTAAGTTCATAATTTACGCCTTAGCTTTTTCATCTATTATCATGGGACTCATTGGTGTAAGCCAGTTTTTGGGGTTTGATTTTTTTGACACAGCTTTTGCAAATTGGCTCGTAACGCTTGGGAGTGATGGCGTAACAATTGGCTCTGTTTTTACAATGGCTCACGGCACTCTTTTTAACCCAAACACTTTTGGAAAATATACTGCAATGACTGCTCCCATTTTGCTTTTGGCGGCACTAACTTATGATGGGAAAATTTATGTACGCCTTATGCTTTTTTTTGCCGGGTTTTTAATGCTCATAAATGTTTTTGGAAGCAGTTCTCTTGGCGGGCTTATTGGAATTGTAACCGCAGCTTTAGTCTTGGCTGTAACTTTTTTTTGCGGAGCTGTTTATAGAAAAAAACAAGGTAACGCTATTAATATATTTGGCTACTCCGGCAAACAAGTTTTGCTTTCCCTGGGAGGGCTTGTGGCAGCTATTATTATTGCAATAATTTTTGTGCCACCACTCAATTATAGGGTTAATTTTTTGTTTGAACGTTTAGGCGTTGCAATGAGGGCAGAAACCACTGCTACCCACAACTATTTTTTTGAAGATAATATTATGACCGTTTACCACGGAGAAGAGAGGCTTCTTTCGCTTGAAGTCAACAGCATGGCAACTCATGATTGGCTGACTGTTCGTGATGGTACAGGAAATATTGTAGAATTTTCATCTCGTGATGTGCAGCCTGTCACCTATGTTTTTGATATTCCCGGATATCGTGAACTAACAATTTCACGGCAGCAAAACACTTTTGCGTACCACCACAGAACACCACGACCATTTTTTCTTACACTTATGGAAGGGCGTATTTTTGGGATTGACCCGGTATTTTGGACTTTAATTGATTTTGATGAAAAAATCCCTGCCATAGGTTTTTATGGCAGGGAAACTTGGGGTTCAAATCGTGGTTATATTTGGTCACGTACTTTTCCGTTAATGCCAAGGCATATTTTCCTTGGCAGTGGATCGGATACTTATATGAATGTTTTTCCTCAACATGAGATTGTGGCGAAGCAAAGGTTTTTTAACAATCCTGATATTGTTGTGGATAAGGCTCACAACTTGTTTTTGCAAACTTGGATTGTAACCGGTGGTATTTCTGCAATTTTGCTTTTTGGACTTTTTGGGCTTTATTTAGTTACTACTTTTGTTTCACTTGGTGAGTCCAAAGACGAGCAGTTATTTTTGTATGGGCTTAGGCTTGGGCTGTTTACGGGAGTTAGTGCTTTTGTTATGTGTTCAATGGCTACCGATTCTACCATTGGGTCTAGTGGGGTGTTTTTTGTTCTACTTGGCGTTGGGTACGGACTTAATCTGCTAACTTTAAATGTTACAAAAAAGGCTACAGGTTAAAAGCCACATCAATATCCTTTACTTCACTATCAGAGATATGCACGATTTCACCAATATCTTTTGTTGAAATAATAGCATGTGCCGTTGCTTCACAAACTTCCAGCCTGTCAAACGCTTGCAGAAGCGAATTGCCTGTTGCAAGAATTTGGTTGTTTTCGCAAATTAGCACCGGGGTTTTGTTTGAAAGCATGTCCACAACTTTTTCTGTCTCATTATAGACGGAAGAAAAGCTGACCTTTTTTATTTCACGAAGTAAGATATAACTTTCCGGGATTGTGCGTGGGTCAAAAACTGCTTCTGTTACGGCAAAAGCCATTGCATGTGGAGGCTCTGCGCCTAAAATAGAATTTATGCTTTTGTGTTTTTTATAAATTAGTTCATGCATTTTTACAGAACGAGAGGGGATTTTTCCGCTCTCTTTTTTTCCGTTTTGAATTAATACAATATCTCCTTCGGTCAAATAAGCACGGTCTAGCCCATACGGAGTGATTAAAAAGCTTCCGTCTGATAATCTTACAGAGTATGTTCCTCGTGTACTACCAAAAAGCCCTTGTTTGTATGAGCGTTTTATGAGTGTCACCATGTCTCTTCTTGCTGCTTTTTCTTCCGAAGTATGGTTTCTTACCGGAAAATCACCCATAGTAACATGGTCATTTAATAGTGAAAGATTTATTTTATCTTCCGGAAACGGTTTTGCTTTTCCTATTTTGTTTGCATTTATTTGTATTCTTGCAGTCGATTCAAGTGTTTCAAACTTCATGAAACAATCAAAAAGATTGTCACCGCCAATTACAAGACCATGGTTTTCCAACATCACAATATTAAAGCCTTCAGCAAATTTTGCTGAAATTTTTTCCCCCAATTCCGCAGAGCCGGGCACTGCATATGGTGCAGTTGTGATATTCCCACATGTATACCAAGAGTTTGTGGTTAGACTAATTTCCGGCAGCTTGCGTACAACCGAAAAAGCAACCATACTTGGTGGATGAGCATGTAAAACAGCTTTAAGGTCCGGGCATTTTTTATAAATTGAAGCATGGAAAGGATACTCTACCGATGGTTTATGAGAACCAAGTACAGTACCGTCAGGTTTTACTTGGCATATATCATTTCTGGTGAGTGTTCCTTTATCAATCCCCCCCGGGGTTATCCATATGTCTCCGCTTTCATCTAAAATAGAGAGGTTTCCTCCGGAGGTTGTAGTTAGCCCGCTTTCGTATATGCGGTTCATTATTGTTACAATTTGGTCTGCCGGGTGTAAAAGATTAAATTTCATTATTTATCCCCTTTCATTAAGTACATCTTGCTCGTATTTGTAAACTGCGTTAATCCATTCGCCTTCACGAAGAATCCCTTGCCTGTCACAGTATTCATTCCACACTGCACCAAAGGGTAAGTTTTTCACAGTTTCCATTTGCTCTAAAATTGATGTAAAATTGCAACTTTCTTGAGTATTTTTTAGCAGTTTATCAGGCATAAGAAGCGCATACAATAACGACTTTTGCACACTTCTTGTCCCAAGTACCCAAGCCGCAATACGGTTTATTGAAGCATCAAAAAAGTCAAGCCCAATTAATACTTTATCTATTGCATTGTTGCGTACAATTTCTTTACATATTTCACGGGTTTCATCATCAAAGAGGGGTACATGGTCACTATCCCAACGTACAGGGCGAGTAATATGCAGGGGTATCTTATCAAAAAAGCAGAGCAAAGCAGGTATTTTATCTGCTGCACTTTCTGTTGGGTGAAAATGTCCGTTGTCCAGTAAATTGTATACACCGGGTTTAGAAGCGGCATAAGCCAAATAAAACTCATTTGAACCAACGGTATAACTTTCAACACCAATACCAAAAACTTTGCTTTCAACTGAATCAATCACGTTTGAAAACTTTTCCTCAAAAATTTCGTCAAGGGAATTTTTTAGCATCATTCTAGGTGAAAGCCTATCTGCCGGTATATTTTTATATCCATCCGGTATCCAAATATTACAAAGCACATTGTCGTTTAAGTTTTTGCCAATTTCATTTGCAATTTTTCGTGAGCATTTACAGTGTTCTATCCAAAAATCACGAACTTCTTTATTGTAGCTCGAAAGTGTTAGACCATCATTGACCATTGGGTGACCAAACAACGTGGGGTTAAAATCAATCCCTATTTCCATTTCCTTTGCAAACTCCACCCACGGGGCAAAGTGTTTGTATTCAAGCTTGTTTCTATCTACTTTTTCGCCTTTGACAAAAACTGCGTAGCTTGCATGAAGGTTTATTCGTTTTTTCCCCGGGATATATTTGCAAGCTTCTTTGAAATCAGCTTTTAGCTCCTCAAAATTTCTGGCTTTCCCCGGATAGTTTCCGGTAGCCTGGATTCCGCCTCCAACACTGCCGCTGTCGAAACCTGTAACATCATCGCCCTGCCAGCAGTGAATTGAAATTGGGATTTTTGCTAAGGTTTCGAGTGCTTTTTCTACATCTACTCTTCCATAAGCTTTTATTGATTTTTCGTATGAAGTCATGTTCTTTTCCTTTCATAGGGTTTGCTCATAAAATAACCCTAAGCTCATTATCACATTTTTCTAAGCTTTTGTCATGTGCAAATGCTAAATCAAGGCAACAAGCCCAATAATAAACCCTAAAATCCCTCCAAGCATTACAATAACTTTAAGTTCCCTGCCAACAACACCAAGTATAATTTCCTCCATCTCTTTTATATCAAAATCATTCATTTTATTTTCAATCATAGTCCTTATAGGCAAATTTGCTGCCAAATATGAAGCAAAAGCTTGAAGCACGCAGGTGACTGCGTGTTTCTCTTTTGTTAAAAACTCTGTTAGTCCCGTTTTTATATTAAATGAAAATATTTTTTCTGCTATAGCTTCCTTAATTTTTTCGTTTGCGGTGGCTTCATCTATTAAATTTTGTATTTTGTCTAAGATAAACGGGTGATTTTCTTCGTTGGAGACATAAGTTTTAAAGCCGTCTTTAATGCTTTTGTATATCTTCTCCTTTGATATAAACATTCCTGCAAGTTTTCCTATATTTTCGTCGATTAACTTGAAAGTAAACTGCGAAAGTTTTTCGTCAATTTCCGGATATACTTCATCAAAATCTTTTATCGCATTTATTATTTTTGGTAAGGAGGTTTCAGCAGTGGTTTTTAGCTTACTTCCTATTGGGTCAACAAAATCCCCCATTTCTGTTATTCCAAAATCACTCAAAACTTCCCCAAGTGTTTTATCAGGAAGCGGCCATATCGTTGGGTCGGCAAGTTCAGATGAAATTACATCGGGGGTTAAAAGTTTTGTACTAATAGCCTCTGCAAGCTTTTTTGTAAGGCGTTCACGTTCTTTTGGGATTAGCCCCGGAGTAAACGGAACTCTTATTCCAAAGATTCTTTTTTCATGGTGGGGGCGAAACAACATTCTTATTGCAAGCCAGTTTGTTGACAACGCAATAATTGCGCCTAAAATGGGGGTTAAAAACATATAAAAAATTTCCATACATACGCTCTTTTCTGATATAATCCTAGTGAGGGGTGATTAATATTTCTTACTTACTTTCTACTCGAGCCGGTGCTCGGGGGATTATTGAAAAATACGGTCTGCAAACCAAAAAAAAATTGGGGCAGCATTTTCTTGTTGATGGTTTTGTTTTAGGGAAAATAATATCTGCGGCAAATGTGGGGAAGGATGATTTGATTCTTGAAGTAGGCCCGGGCATTGGAAGCATGACAGAAGCACTTGCGGCAAATGCAAAACATGTTGTTGCCGTTGAGCTTGACAAAACGCTTGTGCCTGTTCTTCGTGAAATTTTTGCGGATAAACCTGTGACAGTACACCACGGTGATATCTTAAAAATTGATTTGCCTGAAATTTTTGCGGAGTTTAAAAGCAGTAACAAGATTAAAGTTGTTGCAAATCTTCCTTACTATATCACAACTCCGGTGATATTCTACCTTCTTGAAAGTGGTTTACCATTTGAGTCCATTACCGTAATGGTTCAAAAGGAAGTTGCAATGCGAATGGCAGCAAAACCGGGAACAAAAGATTTTGGCTCGCTTACTCTTGCAGTACAGTACATGGCTGATGTAGAACTTGTAGCAAATGTACCTGTAAACTGTTTTATGCCACGCCCTGCGGTTGACTCTGCCGTGGTTATTTTAAAGTTACTGGACAAGCCCCGTGTAGATGCGGACAAAGAAAAACTTTTTAAAGTTATTCATGCTGTTTTTGGTAAAAGGCGTAAAACCTTACTCAACGCCCTAGACTCTGCCGGGTTTAGTGGTGAATCCGGAAAAAATGGACTTAGTGAGTTGCTGGAAAAGGAAGGTTTTAACCCACAATCAAGAGGGGAAACCTTTGATCTTGAAACTTTTGCAAAACTTACTGATATTTTAATGAGGAATCCATTATGAATTCATTTCATTTAAAAATTATTGCTTCTGTTACAATGCTTATTGACCATATGAGCGCAGTTATGCCGGCTGTTTTTGGTCAAGCACATAGGGTTGTTGGACGCATTGCCTTTCCAATTTATGTGTTTTTGATTGCAGAAGGTTTTCGTCATAGCAAAAACCCTTGGAAGTTCATGTTACGCCTAGGGGCTTTTGCAATAATTTCTGAGCCAATTTTTGATTTCGCATTGGGCAACGATATTAGTTTTGTAAGAAACACAAATATTTTTTACACTTTGTTTTTAGGCGGAGCGGCAATTATTGCATACAAATATATAATAAAATATCTGGATGAAAAGCCGGGGGATTCTTATTTTTTAACACGGCAAATGGTTGCAATTTCTCCTGCGATACCATTTATGTGGATTGCTGAGTTTCTTTCTACCGATTATGGTGCATACGGTGTAATATTTATATTAAGTATGTACGTAATTAAGCCAAAACTGTTTCGGTTGGCAGTTATGGCGTTTTTCTGTGTTTGGCAGCACCGTTTCACAATTCAGTTTTTTGTTGAAAACGGTTTAATCTATTTAAACTACAATATATATTTTGTACTAATGATTCCTGCAACGCTTTTGGCTGTTGTTTTTGTTGCTTTTTATAATGAGAAACGTGGTAGGGATGTTAAGTGGTTTTTTTATGTTTTTTATCCTCTTCACTTAGGGGTTTTGGTGCTTATGAGGGAGTTTGTTATATAGTAAAATCGAACTGCTGCTGCTATATCGTTTGTGTGAAGAGTTATTAAGCAGTAAAAAAAGGAAGGGCTGCCTTGTTAGAGGTTTTCAGGTGGGGTTGGGAATCTTTAATGGAGCAGTTTTTTTGTTTTGGTTGGTATGTAATACACGCTGGGGATGCAAAAAAGGAAAAGGGAAACAGGGCGGAATATATATGTTTGATGCGGTTGCTCTATTAGAAATTGCTGTGGTTTTCGGCAATTTATCATAGAGTCTAGCAGCAAACATATATATTACGCCCTGTTTCCCTTTTCCTTTTTTGCATCCCCAGCGTGTATTACATACCAACCAAAACAAAAAAACTGCTCCATTAAAGATT
>Ga0131853_10026032_pt1 | contig 10530 bp, 8 predicted proteins | sample TergutLab28metaG_FD_92764 | JGI IMG/M metagenome (GOLD analysis project Ga0131853, IMG submission 92764) | Labiotermes labralis P1 segment gut microbial communities from Petit-Saut dam, French Guiana - Lab288 P1 (version 2) (version 2) | ecosystem: Host-associated > Arthropoda: Insects >... | reverse complement strand
TATAATATAATATAATACTGGCTACCAAACAGTCATTTATACATTTTATTGTGATACGATTTGTAAACATTGGGGATCCCACAATATGCACATCTACTAAATTCAATATGGTTTGTGAATTGGCCTGATGATTGCTGAATGAGCCGAAACATGTTGCTAGATTTATAGATTGATAATAAATTATTTGTTGTGTTCTGACTGAATTGAATAATCTTTTAGTTGATATTTATATTGGATAACACAACAGGATGGCTCCAATCAAAACTTTGATTGTAGTTCAATTACGTATTTGATTTCACTCAGTACGCACACTGGTGTTGAATTTTAGAATACAGCTGCACTTGTATTCAGACACTGAACGTGAGACAGTTCTGACAGTTTTCACAAAGCAGTGCTGCTGTCTGGAAATACCCCTCTTTTGACACAGGTGGACACTATGATACTGACTTGCCTTCCAGTGCAATTTATTTTTGCTATCTTGTTCTGCTATCTGGTTGACATGCATTATGACAAAAGCAAGCATTAACCTTCTTTGTGTATGTGTACATGTGCATTGTGGCTTGATGGTGACTGTCTCTACAGATCTTGTACCAGCTTCTGCAGAATGTTGAACAGCATGACCAAGCTGCCCAGAGTTTCTACCAGACCTACTTCACAGATATTCTGCAACACATCTTCTCTGTGGTCACTGACACCTCACACACTGCTGGTGAGTAAAATGTATTTGTGAGCTTGCAAGCTATTACTGAATGTGAACTCATCTCTCAGTTTCCTGTAATGCAGTGTCACTGCCAGTTTGCTGGATTAGCTGTTTGGCACCAGAATTAAATTCCCATAGTGACCTGCAGAAGACTGGAATTTCAGTGGTGACTGCCTAAGAGCATATACATAATGTTCAGTGTTTTGAGCAGTTCACTGCATGTTATGTATACATACATAAAAGTTTGTTGCCAAAGGGTTAAGAAGAAGAGAATATAAATTATGCCTTACTAAAGGGGTGCACAGATTTCACAAAGTCTAGGAGAGACCATAAAATTCTAATTATCAGAAGGGTGATGTGAAGCAAGTTTTATAGTGAGGACCCATAAATGTTAGGTGTCACCATACATAAATTAGTTACTCTTTTCTCATAGTGCTTAGGGTTTGTGCACTCCTCAGTTACCTGTCTTGAACTAACCTGAATAGCAAGAACTGTTTGATTTACAGTGAAGGTTTTGTTTTGCTAGTGTAGAATTTAATTGATTTTGTTGGTTATAGGGTGTAATAAGGTGTTCCAGTTTATTCTAATATGTGATTACATTTAATGTCATTAGGTTTGACGATGCATGCCACAATCCTGGCATACATGTTTAGTCTAGTTGAGCTGGGTCGTATCACTGTCCCCTTCAGTCCAGCCCATGACAACACACTCTATGTTCAAGAGTTTGTTGCAAGTCTTCTGCGGGCAGCATTCCCACATCTTAGTGACAACCAGATCAAGATTACAGTCCAGGGACTCTTCAACCTTGATCAAGACATCCCTGCTTTTAAGGAGCATTTGCGTGATTTTCTTGTTCAAATTAGGGTAAGACATCTATAGGGTCATTGTTTAATTTGCAGTTGTTGGTAGTCACTTCCTGTTGGCTTGTTTACTGTATTAACATGGCCCACTCAGCTGACTGCCCATATCTCTAGTGGAGTAGCAGTTGGAGATGAAAAGCAGTAGTTCTCAGACATAACAGAGACCTTGTTTATTGCACAGTAAATTTTGTGCCACGTTAAAGTAGCTGTCTTAGCACCAGCACGTGGTATTCCCTCGAGCTGCAGATGCAGGTTGACTGCAAACTCATTTTTTAGTAATAGTCAGCTGCTGTCAAGACAACACCTCATTATTGAGACTTTTAACAGCTGGCATTTGTATTGTGTTGAAGTTCCATTGATCAGGCCATACTAAGACAAAAAACTTGGGGAAAGCAAGAATTGATGTTTATAGCAGGACAGTTCCTCAGCAGTACCATGGAGTAATCATGGTGCTTGGGGTGTGAGAGGAAACCCCAGCTCACATTTTATGTGAGTGCGAGGCTCTGGCCTCACTCAGGCTTGCGTACCTGGGCTCCTTCTTTTTAGAGCCCGAGAATATTAGGAGTTGAGGCTTGGGGGCCATCTGGAGCTATAGCAAGGCTGCGGGGCTCCCATGATTCGATATGGGGCACAAAGGGCCTGTCTTAATTAAGGCCTAGGTGCATCGGGGCTGAAAGGCCCCGAACCCAAATGCCAATCAATCAATCAAATCATGGTGCTCTCTGAAGGAATCATGATGCGTTGAAGTGCAAAACGTGGCCTTCAATTCCACTAAAACTTCTTGGATTCCCAACTGAATTGCATTAACTTGAAACAGCATTCACATTCTTGCTCATATGTTTGTTCTGGTCTTGTTAGATCAATAGATGATTTTTTTCGTGGTCTGACTTAGCTGTGGCACACAAGGAAATGCAGTATCAATACGTGGTTCCAGCCGTGACATATACATATCAGTGTCATTGCTTCATAGACTGTTGCCCCAAATAAAAACCAACTGTGGTATGATCTGTGAAAAAACAAGGAGGTTACTGGTACATAATGATGCTGATGTGCATCATTTGATAGTGCTGGTGGAAGTGTACATTAATTGTAGTTTTCACAGGATATACAGAGAGAAGCAGACAGCAGTACCTGCACTTAGAAGCTTCATCTAAATTGATCCACATTTTGTTGTCAGAGGAAAAGTGCAGCCTTTATTTCTCTGAACTCTTGCTAGGTGATAACCTACAACAGTAACGTAGCTGGAATACATTTGCTTTACACATGTTTGAGGGAAACTAGCTTGAGCCTGAGCATGTGGAGCATAAGAAGAAGTTGGCAGTTAGGGGTGTGTGACATTTAGATTATAAAGAATAATGTCTGACCTATTTCAGTTAATGCATTTTGAGGTTTTTAAGTGTTTCTTAAATTTTCCTGCATCCATTTAAGTGAAACACCAGTAACAGTGGACCTAATTCATAGCTCATTCCTGTATGAATTGAAAGCTTCAAGAGTATCACAGATTATTGGAATTGAGCTTCATGTATGATTTCAGGCACTTTGAATGGACTATAAAATGTGGGATTTGAGGTTCTCATGATTATGACCTTGAAGATAAGACTACCTTATGACACATGACTGTATAGTCTGGTGTATATGTAATGTGTTACAGAGGAACTTGTTGCCTTCATAATCTCCTTCAGTGATAGTGGCAGCAGAATTGTGTGCACAGTAATAGGAGACTACATATCATTGTATCCCAGACAACAGTTATTTTAAGAAATCCACGTTAAGAGTCATTTCTATACTGTGCAACCTCTGTCCTTTGTTATCCTACAAATATTGATTATTTTCTCTGTTATCTATAAATTGCACATGCAAACAGTGTGTAATTATATATGACACATCATTCCTGAAAGTGTTGTTTTAATGTGTCAGTTGTTCAGATTAGTTAATTGCTGACTTTCTTTTATCTTAGGAATATACAGGTGAAGATGACTCTGATCTATTTTTGGAGGAGCGTGAGACAGCATTACGACTGGCACAGGAGGAGAAACGCCGCTTCCAGATGTCTGTTCCTGGGATCCTAAATCCTCATGAAATGCCAGAGGAAATGCAGGATTGAATCATGACTTGGCTAGCTGATAACAGCCTTTCCAGTGGTAGAATCAGTCACCTAGCTACCTGGGTTTCAAATCTGTGCCGGATTACTATAGTGATCTGTTTGTAATCAACGATTGGACATGACTGAAGAATTCGAATATGTATGCTGTGTAGTTGGTATTGATATTTATCTGGGTTTTTCATAAAGAACAGGCCAAAATACAGAACTTTTTTAAGTTTGTATGGTAAATGATTCGTATATTAGTGCCCCCCTGGTACATGAACTGCAGCTGTTCGGTCTGTTTCTCCGTACTCACCCATTGTTAAGTCACAGGACCATTTCGAAGGTTGCGCTGGGAATTCTTACAGGATATTGCCAGTAGTTTAAATATTGCTTATTTCTAGTGGAAGATTAGACAGCTGCAATTTATTGCTACAAGATTCTTTGGGAGAGATTTAGGGATGGGCGTGAATTACTCATGTGCTGCATGAATGAAGACTCGATTCCAGATGCAGCTTGTAGTTTTTTGTAAGGGAAGTTTTATTATTTTCCACTGCAAGTGATTTTCTGTTAGTGCCAGGTTTGATGAGATCTTGCTCATCCATTTTTCACTCCCTACAGGGCATCATGTTTGAACAGTTGTAATTTGGCATATTGTATGAATAGTAAGACTCCTGATTTTGTGTATACAACTACTGGATTCTTTTTACATGGAATTTAGTTATAATCTGAGCAAGCAACCAACCAAAAGGTACCTGAAAACCCATTTTTTTAATGACAATGCTGTGTGGAGGAGCCAAGCGAGCAAGTGGTAATAGGAAAGGAAGAAAACTTTTTCTCTCATGTTAATGTCTCGTGTTCTTGCTGTTTAGTGCCCTCTGTGAGGAGCAGCGTTCCGTTGGTGTGATGTGGTTCGTATGAGCCTCTGTTGTGTACGTGTGTGTGAGAGCAGAAGCAAGGTGGTTGGAGTCGAGGAATGAGTGGTTAGGAAGAGGAGAATGAATGAGCATTCACAGCATTGAGCAGGGTAGACTGTCGGAGGCTGCGTTGTGACTGTGTGTGCTGTAATGATAATGTTGTTTTCTAAACTCTGTAATTATATTAGTAATTATTATCATTATTATTATTACTATTATTACTGGATGTGTGTTTGATGAATTGTAAGCCAGTCCCTGTACTCCCAACTCCTGCACTAAACCACCTTACCATTCATTAGCGGAGTTAACCGTAGAAAATCTCAATCATTTCAGTTGTGTTGCACTATCTCGAGTATGAGTGAGACCATTGCATTTCAGCAGTTAGGAGCGTTGCATTTGTTACATTTTTTAGCATGAATCCAGTTACCTGTTTAGGTGGCTATTTGTCATAAGTTATAATTGCAGCTGGTGGTAAGATACAAACATTATAGCTTTTTTTATGTTATGAAAGTCACACTTTTGTAATGCTGTAGAGGTTCTTGAATGCTGTGTCTTAGTAATATTTATGGACAAAAGACTGAGGACAAGATTGTTCCCAGTAGTAATATTCCATACTTGTAGGTGAGTAAGAACATCACGATCATTTGTATTCTAAACTCGTCCAGTTATTTGTGAAGACTCTCTTTGTGGACTTTTATCGTGAGGTAACAGTCTGCAGTTTGAATAATTTTTGACTTTCTAATGAGGCGATGAATCACTCATATTTGATTGTTGTTAATGAAAGATGACAACACTCATCCTAAAGTGATTTTAATTACATCAGTATGAAAGATCAGTGCTGCCAGTTAGTTGTAATCTGTAGTGGGAGCATGTGTTCATGTGTTTGGTGCGTGTGTTTGTAATTGGTTTCAAAGAATTTATTTTTCGGGTATTATGGTTTTCACTTCATTTCAGAAGTTTGTTTCATCATTTTCGTCCAACCATGAAGATCAGATCCCATTGGCAGTTTCTGCCCTTTGTTCCATCTCAAGTGTAACAGTTGAATTTCGGTTTGATGTTTTTGTAGCTGTTATGCAGTACAGGTGAAAGTTGTTTTTATTATGTATTTAAACAATGTAGCTGAGCTCAACCATACCCTTACATAAGGATAATGTCTGTCAGGTGTTGTAACACTTCTTGCTTGACTGGTGCAGTGTAAAGGGCTTTTTTGTTTGTAGTCTCTAACAAAAGTAAAGTTAAATTTGGAATAACTGAATTGGTAATGTTAAAAGAGCTTTTGTAATTACTGAAAGTGGAAGTGAAAGATTATTGTTGTAACTGTTGATAGCTTTAGATCACCACACAGCACTCATCAATGCATATTGTGGGTTTAGGGATGATGGAAACTCATTGGCTTCTGTTCTAAGAAGAAGAGAGTTGGCTTTGGAGTACTTGCATGTGTAATGTAGGTTGCTCTTTGTGAGAAGTTAATAAATATTTTACAAATAAGACTGTTATTAGATTAGGAACTTTGATTTTGTGAGAGGGGACAGGATGTGAGGGGTGTAAAATTGTAAGATGGACACAGAATACTTCAGATTCAAAAATAATGTGTGTACATGGGTTTGTGCAGCCAAATGGAGAGTTGTGCAGTTTGAAGGAATGTTTATTGCCTTTGCATATTTAAGTACAGATTCATATGAATCTTTACATTTATAAGAATTCTGTGTTCATTTCCTGACTAAGGCATGCATTTACAGTTCTAATGAGGTGTTCCAAAAGATTGAAGGATGTGTTAAGGCTGTTATGCATTACTTCAGTATAGATGTCCAGCAGAATAAGGAGTAGCAGACAAACCCTGCGATTCAGCACATATTCATGAAGATGGTGTACATTTTTCCAGCAGTACATAAACTTGTTTCTTTACATTGGAGGAGAAATGAGGCTTAGTGTTTGCACCCAGAAACAGAAGAGAGGAACATTATCCCATATGTCCCACGATGCTGTCAACAGTAACATTCCTGCACACTGCTTAAAATGTTCTGCTCATCTTCCATTTATCCCAGAACCTGCACGTAGTGGTTTCCACCTTTGTGGGTCATGGCAGAAGCATTCTGAAGGAAGACACTTTGTGTTGTGATGTGATGACAACTGAGGTGTGTCAGTGGGTGCAGACCTCTTTACCTCTTGTGTGTAGGAATTAACATGTGTGCTGCTGGGGCAGATGTCTCAGTGGGTCTGGTGAGTATGCAGAAAAACAGATGGTCTATACATTATTCATTCTTGATTTGGACATCTTACTTTGAAGTAATACATATCTGTGTAACCCTGCCACAGATGACACACACTAAATGGCCCATCTAACAATCTTATAAATGTAGGGGATTGAAAGTTTTGATTGGATGGCTGTTGACAGCCTTTTATGTAGAAGATATGCAGCTATATAAAATATACAGTATTTGATACTTGAAAATAAATAAATACCAATGGAAGAAGATGGTTGGAAGCTGTATTGCTGTGAGAACAGTATAGAAAAAATAGGAAACATTTGAATTCTTGTTGGATACATCTTAAATGAGAACTTTAGGTTTTTTTTTTTTTAACTTCTGCAGTGAGAGAGACGACAAAATTTTAATCCTCAGTTTCTTTGCCACAAAAATTCAGTGGATTTCAAGCGTTTGTTAGAACTTGTAATGTTCTGAGAGTTGATGTCAGTGACTGTAGTCATCGTCTACAGAATGTAGACATTTAAGGTGTTTTTGCGTTCTTGCAGATTGCATATTAATTGCACTAACTTATTGTGTATGTGAAACAGCTTGAGAGCTGCTGTATGAATTTTCATGAAACTGAAGTTTGGGGATGTATAAATTATTGAACTGTTCCAACTGTAGTTGTAAATGGGCAACTGTAAGGGAGCTTAACACAAAGACATACATGACTTTCTGCGCCATTCTTGAAATGTGACCTATGAAATGCATATTAAAGAAAGAGTTGTTCACACAGAAGCACTGAGAAAAATGAAACACACTTAAGGCCCTGTGTGCGTTCTGGTTTTGGAGATAGAAAGGAGCAGGTGGGCCAGAATTGTTATTCTGTGTTGGCCTGTAACAAAGTATTGGCAATGAAATTCCACTTAATAAGATTGAATTAATGTTGTTTAGTTTACCACAATGTGACTTATTGTATTGACAGTGTAGCTGTCAAAATTTTACAACCTCAGACAGTTCTTAAACATTGCCATCATTTTCTTAACATAAGATGAAACTGTCCAAAACTGAGAATGATAATACCCCGGACAGTATTATTGCAAGGTGAGAGAGAGAGTACAGATACAGAACTGTCCTGGTGTCGGTAAGTAGTGCGGGGTTTTTGTTTTTGTTTTATTTTCTTGCCATATTTCTTGTGTTTTGTCTCAAAAAATTCAGACTTTATCAACTTACATTTTCCAGGTTTTAAAGTAGGTATTCTCAGGGTACATTGTTAATTGTTCTTTTAGGCATGCAATTAATGAGGGAGACCTTGTGACTCAGCTGCAAACTTGAGTAGTATGTTAATAGTTCAGCTGTCTGTGAGTGTTTCAGTAGCTTTATGCATTAGCATTCCATCCCAAGCTGGTGTTACATGGCATGACTCGGTGACCAGAATTTTGTGAAATCAGGACACCATTGGCAAGGTTGGCTTCTGAATTTCTAGGGGTGTTTTCATGTGTATAGCTACATGTGTGAACACAGATCTTTAAAAGATTAAAGAATTAATATTCATAGAATGCAAATGAAACAGATTTTCAGTGAGGCATAAGTTACCAATCATATTGCTTAGCCAACCAAGGAAGACGTTCAAAGAGAGAACTGGATTAGTGAGACTGGAGTGAGTTGACAAGTGGTTCAGTTCTGTGACTGTCAATAGATAGTGGTCTTGGTGATTTGTTATACCTGTTGTGAGGTGTAAGTCATTTTAGTATTTAATTTCATGGGATGATTGTGGTGGTGTCATTACTAATTTCTGAAATTCTTGTTTAACTAGAGTATAAGATCATCATAAATGATGGCATTTACATTTGAATACAGGTGCATTGGATTACACAGGTTCATAGCATGTACACTAATAATTAATACACTGTGTGTGGGGTCATGCAGATTGGCAGCACTCAAGTTGAAATTAAGTCTGTGCATTGTACAAATTATGGCATTTACATTTGTGTAACCTTCAAGCCACGTCTGCTGGAGCACCTCTAGAATTCATCTTATGTAGGTAGGCAAAAAGGAAATTTGTTTTTAAGACATGCTGCATCTCTCTTTTATTTTCCACAAGATGCCTTTTATTAATTTTTTTCCCCCATTCAAATAATACCTTTTTCATAAATCTTGAGTTAAAATTTAAACACCAATTTGGGTATTTAAGGTGAAATATGGTATATGGGATTATGCGAATTCACAAGCTGCACATATATTTAAATACTGTTTGTTATCACACAGCATTCATGTACATTGAAACCAGATGGCATTTTGTTTAAGTAGTATTTTATATTGTACCAGCTGTATTCACGTGAGTTGTTTGGTACTGATTCAAAACACATGTCTTATAAGGCTGTTTGTTAACTTGATGTACAGCATTTGAACTGTTACAGCACATGCTCAGTGTAGTCACTACTGTGGGCTGGATAAGCAGACAGTTCTGACAGGGACAGTATTTTTTTCTTGCTCATCACCGGTGCCAGTTTTGGGTCACATCTGAGGTAAAGCAGGCAAGCTGTGAAGCTCACCACTGCAGCTAGAATACTCCTGCACACGTCTTCATGGTGTACTACTTAAGGACAAACAATTTTGGCCCCATTACGTGTAGGTGAGGAGGAGAAAAAGGACAAATTGTTTTCTGAGTACTTAATAAACTGTTGTTTATTATTATGTACTTTTGTATGTTTTACAACATTGTTTCTGATCTCAAAAACAGCTGAATGGAAAAGCACTGTTAAAACTTAACGTAGACAATCGGTAGATGAACAAACTTTGATTTATCGACAGTATGCCCCGATGGTCGGACTGTGAGTTCAGCATTGGTCTCGGCAGGCTGACGGACACGTTCACACTTTATTTCAACATATAAAACTCGTGTATGTTACTATCTTGTACTGAATGTATATTATAAGCTCACATGATGAAAGTTCTCTGTTTGTTCAAAATGTGTTGAACTCGGCATTATTCCTCTTGCATTGAAGACAGTAGGACAAACTCAACCTGAACTGGTGATCCACTTAGAATCTGATGCTGAAACCACGGAATTCTTGTCTCGCAAGGTACTCCCATTTCCCAAAGTCACAGTGGTCTATCTGGCTTCCTGGACTTCCTGTTTTGGACAACCAACTCACCCTGCGCCAGACACACAGAGAAACAAACCAACAACGTCATTAGATGCGGATTCAATCAGCCGTTTGAATACGAATGCTCTGTGACTACTTGTGTGTCCAGTGTTCCACTGTTGCCTATCTGAAAGAGCGTTGCTGCGAATGTGTACATCCTTCTCCCGCTTGTCTCTCCGAGAAGAATAATATGGAACACTGATGGAATGATAGTGTCGGCAGTTGAAGTGCTCCAGGTTAAAAAAAGGGAACACCCGCCCAACTTCCATTTTGTCAAATGACCTGATGCTGAACTCGGTCCAGCGTGGTGGGAGGTCGGTGATTAACAGCCAGAGCCACGACACGGCCTTGCAGGTGGATATTCGTCTGAACTTGTATACAAAAGTTAGTTCCTACCTCGAATCCCGATGGGGACGAGATTTTCTACACCGGCCGTGGGGCCCACCCAGTCTCCCGTGCAGTGGGTACCAGGTTTCTTTCCCGGGGGTAAAGCTTTCGGGTCGAGGCGCTGACCAACCACCCCCATTTAGCACCGAGGTTAAAGAAAGACTAGACCTATATCTCTGCTCCCCCTCTGGGCTTTCTTTGCCTATTGTAGGGTGAACTTCACCTTCACCTCGCGAAACGCATGGGGT
>Ga0131853_10026031_pt1 | contig 10531 bp, 7 predicted proteins | sample TergutLab28metaG_FD_92764 | JGI IMG/M metagenome (GOLD analysis project Ga0131853, IMG submission 92764) | Labiotermes labralis P1 segment gut microbial communities from Petit-Saut dam, French Guiana - Lab288 P1 (version 2) (version 2) | ecosystem: Host-associated > Arthropoda: Insects >... | reverse complement strand
GGTTCCTGAAATAATAAAGTTTTTTGTAAACCATGTACAAAAATTTAAATGCCAAGCGAAAATAATGTCGTACGCGAAGGTTGACTGTAGCCAATTTAAATCCCGTCGCCTAAAGGTTAAATCTAGTCCCCTTCATCATGTACAGTAAACTGGTAATTACTTACTCACTTAATTACTCCATGGAGCAGAGTTCTTCTTGAGATGCTAACCGGCTTGCAGCTAGTCAAGAAATTCCCCACATTTTATGGAACCCGAAGGTTCATTACCGCATTTACAATTGCCCGCCACCTGTCCCTATCCTGAGCCAGCTTGATCCAGTCCATACCCCCCATCCCACTTCCTGAAGATCCATCTTAATATTACCCTCCCATCTGTGCCTGTGTCTCCCCAGTGATCTCTTTCCCTCAGGTTTCCCCACCAAAACCCTGTACATGACTCTCCCCTCCCCCATACGTGCCACATGCCCCACCCATCTCATTCATCTTGATTTTATCACTCGCAGAGCAGTAAATTGCTAATACAATAAATATTGAATTAAGAACTTATATTTTTTTATTCACCAGTGAACTTCCTATACAGACATGTATCTGATTTTTTATTACAAAGGTAAATTTTATGAACATTTCAATTTAAGAAACAGATATTAATCCCTACCATCAGACTACCAAAAGTAACATCTTAAACATTACACTTACAACAAACTATTCTGTTGTAAACCGTTTTCATGAATGGATTTCACCAAGACACCGACAAGATTATAGATGACACAATTCTGTCCCCAAAACATTTTCACACTCAGCACAGTACCCACTTCTCTAGTTAAAAACAATTCCTAATTGTCTTCAATAGCTAATAGGGTCAGTAAACTTACTTTTGCCGCAACATCGACATTTTTGTTGTGCTTAGGGACAAGATAATTCACAGGTTTCATTTATACCTGCTTAAGTGACTGTAATTAATTTGCATGTCCTCTTAATGTTCATCACACTCAGCAATGGAAACACTGCCCATGTGGATTCATGTCAATAAGGACATGTGTTACATCGTGCACTTCTGTTTCATCAGTTGTTCTTCAAAACCAGTGTACTATTCGCCATACTCACTCTCTTCACTGCAATATTAATAGGTCTTAATTCTACAACTGCTAAAAGCTGATTTCCCTCCCTCCCCCAAATAAAAGTAATATTAAACTAAGATGTATAAACATTTCTAATTATCATTAAAATGCCTACCACCAAATATTATGTGACTTGGGGTGAAGGTCATGGAGAAAGTAGAGGGAAGAAGAGAACTTCTGCCCACAATTTTTTGACAAAAGCACATTACTGAATCTGCAGCTTGGCATGCCATTAAGTGATACTTGGCAAGGCTACCAAGTGATTACGACAGTAACAAATTTAAGAAAGCTAACAAAGTTTCAGACCTTAGCTCTCTTCTTGATAGTCATGGATCCATCCAGGCGCACATACTGATAACCGCGATGTCTACTCAGCCTCTCAAACAGATCCAGTGTCTGTGTATAATTTGACACCAGCACCACCTTATCTTGTGTTGTTGACTTAACAACTGCCAGCAAACAGTCCAATACTGCCAACTTTCCAGATAGTTCTGGCATTAGCATTTTTCTGCAAGAAATTCAATCAATATTACACGTTCATATTGCCACACTGAATCTTAACAGTTACAGAGGCAACTAAGAGAATGATTATGTGTGCTGAAGTAAGAAGGCTGTGGAATGTGAGGTCATGGTTATATTCCAGCATTTGAATGAACGGACTGAGATAGGCCACAAGGAAGCTCAGAATATGCAAAGTTTGGGATGAGATTTGAAACCAGAATGTTCCACATATGAATAGGGTGTGTTTACTACTACATCAGAGGATATGGTGAACAATGGTGTTTTATGTCATACTGTAATGACTCAAAATTGCTGTAATTACTGTACATTACTCAAAAAACATCGATGTCGCTTAAGAAGTGTTTTATACTTCTAATGTGACAGGTCTGGTTTAAAAAAAAATTTCTCCTGAGCATGAAACAATGGACAATTTGTAACAAGACTTGAAAAATCTTACAGTGTTGCACATCATGTATTTTATTATTACATAATCCAACACATTCCACATTTCTTTATATGGCCAGGGGTTGGCCGAAACATGTAGAAGTTGAAATATAGTAGACTACCAGATATTGCTAACCCTTCTAGCCCCCCCCCCATCCAAAGTAAAAGGTAACTTGAAAAGTCTACAAGAACACATCAGAATTCCAGGAGGAACGACAGAATGATGGCAATCAGATACAAGGTGTACCAGATACACAGATTTGGCAAACATATCAGTGATGCACTATAAGTCTCCATCTGCGGCATATTTAGTGATGCTATATCAGTGTCTGGACAGCATAGCAATGACGGTAGATGAAAGAATATGAATATGAGGCAATGGTGGAATAAAACTGACAGGGAAAAAGCAGAGTGTTCAAGACACTGTACCTGTCCATACAATTGATTTATATTAGAAGTATAGCACCTGGCACTACATACTAAGTCTGAACTAAGTTTGTGGCTGAATTTAGGGAAAGTTCAGACTTCAGCACTATGTTTTCAGGAACTTTTTATCTCATGATATAAACGTCAACAGATATCTTTCTCACTTTGGGTTGTACTTGTCCGGCAACACAGACAATGCACCTTCAAACCCATCTTCACCTGCCTCCATCTTTTCAAACACAAGATCTGGGTGACTGCATAATTTCTTCAAGGTTGTAATGGCTGACAAAGCAGATAAACTCACTTTGCCACTGCCTCCCCCTACTCCTCCTCCTACAATGAAACAAAATTTTGTTTTAATTTCCACTTACATGGAGAAGAGTCATTACATTTTCAAGTGAAGGATATAGTAAAGTGGCAATTACATAAAAACCTTAACATATCACGTTGCTTGTATCTCCTGAACCTGAATTCAGTTGCTCCAAGGATTTGAGAACATTAGAATGCCTTTAATCTTCATGTTAAGTTCTTATAATTCAAAATCGTTTATACTAAGGGTTTGTTTCAACTTTGGCGAATAATTCCAAAATGGTACCTGAACCCATATCTAAGGAAATACTGTTTTAATGATACCTATGTATTGCAATGGACTGCATTCCTTGATGACAAATTCCAAGAAACGTCTCAAAGAATTCATATTTCAGACTTTACTTCCGAACAAGAACACACTTTTGTGAACCATGTAGCAATTAAATTTCTTGACATATCTATGAAAATAAAATTTGCAACACCACACTATTTATATCCAAATTTCATATCCATAATACTGTATGCCAACAATAAGGTAGTGCTGTTTGCAGTTAAATGATATAAACTAGACATGACTGGAAGGGCTGTCACTACAGCAGCCAGAAAAACACAAAATAATCTTTGTAAAGACATGTCTTCAGGTCAGTCTATTAATATGCCTCCAACCCAGCATCTGATGGCAGAGATCGGCCTTAACCATCTAACAGTTAAGGACAAAATACTACGACATGCATCGATAAAAATCTCACCTTGAACTGTTTTTCTGACAGCATCACTGGCTAAGAATTTTGAATATATATTCTGCTGAATGTCTGTAAGCCTGATGCAGATCACCTGCTCGATTTTCACTGGCAGGTACTTAGACAGCAAAGCAGATGTACGGCGAATCAGACAGCGGTTAACTATGGCTGCTAGCTCTTCTAGGCATGCCTGACCTTTCCGCTGTTCCTCCTGTGTTGCCATAGCATCCTGTCCTCGAAGTATTGGAGTCTCAAATTTGCGTCTGAATTCCTGAGTGACAAAATAAATGTGGTAAGGGTGAATGCTGTACAAAACAAAAGCTGTGTGTTGAATAAATGACATAAGGAATGTTAACCCTTTCCAATCCAATTTTTCTGCCAACCGCATACTACCCAGCTCTTATTTATTTTGGGCGAATACAATGCACAATCACCTGTTCACATCAAAACACATGGCCTGCTGAGAAACAGAAAGAGTACAACCTGTGCTATCTGTTGGCTAAAGTCGGTACTACATGAGGAAAAGCGTCAAACAGGCTCTGACTGTGCAGTGGGCATACAAATGCAACAAAAAAAGTGTCGGATATCACCCGACATCCGAGCGGAAGAGGAAAATCATAATATTGGACAAGGTCCGACGTAGGATCGGAAAGGGTTAATGCCATCAGAAACACAACTAGGAAAACAAGAGTTGTGTAAAATATTAATAAATATCTAACCATTTTGCTTCAAGGCACGAGGAGCATAACAAATATGGAAGATATTTATTATAAATATCACATTTTGTAATATATTTATGTAATAGGTGACTATGCAAACCTGAGCAGTTCCCAAAATCCCTTGATTTACAAATTGCACTAGACTGTAGTATTCAAGCAGATCGTTCTGTATTGGTGTGCCAGAGAGCAGAACACGTCGTTTGGCATGTAGTCCCATTAGAGCCTGGTAAGTCTGGTTCTCGCTGTTCTTCAGACGATGGCCCTATAACAAGGAGAGAAGATACTACTTCTAGATAAACAACACGCTTCATTATGGGAGAATAATACTGCTGTAGGATAATTCCTGCACATATCATAACAGAACCACGATACTACAAAGCTTTACAGTGCAACATTCTGCAGGCATGGAAAAAATACACTACAATAAATGGTCCACTGACAGGGAAATACAGTGGAGTGCAAAACGCATAGCTTGATGGCAAATGGTGGGTGTGGAAGGGAGCTGGGGCAGTGTCCCAACACTTGCACAAGTTGACATTTGTTTGTATGAAAACATTAAGTGGATGTACTACAGGAAGGTGAGAGTAACTGTAGTTCTTTGTGGATACAGCAATGTTGTACTGTTAAAACAAAATGAGCATAAGTTATGCCTAGTGTGTATAGCTTGGTCCTGGATTTACTTTAACACAATCACTGAAACACGAATACCTGTACAACTTGAACAGATTCAGTTTCCGAAACAATGCGTTCTGTTCAGAATATCAGACAATGGGCAAAGTCAAAACATCCTGTAACCCTACAATAAATACCATCACGAAAGACCTTTAGAACTGACACTAAACTGCTAACCATCTAAATGCTGTGAAGTACTTTTCAGGCTTTGTGTCCATGTGAAAGAGGATACTAAGCTTGTACAATACCGTAATAAGTTTTAATACAGTAAAAACAACACTGGACACTTCTGGTTACTACTGTTAATGCATTTGGCATTACAAAGAGGTCAGTAAAATTGAGACTACATGACATTGTCAAATTTGAAATTTAACTGGCAAATGTTGTTTCCTATATACCGTTCTGCAGATTAAATAAGATGTTTCACTTACCTCATCGCACAATACCAGTCCAACTTCACCATTATGAAGGACAGATGAATGCAGTCTGAAAGTTTCATATGAGATAATCAGAATTGGGTTTACAGGTCTGCGTGAATATGTGCGCATAAATCCTTGTAGGTCCTTGTCAATCTTATCTTTGGAAGATGAGTCAATAACCAGAGCATTTACTCGTCCAGATAGCCATTTGTTAATTTCATTGTACCAGTTCTGCAACATCACAATTTTTATTCACTATAAAATGAGATAAATTAAATAAATCTCCTCCATAAGACCCAAAAATCAACAACTATCACACCCACAACATTTTCTTTAAATGACACAATATATGTCCTTGCAACAATACATGTAAAGACATTTGTTGGTTTATTTAAGTAACACACCAACAAATGCACATATAGTCTTTTATAATCTAAAATTTACATTAAAACACATAAAACGCTCCTACATGTTTCGATCATACGATCATCCTCAGGGAGCATACTTTGTTCCTTGCTAAAGTTACAGTTTAAAACACTCAGTTATTTACTTCATTATATTAATTTGGTGCTGTGGCAGCATACCGTGCATTATGTGCGAGTGGTACGCTGTTCATTTGAGACCGGCTGTCGGTAACCTACAAAATGCATGGTGCGACAATAAAGATATCTTTGTTGGTGTACTGCAAAGTGTGGAAACCCAAGAGAACACTAAAAACACTGGCAACTGATCAAAAACCACCATAAAAACCTATCGGTGTAGCTGAACATGTCTAATACAGAGGTCAATTTACTTCCAATTCACAGCTCTAGTTCATATAAAATGGTTACTCCTACCTGTTTCAGCCAAAACGTACACCCATCTTCAAGGAGTACATGATGTAGAGGTCATATAAATTAAAACATAACAATGCCTTTGATAAATGGTAAAATATAAACTGAAGAGCAAAATATATTTATATAAAAATGTAGACAATATTATTGGTAAAATAGATACAGGACACAATCAGGAACACTTGCATCCACACATCGTCACTTCTAGTAAAATTTCATTTGTGAGTCTGCAATGATGAAATTAAAATAATATCAACAGTAATGTTTTAACACAGTCATACAAATTTATATCAATGTAGGAATAATGGTAAAAAGGTACGGTTAAAATTTGCCCTAGTATAAGCCACAAAGGCCCAAGGGGGAGCTGAGTTATAGTTCTACTCTTTCTTTAACCTCAGCACTAGATGGGGGTGGGTGATCAACACCACACCCCAGCAGCTTTGCCCCTGGGAAAGACCCGGTACTCACTGTATAGGAGGCTCGGCGGGCCCCAGGGCCAGTCTGGATGGGAGCAGAAAATCTCACCCCCACTGGGATTCCATCCTCAGACCATAAAGCCTGCAGCAAGTTGCTATACTGACTGAGCTATCCTGGCTCATAATTTAGGAGTAATGACAAAAGTTAATGATAAACATAACCTGTGTGTGATCAAGATGCATATTCCATGAACATACATTCTATAATAATCCATGATGCAGACAACCTATCTATGATCAATATGCTGTCAATACTATGTATATGCGCATTTTAGTTGGATGTCATGTAGTATTTCATACAAGGGGTTGTACTCTCAGACATTTTGTTCATCACTTAACAATCTTTTATATCCATGGAATAATTCTGAGGTAAGGCACCTTACCACACAGAATTGACACACACACACACACACACAATATTACCAACTTTTGACATTCAGGTGACCGTGCATTATGATAAATTCTTATAATAAAACCAACTAGATGCACTAATTTCTCAAATTTATTTTTGGAATAAAACTCTACATGCTCCGGACAGTTCCTCTGTCCACCAACAGGAGTTTTTCAATGTACACACAGCAATGGTATATGTCATACAGGTTTGCTGACAACTTGCGAGCTGGATCAGGACGGGACGTCCTTACCCTGCTCGCAAGCTATCAGCAAATCTGTATGACATATACCATTGCTGTCTGTACAGTGAAAAACTCCTGATGATGGACAGAGAAACTGTCCGGAGCATGTAGAATTTTATTCCAAAAATAAATTTGAGAAATTAGTGCATGTCGTTGGTTTTATTACAAGAACTACACCATTCCTCGTATAGTTAGCGTTATTTGATATGAAGAAGGAAATATTTGGGAGTGTGGCATGCACAGGCGTAAAGAATTTGACGTTCAGGTGACCGTGCATCGTGACAAATTCTTATAATAAAACGAACTAGATGAACTAATTTCTCAAATTTATTTTTGGAATAAAACTCTACATGTTTCAGACAGTTCCTCTGTCCATCATCAGGAGTTTTTCACTGTACACACAGCAATTGTATATGTCATACAAGTTTGCTGACAGCTTGCGAACAGGATCAGGACGGACTGTCCGAAACATGTAGAGTTTTATTCCAAAAATAAATTTGAGAAATTAGTGCATCTAGTTGGTTTTATTATAAGAAACTATTACCAACCTTTACTAGCGAGCTAGGAGCCACTATGACTGCCTTCTCAATTGTAGACTTGCAATCAGGACCTTGTCTCAACAGCGTCCACATTAATGTGATACACTGAAGTGTTTTGCCCAGGCCCATCTCATCTGCCATGATGCACCCATAGCTGCCAGGAATGCGCTGACCCGTCACACATTCATACATAAACTTGACACCCTGTGGATGACCACAACAACTGGATAAGCTTAATGTAACCCACACAACGGTATCTCCAGATTCAACACAGAATTATAAAGGAGACAAGCAAATGTCAAGTATCACATTCATTTCTCTCATTTCTGACAAACACACAATTTCTTTCACTCAACTTCACACAACACTTTGCTTTGGAACAGTTAAACTACTTCTTTTTATGTGTTAATTCCATTATCATGTTGCAAGGACTGATTATAAATCCTCAGGCGTTTCCTGTCACCCTTGATCCTGGAAGGATTAATATGAGACCGCAGATGTATTTCTGCCTAACACCAGAAGAGCTAATATACTGCTTTGGGCACAATTTGATATCATAAACTTATTTCTAATTCTCACTGTATTTAAAGAAACAGTGTAAAACTACAAATATGTTGACTTCTTGAGATCTGAGGTCCTCACCATGGGGTGGATGAAGATTTAAATCTCTGGAATGTTACACCTCTTCAACAAGCAAACAGCACAGATGTTTCCAAGAATCACAGTGCCTTTATCTATCATCTGCAATGATCCTTCGAAACACCTGTAATTTTTTACCATCCACCATAGCATAACATCCCAAAAGACTTGAAATCTTCATTATTTATCTACGTTTATGTGATTGGTCTTGACGATGGATACAGGATGTGTTCCCTCTGGGGTATGTGCTAAGGAAAAACAAGCAGCTATCAATCTAAACATAAAAATCAAAAAGGATCAAGTCTAAATCCATTAGTAAGATATTAAAAAACTTTCAGGGCCAATAACAGAACAAACATGCCACTCTAGACACTTCCTATCTTTATCTCAGTATTTAACCAACTTGATGCACAAAATTTTTGTTTTACGATCAGTTTATTTCATGCCTCTACATGTTTCGAGCACATGTAGAGGCATGAAATAAACTTATTGTAAAACAAAAATGTTGTGCATCAAGTTGGTTAATTACTGAGATAAATATACTGAGGTGCACGGTTAGCAAAACGTCAAAATTTCCTATCTTGTATAACTAAGAACAGTGACGTAGCCAGTTTCCAGAACATCACATTTTTGGAATGCTGTGTTTTAATCAAACAGTGTACAGCATCCAACAGGAGTGCCGTGCCATTACCTGGTCATAAAAGCACAGTGATAATAATAGACTCTCTGGAAACAAATTAAGGTTGATAAGCCTTGTCTTCTCTTGTCTTGTGTCAACAAGGACACAAATGTTGCAAGTTTGAATTACTATATCTTTAGAGTATAAAATCTCATTACTTCACAGAAGTAGGATAACTTTACACTAGATATAAGAAAATAACAATATTTCACTTCTTTATCAATGACTGCTGTGCTAAAAAATAAACACCATTTATCATCCAGGAATAAACAAAACCCCACATTAGAAATGTTGCAAATCAGTTTAACATTGAAAGATTCCAGGCTCCAGTCTCAATCTGGAAATCAGATATTTTAATCAGTGTGTTATGTGGTATCCCTCTGATCCTCAATAAAACTGCTGGGAAAATGCCTAAATAATGCCATAATTTCATCTTTATCATCTTTCTCTATTCATCAAACATTGCCCTACCATTTAACCTAACCTACGAAACTGAAAGAGAATCTTTAAATGATTTAATGAAAAAACTCATAAAGACATAAACGGGTTGAACACTTTAAAAATAAAACTGACAGCACTCACTTCTCGCTGGTGTGGACGTAGTACGTTTGATAATGCTGGATCCACCACCACATGTACTGGCTGCTTGTCACTGTAAATAGAAAGTTAGATTCTCTGGAATAAGCTGTCAGAGACGTAGCAGAGAACAAGTTAGGTTTACTGGGAGTGCAGGATGTCAGATTGGACAATGGTGGCCCTGAGCCAGTGTTCTTCTATGAAATGGGGAATCTGCAAACCTGTGTAACAAACAAGATTTTTCATACATAAAGGAATTATGCATGCAATTAAAAGAGCAGAGTTTCAAGTTTAAGTCTTGTGGGTTTTGACACCATGAATGATTGCAGGTATAGACACTAACTTTTTAGGGGAATGAGCTGCTCCCACCTATGAGGACCATGACCAGTCAGAACCATGGAAGGAGAGAGGGTGAGAGCTAGTTCAAAGCCAACAGAAACTGTGAAACGGTAAAGTCAAGAACCAGGTTAATGAACAGCCTTTCTCAGGGTTCCATCTACTGAGGCATACTTGTTACAGTTTGGTTCAGAATCTTTTGTTTTTCTGCCTGCTCTCTAAAAGCACAAAGATTAATATACATAAAAATATACTTTTGCCTGCTCTTTTGTATGCATTTGAAACCTGAATACTTACAGTGAGGGAAGTGCACTTGTGGGTACCTGAGAAATGAGTGCTGAAGAGAACATGTGGACCGAAGACAGAGGAAACAACATAAAGCTGGAGAAAACTGTACAATGAGGAAATTCATGAGCTGCACTCATTAATAAATATTATTAGGATGATCAGATTATGGGATATGAGATGGGC
>Ga0131853_10026030_pt1 | contig 10531 bp, 12 predicted proteins | sample TergutLab28metaG_FD_92764 | JGI IMG/M metagenome (GOLD analysis project Ga0131853, IMG submission 92764) | Labiotermes labralis P1 segment gut microbial communities from Petit-Saut dam, French Guiana - Lab288 P1 (version 2) (version 2) | ecosystem: Host-associated > Arthropoda: Insects >... | reverse complement strand
CCCCAACCACCCCCCCCCCCCCCGAAACTAGAAGCCCATGGTCCCCTATAATTATTAATGAAGTTACTCCCAGATCTCATAACAGACATCAAGTTTCCACGACTCCCCCTCACACCACGCGGTCTGCGCTCTCCTTATCTACACCACCGCTCCGATAATTCCTGAGGACAGCTGTGCGTGGAGCGGTAAAAGTGGGTTTGCGTTCTGACACTTCATGACGTGTACTTAGAGCAGCACACGGGTGTCTCCGAGAGTGGAAAGTGGGCTCATTAAATGTAACGAGAATTTACACTAATAAGCTGATATTTCACGTACATTAGTGGAATCAGGTTCTATAGGCCTATTAGTTATACGTATTTCGTCGATGATTCACATAATATTGATTCATTTATGATTCAAGTGTGCATAATGAGAATCGAAATAGAAAATGTGCAATACTTATCGACTTTTTACCGCACAAGTACGTGAAAATTAATTATTTCATTGTATTCCTTGGTACAGCAAGTGACACCAAAAACTGGTTAATTCTAATACATGTAGCCCTTGTTTTACGCCTTTTACTGTAACGCGCCTCGCCAATTTAAATTTCTTAATTTGAGTGTCAAATTTTTTGTTTAACATCTTTTAGCAGGTTTAGTGTCATTTGTTGAAGTCCATTGTTTTGTATGCAAATATTATTTTGGATTTACGCCTCTTTTATTTGAGCCCACTTTCTCAGAAAAGCAACTGGGCGTAAAACAGAGATTGAGTGCATAATGAAAATAAGATCTGAAATTAGGAGAGATTTTTCTGTGTGCGGGTAATGATGGCATGTGAAATAGCGAAGTCGGACTGAACCATATTCCTACCGTCGACACTAATTGGAGGGAAGTGTTCATTTTCATGCCTTGGTCCTTCATCCCACACAAGAGGAATCATGAAATATTAAATACACTTTGTCCTGTATTTTTCAGTCGCACGTAAATTCAGCTCTCATTTCTCCAGTACTTAAACATAACATTTATATCAAAACCGGCTTTAGAATTGTCATGACCAGACCAATCTCGAATCTTCCAGAACTACCACGAGGTGTAATAATGGGCCACATTGCTCTTGAGAGCATCAGTCTTGTGTGGAAACGTCTCACCGTCCGCCCAAAAGCCGATAAACACACACCTGCGCTCTATTTAAGTATCAGTGTGGTTTTATTGCAACTGATCATGAACCAGCTGCATTTACTCATCCATGTAGTAATAATAATTGCTTACTTTTCCAGTAACTTGAACGTAATCAGAGGTTTCGTCTTCCAAAAAAGTTGAGTTCTCACACTTGATCAGTTTTGTATTCTGCGAAGTGTACTGATGTTCCATACGTACTGTTTCAGGTGAACATGTTCTTGAGAACGATATTGATGAATCCGCCGGTGATTTCGGTGCTTGGTTTCGCGAGTGTGAATAGACGTCTCTTTGCTTCGGTGAGTTTGCATTTGCTTGTCCAATAATGTATTATCATTATATTGTTATTTGTAGCATTCTTACTTTTTAATCAATAAACAACACATCTCACTTTGTAGAAACTAGAAAAACATTATAAAGATCAATAATCCATTATTAAATTCTCCTGTTACAGTACGTTTCTGCATTACTTACCTACATCATCGTTTTGCTGCAGTTCAAAAGTTGAGAGGCTGGAAGGAAGGGGGCATAAATATGGATAAGGATTGCATAAATATGTTTACGATATATGCAGCAATGCATTGTTACTACTTTGTTGTGTTATTGTCATCGTCTGCGGTACTACTGATATTATTACTATTGTGCAAATATTTATTTGGTTTCTCCCTTTATATGTAGTTACAATTGCATTTCCCTCCTTTCCTTTACTCTATATTGTCACCCTTTGGAAGCAACTTTGTAATAAACACTCTTGCTTTTGTCGGTAACTTCAATAAATAAACTGAATTAATATAAATATGATCACCATTACAAATGTTTCTACCACAGCCTTTTATCATCTCTGTATTATATTGATGCTGTGTTTACTAAGCAGGGAATTTTATATTATGCTAATCGGAATTTTCCAATTACTTGCACTTGGAGAAGAAGAGGGAAATACTTCAACACTTTACGATATTCCTTAAGTCCTAACCGTTTGAAGTTAGCGGTACTTGTATCGCGATGTTTGAACCCCTTCAAAAATTTGGGTACCAATCCTCTCGTTGCAAGATAAAGCGTCAGGGCAGTTGAAGAGTATAGCAATCCACGCGGCTCGAAAAGTCTCCTTCTTCTTAAAATTCTGTGTGAAATGCATTTTTTTTATGTAAGCTCTTTCTGCACTGTGCGCTCAGAACTAAATCCAATGTCATTTATTGCAAACGCCGTAAGTGTAAAAAATTCTTTCATTATTCTTTTCTTACAATTATGTGGTTATGATTATGTTTTACTGTATTACGATGTTCATCATATTCCACTTTCGGTTTTGTGTAATACGTATTCAGTAGCTTATACGCTAGGCAAACTAAAAATTGTGTTTCAATTTCCACAAGAACCAATATATGTTTATTTTGTTCTCCAGACCTCCAAGATAGTTTCTAGTCCCTATGCATTCTCCAGTTTATTGGGTACAGGCAGTATTTTCTTCGGAAAATGTGGCCTGGACATGAATCCGAAAACTCACTTCCGTACATTGCCAGTGACAAAAATTTGTGAATTTGCACTGCTGCTTCTTTCATCTTCCTTCTTATCGTGTTGCCGGATTTACAGGAGGGCTGTTTACAGGAGGGCTGTTTACAGGAGGGCTGTTTACAGGAGAACTGTTTACAGGAGGGCTGTTTACAGGAGGGCTGTTTACAGGAGGACTGTTTACAGGAGGGCTGTTTACAGGAGGGCTGTTTACAGGAGGGCTGTTTACAGGAGGGCTGTTTACAGGAGGGCTGTTTACAGGAGGACTGTTTACAGGAGGACTGTTTACAGGAGGGCTGTTTACAGGAGGGCTGTTTACATACTCCTGTCTATATTTTCATGCAAGTAACGCTACTTTGTCGGTGTTGTCTCTGGCGTTCAAGAAGCGGGCAGATTCTATGCTTTGTATTTCAAAATTAAATTATTGTCAATAAATATTATTGTTGCACCGTGCATATTTGTAGAATCACTTCTATTATCAACCTACAACTGCACTTACATAACTTTCACATAAAACACTTTAAAAACACTTAGAGTCACTCCGACATGTTTCGATCTTTTCAGATCATCATCAGGGAGCTTTGTTGTTCCTTGCTAAATTTATATTACAATATTCACAATTTAATTCGTTTTTGCAAACAATGTGTTGCGGCAGCATGTCAGCTACGTAATGAGCCCCTCATTACATATCATACGATGCACACCTAGCCAACTGCTCTCTCTACAACACATTCCTACACAACATGACATGCTGCCACAACACCATGTTTGCAAAAACGAATTAAATGGTGAATATTGTAATATAACTTTAGCAAGGAACAACAAAGCTCCCTGATGATGATCTGACAAGATCGAAACAAATCGGAGTGATTTTAAGTGTTTTAAAAATATTTTATGTGAAAGTTATGTAAGTGCAGTTGTTGGTTGATAATAGAAGTGATAGTGCATTATTGTCAGTTTAGTCCGCATCAGCAGCGGCAGCAGCAAAATTTCGCCGCAAGCTTTCCAGCTTAATGTCAAAATAAGACGTAATATAAGAGAATATAATAAAGATGAAGCCAAATTTTTGTACAACTAAAGTGAATAAAAAGCTGCTTTGAGAACATCCAGAAGTATAAAATACAGAGAAAATACGTAATGAAGGCAATGATAAATGATTTTCGAAAGAATAAATATTCCCAGGGGCTTGATGGATTCCGTAAGATTTTATAGGCCGGTCCCAGTGGCCGCGCGGTCTAAGGCGTAGGTGTGCGGCCGCTCGCCAGCTGAGATTGTGGGTTCGAATTCCACCGAGAGCGCGGATGACTGTGTGTTGTGAACAGGCCTCTGCGACAAGCTAATGACTCGTCCAGAGGAGTCCTACTGACTGTGGCGCGTCGTTGTGTGTGTGTGTGTGTGTGTGTGTGATATAGAAACCTTATGAATGAGGAGGTCGTGGCCTACTGCGGGTTTTGCGCCCAAAAAATTCTAGGACTGAAAGAATTTTTAATTAATGATAGATCAAAGTGTTAGTTTTCCACTCGGATCTGTGCAACGTACACAGCCTCGGAATGTATAGCAATCGCTGCTGCAGTGTACTCAGAACCGGCAAGCAGAAAACATCAGTTCCGATAAGCTGTGTTCTGCAGCTTTCCTGTTGCAGTCCCTCTTCCACCGTCGTCCTACCATCGTGTTTGTGTGTGGATGTCAGTTAAATGGGACCACGACATGTAAGTTGCCTTTTGGAATACGTTTAATATTTATTTACATATTCACTATTGTACTTGTTCATATTGAAAACAGACTTGTACACGTATTGCGAATTAGAACTACTCTTTGTCGTGTACTGTAATTTGCAATATTTCGGAAAGAGTAGGATCTTGTGAGGGAACGAATATAGTTCTTGAACATTTTTATTCATGTGTAAGGAGAATATTTGTACTAATTAATCTCTAATTACATACAACACAAGACTATTACCTACTGTAAAACTAATGCATTTATTAAACATGTTCATGACAGTAACAGAATATTTAACTCATAAAGACAATATTTCTGCTAAAATGACGGTAATTAAACAAACTAAATATATGGTTAATTAATGGTTAACCGCAATAAAGGACACAAATTCAAATTCTCCACTCTTAATACTTCATTGAAAAACAAGTTTCAATTCGAGCAAACATTTTGTGTTCTCAAACGTGATTTGTGCTAAAGTGAGAGCACCCAAAATTTAGGTATATAGGATTCATTACTATCTCTAGATCACATTTTTCAAATCAGTATAATTTTTATGGTCCAAACGTTGCCCTGATATTTACTGTGTTTTCTAATGCTCATCAGTTAATATTTCCGCAGCGAGATGAAGAAAATTTATCTTGATGGACAGGCTGTATAACAATCGTGTCTAAACTCTCCTTTCATGCGATGTTTGGTTTAAATCTTGGCAAATTTTTCTCTGTTAAAAGTTTTAAAGTAGTTTCTTTTCCCTGAAGTGACTCGTTCAATATTATTACGTCAATATCAAAAGGTATTTGGTCGTACTGAATAAGTTGTACAAAATATCATTTTAAATTTATTTTACGTGCTGCGATGAAACATACGTAATTTCACTTACTAACTTTCACGTCCAATCTCTCTTCCTTCATGGTGTATGTCTGGATTTGTAGAGCTGTATTACGGCAGTGGTTAAGTAGGTTAAGACTAAGGCCCCTTTTAACTACAGAGTTGATATTTACAAAACTTCTGCAAGTACTTCGATGTTTTGCTGACCGTGCATCTCAGCATAATCTTAGTAACTGACCAACTTAATGCGCAAATTCTTGTTTTATAATAATCTTATTATAAAACAAGAATTTGTGCATTAAGTTGGTCGGTTATTAAAACTTCTGCAACTAGTCGTTGAAGTTTAACAGGCATTCAATAGGTTCCTAATATATCATGTCAACATTAACAAATGTGTGGCAAAATTACTTTAGTTTCTTTTATGTAAATTCCATAGTAAAGTTTTCATGATTCGTTTTGCTAGATATGAGTGCGAAATGAATTTCGGTGGATATTGCTTAAATCTACGTTGCGTTATTAACATTCTGACTACCATTCATTTGAATATAGGAAGATTGTCCCATGTTTAACTGTAGTAGAACGATCATATACGTCACTAATGCAGAAGCATACTGCAACAGAAGAAAAATAAAATTGTGAATGTACAAATATGGCTACGTGACACACAGTTTGTCTGGTTATGATAATTCTAATCTTTTCACCGTCACACACTATAAATGTAAAACTGTGTGCAGCAGACAGAATCTTATTACGCAGGTGGAAAATGTCATTTAAGGAATTCTAACCGAGCTTGTTGTTATTGTCAAACCGTTTTCGACATCTATTTGGGACGTAAAATTTACAATTCGTGTCGCGATACCGGCTGTCCTAACTGGTGTAGATCTTTGGTTTTCAAAATAACTTCGGACATATTCTGGGCAATTGTTTGAGTTAGGCAAATACAGCTGTCTTCCGAATCCCTTCCAATTCACCTATCACCTGGCCATTATACACCAATTAAAAAAAAGTTTTATTATTTTTCTTGATTGATCCAAAACACATCAGGATGTGTTCTATGCAGTTTGATATCAAATAGTTTTCAAACAAATTCAGCCCCATTTGTGGAACACAAAATTTTATTTTAATGTTTAAAAGAACCCCACGTTCAGTGTTAATAGAAATCCAACCAGATGCAACAGCATGCAGATATTTATTCACTGCAAAGTCACTCTACATGTTTCGGGTGTCACAGCACCCATCAACAGGAGTACTAAAAACTGTAACCGCAACCTCTGGTACAGGACATAATACGGGTACAGCTACTTTCCTCCAGCGTGTCCTGATCGGGACTGGTTTGGGCACAATCCAGTCCCGATCAGACCACGCTGGAAGGAAGAAGCTGCACCGATGTTGTGACCTGTATCGGAGGTTGCGGTTACAGTTTTTAATACTCCTGATGATGGGTGCTGTGACACCCGAAACATGTAGAGTGACTTTGCAGTGAATAAATATCTGCATGCTGTTGCATCTGGTTGGATTTTTATTAACATTAAATTGTGATGCACGGAACCATGAGTTTAAAAAAAAAAACCACGTTCTTCGCTGATCAGAGGTTTCCCATTCCAAACAGGGACATGCTCCATGCAATTATTTTTATGGAGTCTCTATTCTCTGGTTTAAAATTTTGTTTTGTAGCGATCTATGAATATCTTAAGAAGATATATAGACGACACAAAATATTACAGGTCAGTTAAAAATGGTTCTAATTCACAAATCTGAATTGCAGCAATCCCAGACCTACCATTGTGATAGTTCCTCTGTTTACATCAAAGAATCCAACCACCGATATTACTGGAGGATTCGATAATATTGTGTTCAGGAACGCATTCACCTGCAATATAAAACATGTAAACATGAGTTAAGGAAGACATTCGATAGCACTATACCGTAATTTGTGATTTGTGTTGCAGCAAGATATCCAGGCAGATTCAAGTTACACATGATCACACGCTTTAGTTCTGCCAATTATAACGGAATAGATTAACATTTACTGTACCAAGATTCAGTAAGAATAATTAAGAGCACAAAAATGAAAGACAAACATCTAATCTGCCCTGCATTTCCATCATCATCATCATCTACATTCCGCTTTGTGTGTTACATCTACAGTCGTCTCCTGGTAACAGGTTTACAGCGGGCGAAAAACAGATATTTTTTCATGAAAACGTGAAATTCTGTGAATTTAATGAAGACAAGATTTATAATAGTAAAAAATCTGATTTATTGATTTATTTGGGGGGGGGGGATCGTATTTTGAGGCCGGCACAACATACATAAGACGGAGAATATAAACACAAGCTTGTAAATCATAATTATAATTGTAACTGTAAATGTAAACGTATTACTTTCTTCAAAGCTGAAAAATTCTATACTTCCTCCCATCAATATTTTTACAAATGTATGGTCATTATTTATGCTTCAAGATTAAAGCGAAATTATTTTAATTTTCTCTAACGTAATGATTTTTATACCCGTTATGTTGTGTTGTACATTACAAATGTGAGCAGACTGCGGTACTTAGTACTATGATCTGCTTGATTATGAATATTTATTCATTATCATACTATATAAAAAACTAAAAACCTTATAGGAAGGCAAGAAAAACAGCTACTGAAACAGCCTGGGAAGAGAGGCCAAGGAGATAGACGGCAAATTTTGTACCTGAAAAGAAATATAAAGGGCCAATTCAAACAGAGAGGCAACAGGTCAACTAATTCCAAAATGTGAGTACACTACTGTTGACATTTTTTTTTATGGCGCTGCGGCCCAACGTGCCCCAGGGCCTCCTTATTCATGAGGTTACTATATCACACACAACGACGCAACACAGTCGGTAGGACCCCTCTGGGCGACTGATCTGTTCGTCGCAGAGACCTCTACCTGACAACACACAACACTCACAACAGACAGACATCAATAACCCCGGCGGAATTCGAACCCACGATCTCAGCAGGCGAGGGCCCGCAGACCTACGCCTTAGACCGCGCGACTACTGGGACCGGCTACTGTTGACACTTTTGTGATTAATGTAGGTTGGTGTTTAAATATTTGTGAATTATAACCGAGAAAGAAATGGAATGTTAGGAAGGCCCAAAACATGATGAATTGATGTTTTCAATTATGGCATGAGAATGACAGGTGCTAAAGAATGGAGGATAGGAACTAAGGACAGAACTGAGTGGAGGAAAATCTTAGAAGAGGCGAGCGTCTACACAAGACTGTAGTGCCAATGATGACGATTAGGGAAATATCAGTATTTCCTGCGCGTCGTACCATCGCAAATACAGAACTTAATATTTCCGAAACCATCACTACCACAGCCACTCGACAGCCATCCATTCAGCGCTTACTGAATACTATAATGGACCCTACCACTACAGTTCAGCATAGGCCTTTATTCTACTGATCACTAAATTTAATTAACTGATTGAAACACTAGTTCATTAAGAATACTAAGTAGTTTACACACCAACAAATTCACTATTAATTAACTTGGTTAAAAGTGCTAAATTTACATTAAAATACTCAATAATATCGCTCCTACATCTTTCGGCCTGTAATGACCATCATCAGGGAGCTTTATCTGTACCTAACTAAAGTTATATTTATGTTGAAACTCTCGGTAAAATTACGTCGTCATATAGTTGGTGATGTGGCAGCATGTCGTAGAGTGGCATGCCGCTCTACGACATGCTGCCACATCACCTAATGACGTATGTAACGACGTAATTTTACTGAGTGATTTAACACAAATATAACTGTAGTCAGGTACAGATAAAGCTCTCTGATGATGTTCATTGAAGACCGAAAAACGTAGGAGCGATATTATTGTTTATTTTAATGTAAATTTAGAACTTTTAACCAAGTTAATAAATAGTGCATTTGTTGGTGTGTGAACTGCGTAGATTTCTAAATGCACGGCGAAACAATAAAAATTCATGAAGGATGTTTGGAAGATTTATTGCGTGGAACAGAGCTTGAAAACGGCGGATTTTTAAAATTGAATCTTCAAGTTGGTTTATTATGTTGTCATTAGTCACAGGCCCTATAAGTATTCGGAAATTCCAGGCCCTTACCTCTATCTGAACATCGTGGCTAAGTCTAGAAAGCACGATGAGTTGCAGCTGCTCCTGCATTTCTGTTTTGACCTAGGGAAAGGAACAGACACGAAAAACTGTTAATGTTGCCTCTTGTAAGAGTCTGCCTGCTGTCTGACGCTACAATACTGCGTCACTTCACCGCAAAGTTGCATACGGAAATGCTGAAACATTACTCACTTCCACTCTGTCCTCTGGAATCTCCTGACTTCAAATTTTTGTTATCTTCAGTACGTTTTCATTTGCAACTTATCAAATACATAAAAATTAGGAGCTGCGGTAGTAATAATTTATGACTGACTTACGGGCTGGGCAGTCTTAGAATCGGGCTGACTAACTCGTCAGTACATAGTATAAATACAAGAAATAAACACCATCTACATAGACCTATTGCTAACCTGGCTTGTTTTCAAAAATGCGCATCCTACTCTGGGATCAGAGTTTTTAACAACCTACCACAAAGTATTACAAGCCTTAGGAATGATAAGCCACAGTTTAAAGTAGCTCTAAAAATTTTTTTGTATGCACACTCTTTTTACTCCTTGGATGAATTTCTTGCATGTACAGATGATATGTATTACTGACTTATATGACTGTCAATTCTCACACTGTAATAATTTTATATGTCTTGTTTCCTTTTATATGTTTTTTGACATGTTCCACATCCTATTGTCTGGTGACAGCCTCAGGGATCTATGGAATGTATGTACGTGTGTATGTATGCATGCATGTATGTATGTATGTATGTATGTATGTATGTATGTATGTATGTATGTATGTATGTATGTATGTATGTATGTATGTATGTATGTATGTATGCATGCATGCGTGTATGTATGTATGTATGTATGTATGTATGTATGTACGTGTATATGTACTGTGTATGTATGTACGTGTGTATATATGTATGTATGTACGTATGTACGTGTGTATGTATGTATGTGTGTATGTACGTGTGTATGTATGTATGTGTGTATGTACGTGTGTATGTATGTATGTGTGTGTGTGTGTATGTATGCATGTTTGTGTTTTTGTATACAGGGTGTCCCAGAAGGAATGTGCCAGACATCGGGAGAGTGTTCCTTATGTTAAAGTATACCGATATAACCCAAAACACCTATACCCAAAGTTGAACGGTTACGGAGATAATGGCCAGAGAAAAGTGGGGGCTTCTTGCGGTTCCAAATACTG
>Ga0131853_10026029_pt1 | contig 10531 bp, 9 predicted proteins | sample TergutLab28metaG_FD_92764 | JGI IMG/M metagenome (GOLD analysis project Ga0131853, IMG submission 92764) | Labiotermes labralis P1 segment gut microbial communities from Petit-Saut dam, French Guiana - Lab288 P1 (version 2) (version 2) | ecosystem: Host-associated > Arthropoda: Insects >... | reverse complement strand
TATCTGTTGGCGGTGTATCCTCATGGTCGCCGGCGTTTTGATGAAATCGAAGCTCCGCCTTTTACACAGAGCATATTTGCGGGTGTAGACGGCGTGATGATTGGGCATATTGCTACTCCTGAGCTTCAAAATCCAACCGCTCCCTTGGAATGGATGATCCCATGGCTGGATTCAGGTACGCTGCCTGCAACCTTCTCGGATTTTTGGCTGCAGGATGTGTTGCGTGAGGAAATGGGCTCCCATGGTTTGATAATCACCGACGCACTGGAAATGCGTGCTCTTTCAGACCATTTTACGCCGGAGCAGATTGCCCTGGGCGCGTTTATCGCCGGGGCTGATATTCTTCTTATGCCTACGGATATAGCTGCTACTTTTGACGCGTTATATTCGGCATATCATGAAGGGCTGTTCGATAGCGAGCGGTTGCGTCAATCCTTGCAACGTATATATCTTGCCAGAAAGGCTACCCATGCAGACTACTCTTACAGGAATCGTTGAAAACATCGTCTATCATAATGAAGACAATGGTTATACTGTCTTCGCGATTTTCTGCGAAGATATTCCTCTTACAATTGCAAGCTATCAAGATGATGACGATAAAATAATCACCTGCACAGGTCATTTTCCTGATCTTCGTGAAGGCGAAACCGTTCAGATAACCGGTAACTTTGTCAACAATCCACGCTTCGGCTGGCAGTTGGCGGTTACCCGTGCAGAAAAAACCGCTCCAAGCTCTGTGGCAGCAATCGAAAAATATCTGGGGAGCGGTGTAATCAAGGGCATAGGAGCGCGGATGGCAAAGCGCATTGTTGCCAAATTCGGCACTGAGACGCTGGATATATTAGAGGATGACCCGGAGCGGCTTGCCGAAATCAAAGGCATAACCCAAAAACGCGCACTGGAATTTGCGGAAAGCTTTCATGCCCAAACGGAAATCCGCCGGGTAATGATTTTCTTGCATGAATACGGCATAAGCCCGGTTTACGCAAAGAAAATCTTCAAAGCATATAAAGATGCCACAATCGAAATCGTAAAACAAAATCCATACAAGCTCGCCGATGATATCGACGGGATTGGATTTAAAAAGGCCGACGCGATTGCCCATCGGCTGGGCATCTCTCGGGACGCTCCCGAGAGGATATCCGCCGGCCTTAGGTACATACTTTGGGAGGCTTCCAATGATGGGCATACTTATACCCAGTCGGATAAGCTGACCGCGCAGGCTGTGGAGATGCTGGGTGCTCCCGTGGCTTTGATTGACAATCAGATGATTCAAATGCAGCTTGCCCGTATGATAGTGCGGGAAAAAGACCCGGAAGAATCGAATAACGCACTCGTTTTTCTAAGCCCTCTCTACTATGCGGAGATAGCCGTAGCTCGCAATCTAACGGCTCTGGCGGCTGCTCACCGCATCCCGGAAAAAACAAGCGATGATGTAAACGCCACAATTACCGCTCTTGAACGGGAAACAGAAATGGAACTTTCCGACGGTCAGCGCAAGGCCATTTCCTCTGCCCTTACCGAAGGGGTGCTTGTAATAACCGGAGGACCGGGCACAGGTAAGACTACAGCAATCAACACGCTGATAGCTTTACTGGAGCATCGCGGGCTTAAAGTAATGCTTGCCGCACCAACAGGCCGCGCCGCAAAGCGTATGAGCGAAGCCACAGGTCGGGAAGCGAAAACAGTCCACCGGCTTCTTGAAGTAAATTTTATGGATTCCCGGAGGCAGACATTCAAGCGAAACGAAGACGAGCCGCTGGAAACAGATGTGCTAATCGTAGACGAGGCTTCTATGTTGGATATCTTGCTGATGCATAGCCTGCTCAAAGCCGTGCCTGTTGGTACAAGGCTGATTCTTGTAGGGGATGTTGACCAGTTGCCCTCGGTAGGGTCTGGGAATGTGCTCAAGGATATTATTACAAGTGAAGCCGTTGCGGTTGCGCGCCTGACGGAGATTTTCCGGCAAGCAGCGGAGAGTGCGATTATCACCAATGCACATAATATTAATCGCGGAATATATCCTGAGCTTAATCTTAAAGACAAGGATTTTTTCTTTGTGAAGCGGAACCGCCAGGAGGATGTTATTGGCGCGATATTGGACTTGGTAACAAGAAGGCTGCCTGCATACAAGGGCTGCGAGAGCTTCCATGATATTCAGGTGCTTACCCCAATGCGCAAATCCGCTCTTGGGGTTTCCGGGCTGAACGGGCTGTTGCAGGCAAAGCTTAACCCACCTGCTGTCGGCAAAAACGAAAGAGAATTTGGTCAGACCCTCTTTAGGGAGGGGGACAAGGTCATGCAGATTCGTAATAATTATGACGCGACTTGGGAGATTTATGACTCGGACGGTTATCTGGATTCAGAAGGCGAAGGGGTTTTCAATGGGGATATGGGGATAATTGAGTCCATAGATGAAGACGGCGGCGCGCTTACGGTTTTATTTGATGATAATCGTACGGTTAAATATGATTTTACGCAGCTTGATGAGCTGGAGCTTGCTTATGCGGTCACGGTTCATAAGTCACAGGGCAGTGAATATCGGGTAGTAGTAATGCCCGCTCTTGGAGGCCCGCCGATGCTTCTGACTCGCAACCTGCTATACACCGCGGTGACCCGCGCAAAGGAATTATGCGTCCTGGTTGGTATGCCGGAATGCCTTAATCGTATGGTGGATAATAATAGGATAACCACCAGATGCACCGCGCTGTCAAGGCGGCTGAGGGATTTGTATGCGCTTACGGCAGAACCTGTGCCATAGCAAAAAACTTGATATGTGGGAGTATATAGCAAAATAGTTGCAAAAATGCTCAAAATATCAATGATAGCTTTGTCCCAAATCATCAAAACCAAATTTGTATCGGGTGGGAGGGGAATGTTATGCGGGTGCTTATTCATCATGCAATCGACTGGATTTATCCGCCACGCTGTATTTCCTGTCGCAATCCTCTGCCCTTGCAGGACAAGCCCAGACGCAAGCTATGGCTTTGTTCTTATTGCGAAAATCTTTTTATCCCCCTGGAAACTCCAGGATGTAGCTTATGCAGCGTGCCTGTTGAAGCCGGAGTGGAGACCTGCTCATCATGCTATGGCAAGAATTTTGCATTTATACATAATCGGGCTGGATTTGAATATGATGGGCTGATACGGGATTTGATAAGAGATATAAAATTCAGACGATGCAAAACCATTGCCCAAGGGCTCGGGCAGCTTTGGGCTAGAAATATCGGGATGTCTATCCCACGCGAGGCTATACTCGTTCCTCTCCCCATGCATAAAAAAAAGCGAAGGCGGCGCGGTTTTGACCAAGCGCGAATTTTGGCGGAAGCCATTAGCGACGCAACAGGTCTACGGCTTGCGAATTTATTGGAACGCACCCAAAACACCCCGCCACAAAGCGGTCTACACCCAAGACAGCGAGCCGAAAATGTAAGCGGAGCCTTTCGAATAAATCCTAAAGAAAAGCAGTCAGCCAAAACAATAGTGCTAATTGATGATATCTACACCACAGGAGCAAGCCTCAACGAATGCGCAAAAGTGCTTAGATCCGCCGGAGCAGCCACTGTATATGCCTTAACCCTTGCAATCGCGGTGAAACCAGATGATTCTCAGGATGATATACAGGATAACAAATAAATGTATACTCCACAGGTTTTATCTACATTATTCTTATTGACACAATCTACGTAAGATGGTAGTTTATGTCCGAGTTATTACATAACATAATACATATTCGTCGGAGGAAACCATGAAATCACACAAGCGGCTGATTCTTATTGCCATGGCACTCGTTTTTGCGCTGGGAGCTATCCCAATTTTTGCAATATATGCCAATAACAGTAGTAATCATATAACCGTAACAATCGACGGGCACCCGGTTTATTTTCACGGGCAGCAGCCTGTAATAGTACATAATAGGGTAATGGTACCCGTGCGGGGCGTGTATGAGCGCCTGGGCTTTGCAGTAAGCTGGTTTCCGGAAACCAGAACCGCAACTCTGGTTGCAAGCAATGTAGCTGTTGTAATCCCTGCGGGTAGGGATTATTTTACTGTCAACGGATTAATGGTTTTCCCGGAAATCCCGCAAATGATTGTAAATAATAATATGATGATGCCTCTTGCCACCGTTGCAGAGTCCATTGGCGGTACGGCTGGATGGGATCCGGTTCGCAATATTGCTGTTATTACTACACCTGGGGTTGAGCCGCCTTATATACCATATGAGCCACCCTACCAACCGCCACCGTATTACCCGCCTGTTCCTACGCCATATCCAACGCCGGAGCCAATGACTCCATGGCCATGGCCTCCCCATACACCGGAACAGCCGCCTACGCAGACACCAATGCCGTGGCCTACCCCTTATAACCCTGTGCCGACTCCGGCTCCTACCCCGGCTCCACCGCCTTATACTCCTGCTCCTACGCCGTATTATACGCCTGCCCCAACGCCATACAATACACCTGCCCCATACCAGACTCCTGTCCCTACACCTGAGCCAACACCGCCACAATATACACCGTATGAGCCAACCCCATACCCAACTCCGGTACCAACCCCGCAGCCAACACCGACACCTGTGCCAACTCCGGTACCGACACCACCTCCAACGCCGACTCCTGTACCGACCGCAACCCCTGCGCCGACCCCGTCACGGTTTATAATCCCAAGAAGAAGATTGACCGATGATGAGTTAAGGCAGTGGATAAGGGAATATCATGAGCATGGCGGTATCAATGAACTCGAATATGAGATAGTCCGCTTGGTTAATATCGAAAGAGAACGTGAGGGGCTTAACCCTGTTGTAGTAAGCCCGACCTTGATGATGGCAGCACGCTTTAAATCACAGAGCATGGCAGACATAGGCTATTTTGCGCACGAGAGCCCGGTATATGGTCATTTTGCCAATATATCCAGACAGCTGTTTAATTTTCCCATAACTGCGCTGGGTGAAAATCTGGGACGTTTCCAACGTACCGCAGCGATAGTTGTAAATGCGTGGATGAACTCGCCCGGTCACAGGGGAAATATAATGAACCCCAGATGGACAGAAATCGGGGTAGGAGCAATAGATTATCACTGGACACAGAAATTCGCCGATTCAAATACTGCCCATATACCTGCGCCTACTGGGCAGTAGACTGTGAAAACAGTGGGGCTCTGCCCTACACCCTGCAAGCTTTTTGAAAAAATTGACCAAAAACTAACCTAAAGGGGCTGTCTCGCTAAGCATTTTTATGAATAATTATGCATCCGCCTCGTCATTGCGAGGAGCGAAGTGACGAAGCAATCCAACCTTTCGCAATATTTGGATTGCTTCGCTTCGCTCGCAATGACGGTGGTTCGCATAAATATTCATGGTTTTTGCTTAACGAGACAGCCCCTTTTTTTGGAAAGTGGTTTGGGTATCTTTGTTTATTCACCGATTTGCCTCCAAATGAGTAGGGTATAGGGAACCTAATATCTAAGAGGCGATGCTATGTTTATAATCCCTATAATAGAAGCAGCTGTGATTGCGTCGAGTTTATCAATTGACGCGTTCACGGCTGGCTTTGCTTATGGCAGCAAAAAAATTAATATCCCCATGAAGTCCGTACACATAATCAATATTATTTGCTGCGCCATAACGGCTCTGGCTCTGCTGGTTGGGACAGGTATTCGCGCTCATATCCCAGAGGGGCTTGCGGTAGGTCTTGCGTTTGTGGTGCTGTTTATCATGGGTATGATAAAGCTTATGGACGGCATAATAAAATCCATAATTCGCAAACATGCAAGGCTGGACAAATCTATACGATTTTCATTGTTTAGCTTGAAATTTATTCTTCATCTCTACGCAGACCCGGAAGCCGCCGATGCCGATGAGTCAACACATATTTCCCCGTCTGAGGCGGTGACATTGGCTGTCTCGCTGTCACTAGATGGGCTTGCAGTAGGGTTTGGGGCTGCGCTTGCGGGGGTAAACGCGTGGGCTATTATTATTTGGTCACTGATCACCAATATGGTTGCGATTATGCTTGGGCGCAAGCTAGGGCATAAGCTGGCGGATAAGCTGCCGTTTAATATTTCTTGGCTAGGTGGGCTGGTACTTATTGGGTTGGCATTTAGCCGGTTGCTGATATAATAAAGGAAATACAAATGAAAGGGGTTTCACAATGAAAAAAGTAATTACCTTCGGCGAAATCATGCTGCGCCTTGCTCCTACCGGCTACGAACGCTTCGTTCAAGCCGGTACCTATGGTGCAACCTATGGCGGCGGTGAAGCCAATGTTGCTGTTTCTCTTGCAAACTTTGGGTTGGATGCTGCATTTGTCACCAAGCTACCCAAGCATGAAATAGGGCAGGGGGCAGTCAACTCGCTGCGCAAGTTTGGAGTAGACACTTCCAAGATAACCCGAGGAGGCGACCGCGTCGGCATCTATTTCCTAGAAAAAGGTGCTAACCAACGCGCTTCAAAGGTCGTATACGACCGAGCAGGCTCCGCAATCGCAACAGCCACCCCAGAAGACTTCGACTGGGATGCAATTTTCAAAGGCGTAGACTGGTTCCATTTTACCGGAATAACCCCCGCAATCTCAAAATCAGCCGCCGAAATCTGTAAAATCGCAGCTCGCACCGCCAAAGAAAAAGGAATTCAAGTAAGCTGTGACCTAAATTACCGCAAAAACCTATGGACAAAGCCCGAAGCAGGAGCAACCATGGCGGAGCTCATGCCCTATGTAGACCTATGCATCGCCAACGAGGAAGATGCCGCCGATGTTTTTGGAATTACATCCTCCGGCACAGATGTAACAGGAGGGCATCTAAACCACGACGGCTATATAGATGTAGCAAAGCAGCTTGTAGCACGATTCGGTTTTAAGCATGTGGCAATTACCCTAAGGGAGTCGGTTTCCGCCAATCACAACGATTGGTCGGCAATGCTATACGACGGCAGCAAAGCGTATTTTTCCAATGTCTATCAAATCCGCAATATAGTAGATAGAGTAGGTGGCGGTGATAGCTTTGGTGCGGGGCTGATTTACAGCTTCCTTTCCGAGCTAAATAAGCAAGAATCTCTGGAATTCGCGGTTGCGGCAAGCTGTCTCAAGCATTCCATAGAAGGCGACTTTAACCTGATGACAGTAGCGGAAGTAAATGCCCTTGCCGGAGGTAACGCCAGCGGTCGAGTGCAGAGATAGAAATGAGCAGGCGGCTGTTCTGTGAAATAAGCCCGTTAACATATACCATTAGCGTGCAAAAAATGCGCATGATTCGTCATGTGAAGAACTGTGTTTCAATGATTAAGTTCGCAGAAACCAAGGGAGAGCCCCTGCCGGTTCTGGTATTCAAGCATGAATCCCTAATGCGCCGAAGGCTAGGTGATGTGGACATGCGACTGCAGGAAAACAAAGTCATAAATTTAAGCCTGGCGACCTCAAAAATAAATGGCGTTATCATTAAGCCTGGAGAAGTTTTTTCCTTTTGGAAGCTGGTAGGGTCATGCACAAAGCGAAAAGGGTACTTAGAGGGAGGGACAATCTCGGGTGGGCGCGTTTCCAGCGACATAGGCGGTGGAATGTGCCAGTTTTCCAATCTTATACACTGGATGGTGTTACACAGCCCACTGACAATAGTTGAGCATCACCATCACGAAGGAATAGACATGTTCCCGGATTACGAGCGAAAAGTACCATTTGGCTGTGGGACATCAATTATGTACAATTATTTGGATTATCGGTTTCAAAACAAATCTGCATTCGATTTTCAGCTTGTGGTATACACTAACAAAACCCATTTATGCGGAGAATTGCGAGCATCAGAGTCTCTATCAGAGAGTTACCATGTGCAAGAAGAGGAGGCTGAATTCGTAAAAATCGATGATGTCTTTTACCGAAAAAATACAATCCTAAGACAAGTAATAGACAAGCGCACCGGCAACGAAATATTCCGCGAGATAATAAAAAAATCTCACGCAAAAGTTATGTACGATGAAAGCTTTATCCCGGAAGATAAAAAGGTAGCATACCAATAATAACATCGTTTTAGTTAAGCAATAAACCACGTCAACTTAAAAGCGTGAGCGAAGCGAAGCAATCCAACCCACGCAAATACTGGATTGCTTCGTCGCTACGCTCCTCGCAATGACTGGTTTGAATCTTTAACTTAATGGCATTGCTAATAATAGTGGATACCTTTTTTATAGGGGCGAAATGCATTCGCCTGCTACACTTCGCTATATATCCTCTTCACATTATCAAGTGAAACCCGGGTGCCATACAAACAATCTTCCATTCCTTCATACTCAATATAAATATTACCCTCAAAACCGGATTTCTTTATACTACGAATAATATCATACATATTAAGATCGCCCTGCCCGGTAATCGCTCCACGCAAATACTGCCCTCCGGCAGACCGGAACCAAGCACCGGAGCAGTCAAATTGCGTAGCATCCCCTGGATCACTCTGCCGCACATAAAAATCCTTCATATGAATAGTAGTCGCAAATGGCAGCATCTTCTTAGTAGCGATTTCCGGTTTATCATCCATGCAGATATAGTTGCCTACATCCAGTTGGTGACCAAAATTTGTAGCTTTTACATTTTTCATGATCAACCGTACACGGTCAGTTCCGTTAGCGTGAAAGCCATGGTTTTCTATCAGAATTGTCATGGGTTTAGCATATGCGCAAATCTCCTCAAAGCCATTTACTATAGAAGGCAGCTCGCATACAAAATTCTCAATGGAATTTGAATCCATTGTCCGCCGATAAGATGTACAATCGCACCTAAAAGTGGTAGCACCCATTTCACGCGCAACGTCTATATGAGCCTTAACCCGAGCGAGCTCAGCGGCAAGCTCCTCCTCAGACTCGCATATAAAGTTTGCGTTAAGGGAGTAATTGTCTATGGGGATGCCGTGCTTGTCAGCAGTGGCTTTCATACGAGCTGCTATACCTCTGTCCGCGATGGGATCAAAGCCAAATGGCACGATTTCAATTACCTGGGCACCATTTTCAGCCAGCCAATCCACACCTTGCTCCGGGGTGATTTCCCCACTACTAATAAGTCTGCTAATGCAGTACAAACTTGCGCCAAATTTAGGCATGATTTTCCTCTTTTCGCTTATGATTTAGTGAACTAAAGCTTCTATCTGTTCACGAGTATAGCCAGTGTCTTCCATAATTTCTTCTATTGGTCTATTGCGTTTTAATAGCTTGAGAGCAAACTCCATTAATGTCTCGGCTTTGCCTTCGGCTTTGCCTTCGGCTTTGCCTTCGGCTTTGCCTTCTTCCTTTAGTTGCGTATCGTAATCCAGGATATCTTTGTAAAACATAATAAACTCCTCCTTATCAATAAAATCCTTCAGATAGCCATGAATTATGCATTCTTCGCGGGCTTTGTTAAACGCGTTATCGCGAGATAAGCCCAATTTTATACTCTGGTCATATATTTTATAGAAGTACGAGTATCCAGCCAAAGAATTATCTGGTTCTGTTGTGTTTAGATTGTCAAAGTTTATGTCAACAACTTTTACTGTTGATTCAATTTTTAGATTTGCGCATGTCAAGTGAAATGTTGAGCATTCTTCTTTTATTGGCTTTTTGCCATTATAAGCAACATAAAACTCTGGCGTTGGCAGGTTTTGAATCTTTGTTTCGTTATATAGGTTAACATCGTTTATCTTTATCCATAACTGTAACAGCTCGACATAGTAAAGGAAAATCCTGAGTGCCATATTTGGGTTAATCATGGATTGATGTTCTATAAGAATAATGAGCCTGTTATCTTTTGTTATAAATGAGACATCATTACGACGAATACGAGGTGCAACGGCTGACTCCAGATCGAAGGGCATGATATCATTAATGGAGAGCTTTAAGTCTGACTTTTTGCAAAACTGTAAGAGATGCAAGAAATTTTTTGGTGTTTTGAAATATGCTCGAAACAGAGTATCTCGGTGTTGTTTTTTGATGATGTTCATATCATTATCCATGAGGAGCCTCCGATAAAGGAAGTACTGTAGATTATTATATTGTGTATGTACATGATATGCAACGGTAAAATCGAATTGCTCAACAAAAAAGGCTCTTGTATGGGAGCCTTGAAGCATATTCGAATATGAAGATGACTTGGAATTTCATGTTGAAAAATGCAAAGCAGACCGATATAATGCCAACAGCACAGTGCGTAAAGGTGGTTTGGTTTTTTTAGATTCTGGGCTTGCTTCCTGGATGTGAGGGTGGATATTAATACCTGATCAGAAAGGTGGTGATGCCATGACAGTGTACGAAGCATTGATGATAGCTATAACATCAGTAATTATGATAGTTCATGTTATCGGATTGATAGTACGCGTCGTCAGGAAGAAGAAAAAATAGCCGACCCCTTTCCGCAGGGACAAGTCGACTATTTTTCGTAGCAATTATTGAAGCAAGTCCACCGCCTTTATAGCGGCTGTGCAGGGGAGCGTCCACCACGACGCTTCCCTTTTTTATTCTGTGGTCATTATACGGAATTTATACAGAAATGTAAACAGTGAAACCGATATA
>Ga0131853_10026028_pt1 | contig 10531 bp, 5 predicted proteins | sample TergutLab28metaG_FD_92764 | JGI IMG/M metagenome (GOLD analysis project Ga0131853, IMG submission 92764) | Labiotermes labralis P1 segment gut microbial communities from Petit-Saut dam, French Guiana - Lab288 P1 (version 2) (version 2) | ecosystem: Host-associated > Arthropoda: Insects >... | reverse complement strand
TGAGTGGACCCCGTTCCAGACCCACTACTACTCAGAAAATCTGGTAGCGCCGGGGATCGAACCCGGGACCTCTGTATCTGTAGCCAGAAACTCTGACCACTAGACCACAGAGGCGGTCGTACCACCAGTTTAACATTCACAAATCCTACTTTCTGCCCACTCAGTGTATTTGTGTGTTTTGTGTGGATCTGAGAAAAAAAACAGCGATTATTTTCCTATACAACATCAACTGGTTGGTTTTTATAACCGAGACGGAGTGTGTTTACTGCGCGATACGGACTGGATATTTAAATAATAATTCACGTTCATTTCCATCCTCAAACGGCTTAACTCGACTACCGACCGCACAGGCCAAGTTCATGTTACGTGATTTCGATCTAGCGAGTGTCTTCATTTCAATTTTGGATGACACTGCACAAAGTATTCCACAACTGAAGATTCAAATCTTCTGGAATATTAAGACATGTCGGTTAGTAAACAGTTACAGGGGTTTCGTGCCTCCATCTTCAGGGTCTGGCTGTACACTCTTCTTTGAAAACTCTAATAACCTGACGGTGAGGACAGCAACATCTCTCGAAACGTCGGTAACTTTACCATTCGACACGGTGTAACGTCCCAAAAGAGTTGAATTTTCAGCAGCGTGTCTCTGAAAACCCCAAATCTCTCAATCCTACACTCCAAACAGCGACGCTATTTGCAAGAGGCTGCGTTATTTCATAGCCACCACAACTGCACACTATTTACACAATACAGTCTGAGGAAGCCGAATTTTGGCACTGGCATGGGCAGATGTCGGCTCCTTGGATCACGTACGCCGCAAGTCTAATCCTCTCGGACTCAGTTCAACTTAGGGTCCCATAATAACCAGGTAACCCTTCGGGACTACATTAGCGAGCTCCGCATGTGCTTACAGCTCTCAGTGGATCCACGAGGACTGTTGATTGTGCTCGGTGAAATATTTGATCTGAGAAATTCGGTACTTACGTATTTCTCCAAAATCTGTCGGCGAAATTTAAGTTTCACTGAAATCTCATAATAATAATAATAATAATAATAATAATACGGTACTTACATGAATGTGGGCCCGGTAGCCCAGTCGGTATAGCAATTGAGCTACGGGCTGGACGGTCCGAGATCGAATCCCGGTGGGGACGAGATTTTCGGCCCGTTCAGACCGGCCCTGGGGCCCACCCAGCCTCCTGTAATATGGGTACCGGGTCTATCCCGGGGGAAAAGTGCGGCCGGGGCGTGCTGCTGACCACTCACCCCATTCTAGTGCCGCGGTCATGGAAGAGTAGAGCTATACCTCTACCCACCCTCTGGGCCACACCGGGCCTGCAAAGGGTTCACTTCACGTTTCACTTACATGAATACCCATGTACATTTACGATAATATGTCGCTGCATTCTTATTAGAATGAGAAATGTTTCAGACAAAAGCTGTAGAGAAAATCGAGACACACATTTTGTGTTTAGTAACTTTTTTTAAAATCGTGCCGTTTATAAGATAATGTGGAAAAACACGGTACAGCCAGACAGGCTACAGGTGACAATACAATATGGTGAATGCGCTTTGCACGCCAGATAAAATACAGACATGCACTTAGAATAAGCCACGCTTGTTGCTCTTCCACGGCAACAAAGGTTACGCGAACGCACCTCAGTCTACTTTATACGCACATTGCGTGCATCGTTTGTTCTTAAAATACTACCAAAACGACATTCACAAGCAGTATTGTCTGAATCGTCGTCATTAAACGGTGCCCCTCGAGCCAATCCTCTTCAGCAGTAGCTACGATATATACAGACAGAAAGGTATAAAAAGATCAACGAAGAACTAAAATATCGATACAGAGACTCTATAACAAATGACATCGATTACGATCTCATCACCAAGCACTTCTATCTAAGAAAAATTTCGCCGCATTTTTCATATCTCTCCAAACATTTCCGGGAGACTCCTAAATTTCTCCGCAGTCCTTCGCCTCAATGCAAGGCGAGTAGTAGAGCAGCATCTTAAAAATACGCCACCGTCGCCTTCTCCGCAAGTTAAACCAACTAAACATTCTGATCTTCCTGACATATTTATCGCTTCCAAACATACATAAAAAATGTGGGGCGTAAAGTATGAAATTATCAAACTGGTGTCCCAAAAATAGAAAGTTCAATTTCCAGTTGTTAGGTCAAAAACAGCGAAGGCAATAGCACAAAAAAAACCGCACCCTCTCTCTCTCTCTCTCTCTCTCTGCAATTCTGTAACACTGGGCTCATTAACATATATTTGCGTTCAAACAAGACTAAACCGGAATTTAACATTCATATGTCCGTGCATGTCTAATATATTCTCAGAGTACAACCAAAAAGATCCAACGTTTCACAATTTATTTATTTCTGCAAGACGCTCTACATGTTTCAGAAGGGTTTTCCGTCCATCATCAGGAGCTCAAAACTGCACATACAGACCGTTACTGCTACCTGCTGCTAGCCTGGCCAGGCCAGCAGCAGGTAGCAGTAACGGTCTGACAAATACCTGACGCTGTATGTCCAGCTTTGAGCTCCCGATGATGGACGGAAAACCCGTCTGAAGCATGCAGAGCGTCTTGCAGAAATAAACAAATTGTGAAACGTTGCCATCTTGTTGGTTGTAATCTGCGATCAAACCGGAAATTGGATGGCCTAACAGCACATACAGCATTCAACTTATGACGTATACCTTATGTGACAAGTACATCCTGCGACGAAGCAATTAACTTCCTCTCGGTCTATGTTACAGCATTATCACATGAATATCGACACCACTAAGGTGGCTGCTGTATCTACCGTCTCATGCACAGTGGTTACTATACGTACCGCCAACTGTAATACTAATACATTTACGGATGACATTTTCGACCCTTCTTTTGCAGTCGAGGTGTGTTCGTTATGGCTTTCAATCAGACTTCACTGAAAAAGAGCTGCAATTACAAGACGTGGATGTATAAAGTTAGAATTCCAATTCAGGTGTTGGATTCAAACACGATGTCTGTCATGTGTGTGTTTGTGTTTTCATAGTGCTACTTTTCTGACAACAGAGGAATGAAGTAGGACTGGCTGTAACGTGGACATCCCAAGTCACCATGTCAAGTCTCTGAGTCTGTAGTTTGAATTTCACACGCATATTTTAGCATCATGTTGCTTACGTAAAAAATTTATTTTGCTACTTGTTTCCATGAAACAGAACAGCAAGATGTTATTTACATCACACATTCTTGTAACATGTTTTAGCTGCACCTACCATCTTCACATAGAGATCTGTGTAAATAACTCCAGCATATCGTCCATATACTGTGTTTACGTGTATCGCACGATTCTATCAATAAACAGTCACTATTTCCTCGTACAACATTCATTGACTGGTCTTTCTAAAAGGGGAGGCACACTCTTCCCCGTGAGGTTTGAAGTGAAACTTTACACAAAGTGTCGGAAGACGAGCAGGCGAAGCCTGGGAATATTTTTTTTAAAGAAAAAAAATCCCTCTTGGCCACGTCTCGGGAAAAGACAACGGAAGTACTGTCACGCGATATTTTGCTGCTGACATTCCATATTTGACGAGACCCTGGCTGAAATGAAACTAAGCTCCGAATATGACGAATTTTAAGCCAAACATGTTGATTTCGGTAATTATAGCACGAGAATAATACATATCCGCAAGATATTAGCCTTTTATAAATACCGAGCTCAACCTGCAGTCTATTTAAAGACCCAGTCCGTACCGCGCAGTAAACACTCTCCGTCTCGGTTATAAAAACCAGTCAGTTAATGCTGTATAGGGAAATAATCGCTGTTCGTTCTGAGATCCACACAGAACACATATACACACTGTGTGAGCAGAATACAGAATTTGTGAATGTTAAACCTGGCGGTACATATAGTTACCACTGGACTTTAGAGGTTTGAAATTTCCGAAAGTTAGTGTAATAATGAAATCAGCCTATGCGTACCACATGTTCTTTCGAAAATATTCTGGGTACAAAATGGGTCACTTGGAATACCAGTTGGACATCAACATCACTCTAAATGTAAACATTAACTGCGTACTTAAGGTGCTTTAAGGTTCATCGCAATGAATCAGAATGATCACTTTAAAACACAGAACATAATTCGGCCAATCTCCAGTCCACAATCACGTCATTCCAGAGCGTGGTGACTGGACGAAGGCAGGCAAACACATGACTTCAAAGGACACACGCAGTAACTACATAATAGCCAGGCCTACAGTCTACACAACTTACTCTGTTCTTTACTCCCTAAACACTTGCGACTATGTGTTTCGACCTATGTCACTAGGTCATCATCAGGTCCATTTATATAAGACCACTGCATTCGATTAAAACAAATGACTTTAGATACATTACTAAAGCTGCTTAAATCAGATCCTTCGGTAATATAACTAAGTCATGTGTTTTAATTTGCTGCAGTGGTTTTATATGAATGAAACTGATAATGACGTAGTGAAACAGGTCGAAACACGTGGCATAACTTGGATATAAGACAAAAGACAACGACGTATTCACTGGAAACCTGATTGTCACGTACGGATTATACATTGTAACACAACCGTGTGTCATATTAGAATAATAATATCGTTAATACAGACAGCTGAACCATTTGGCAGAGAACTATGTAACATTTAAACCAGTCAACGTCGCGTATGGCAGCAGGCCGTGCCTGTGGCAAAGAGCAAGAGAAGTTTGCAACGTTACAGCAGGTCTTAACAGGTTTCAAAAGTTGTAATGAAGTAGAAAATTATGCGAACAAGTGCTAGCACTGTGGGTTTGACGCAATGTAAAAATAACACAGTTTGTTAGATGCAGTAACACAGTAACAATGCGTGTTCGATGCGAATAACATACTAACACTGTGAGTTCAATGCAATAACACAAAAAACACTGTGTGTTCGATGCAGTAACATACTAACACTGTGCGTTCGATGAAATTAACACACTAACACTATGCGTTAGACGCAAATAACATTCAAACACTGCGTGTTCTAGGAAATAACACACAAACACTGTGTTCGATGCAGTAACATACTAACACTGTGTGTTCGATGCAATTAACATACTAACACTGTTTTCTAGGAAATAACACACGAACACTGTGTGTTCGATGCAATTGACATACTAACACTGTTTTCTAGGAAATAACACACGGACACTCGTGTTCGATGCAGTAACATACTAACGCTGTGCGTTCGATGAAATTAACATACTAACACTATGCGTTCGACGCAAATAATATACAAGCACTGCGTGTTCTAGGAAATAACACACTACACTGTGTTCGATGCAATAACATACTAACACTGTGTGTTCTATGCAATTAACATACTAACACTGTTTTCTAGGCAATAACACACGAACACTGTGTGTTCGATGCAGTAACATAGTAACACTGTGCGTTCGATGAAATTAATATACTAACACTGTGCGTTATATGCAATAACACATTAACATTGTGCGTTCGACGCAGGAACATATTAACACTGTGTTCGATGAAATCAACATATCAACAATGTGCGTTCGATGCAAATAACATACTAACACTGTGTGTTCTATGCAATAACACAAGAACAGTGTGTGTTCGATGCAGTAACATACTAGCACTGTGTTCGATGCGAATAACATACTAACACTGTGTGTTCGATGCAAAGAGCATATTAACACTGCGCGTTCGATACAAATAACATATTAACACTGTGTGTTCTATACAATAACACAAGAACACTGTGTGTTCGATGAAGTTACATACTAACACTGCGCGTTCGATGCAAATAACATACCAACACTGTGTGTTCTATGCAATAACACAAGAACACTCTGTGTTCGATGCAGTAACATACTAACACTGTGTTCGATGCGAATAACATACTAACACTGTACAGTCGATGAAATTAATATATTAACATTATGCGTTCAATGAAATTAACATACTAACACTGTGCGTTCTATGCAATAACACATTAACACCGTGTGTTCGATGCAGTAACATACCAACACCGTGTGTTCGATGCAATTAACATACTAACACTGCGTATGGGATGCAATAAAATACCCCAACGTCAACGGGATAAGAGATCTGACACTGAAGATCCAGTTCCTCTAGGACATCACGCTTCATCACTCGGTAATCGATTATCGACGTTTCAAAGGAAAGTGGTACCTTCAGTTCCAAGAGTGTTGAGGTAGGGAATCCTGGACCACACCGTTTTGAAGACCTCGAATATCGCAGATTTGAAATTATGCGTATCCACCGCACACATACTTATAATGACAATCTGTAAAAGACATCTGTTTAACAAGTATCGAAGAAAATAACAAAATCAGTTAAAATTATAAACTTTAAATATTATAAATAACTTTAATCTTATCAAGATTCCTTAACACTACGTAGTACCACACAATCAACCAAATGTAAATCTTAAATCCAAGAACGTATGCAATGCCATAATGTTATCACGTGTAAAATACAATCCCCATGTTGTTCATGAATTATTTCACTGGCGATGGCTGAGTACAGGACGAAACATGTTCCATATAACATTGCATACAAAAGAAGGATCAATACAATCCTCCACTGTACTCAGACGGTGACAGAGATTATCGGGGTTAACAGGTGTTTTAGAGAGGCTCCGGCACTGTATTTGTGACACTGATCTGATGAGTCGCAAGTGATTTGCGCTTCGCCTAGACCTATTTCTAACACCCGGCGTTTCCGAATTTAACAGTTAAAAAAAAACTATGTTTAAAGATTCAGTTCGTACCGCGCAGTAAACACACTCCGTCAGTGTATTACCAACAAATTGCACTTGTTCATAGACAACTACTCCTACATGTTTCGGCAGTTATTTATAGTCACCTTCAAGGAGCATCATTATATACCAAAATACACATAAGCACCAGTAAGAAGCTTTGTCAATCATAAATGGTAAAGTATGGTAAATCATTCCCATTACAGGCCTGAGGTGCCCAAAGGGTTCCAGGAAGTTAAGGTTCCCATATTACGTGACAGTGTCCCAGGATGGTGGTAAGGTTGTCAGCCTTACGAACCGGCCGCATAAATGGTAAAGTACAGCATGAAAATATACAACTGAAACACACATGTATAACGTTGGCAGTGTTAAATTTATGTTAAATTTGGGCTGAAATTATTATACTATGGGATTTTGCTTCTGAACACGTAAAAGTGTTTATCTATGTATGAACAAGTGCAATTCTTTGTTAACAAAATTGTTAATGTGAATAAACTGCATGGAAGATGTACGACATGTATACAGTTAAAGATATTCAGGAAAACAATCGCCATTTGTTCTGAGATAGCCGAGAATATATTGAATAAGCAGTCGCAAACAGCCGACAAGGGGTGGTCATCCAGCTTGGGGGTTGGGCGAGTGCTACCAACTCCTTACCGTAAAAAAATTACCACGTTACGATTCATTCACAATTGACTCGGACGTGGACCGATCCTTTGGTACAAACTAAGCAATGAAAAAGGGGCACGAGATTATGTGGCGCAGGACAGTGACAGGTGGCGGGCTCTTGTGAATGCGGCAAGGAACCTTCGGTTTTCATAAAATGTGCGGTATTTCTTGATTAGCTGCGAACCTGTTAGCTCTGTTCCGTGTAGTAAGTTTGTTTGTTTGTTCTGAGATCCATTACACTGTGTGGGAAGAATGTAAAATTTTTAATGCTGAACCTGGTGGTACACAAACTAACCACCGAGCTTTAAAGTGACTAAGACCGTGTGATGAGGCATGGGCGTGTCCTTAACCCTTCCTTCCCACGCCAGCGAACAAGCTGACCCGCTGGTCACAAATATCATGACCTGATATCTACCAGCTATGAGGCATGTGTCAGCTACTTTTGCTAAGCTAAGAAAACAAGCGGGAAAACTATTCTTGGCTTTTCCCTCTGACCTGAAAATAACTCTCAAGGAACGTCAAGTATCAAGCTCGACACCCCGATGCTCGGGCGGAAATGTGGTGGGACGCCTACGACGATGCCACCTGCTCCGATGCCGACGCCGTGATTAATCAGAACACAGACGGCTACTTGGCTGACTTTCCCCACAAACATTCTCTGCGTGGTTGCACGATTAGCATTCAACCTGGCATACACTTAGTAACGCTGCTCTAGTGTCGTATCCTGTGCACTTGAGCTTGTGACGTCAAATGTGACAAAGGATAATTATTATCCCCCCAAAGCGGGTTTAATGACTCGGATATCTTGCGACTTTCTCGGTCAATACGTACAGGTCATTCACAAATGCACATGGTCCCAACTTCCGGGATGAACATTATATGCTAGAACCTCCGACGATCTAGAATTAAACAGCAGGACAAGCCTTAAATAAACGTGCCCCTAGGCGGTCAGTAACACAAGGTAAAGCTTCATGACAAGTGGGTTCCTGTCAGCACGGCATGGCGCGTTCTCAGGTTGCGGATGGAGGAACGACCTCCAATACGGAGGGTAGCTACGAATACATTGAATAAGCGGTCGCGGACAGCCGACAAGGGATGGTCCTCCAGCGTGGGTGTTTGGCGAGGTGCTCACCGTAAAAACTTATCATGCCACGAAATGTTCACACAGATGGATCTTCAGGAAGAGGGGATATGGGGGCATGGAATGGATCGAGCTGGCTCAGGATAGGGACAGGTGACGGGCACGTATGAACGCGGTAAATAACCTTCGGGTTCCATAAAATGCGGTGAATTTCTTGACTAGCTGAGAACCGGTTGGCTTCTCAAGAAGGACTCTTGCTCCATGGAGTAAGTAAAGTTCACCTAGAATAGGACACTGAGACTCAGAGTAGGAGTAAAGGCATAGTTCTACTCCTTCTTTAACCTAGGCGCTAGATGGGGCTGGGTGGTCAACGTAACGCCCCGACCGCTTTACCCGCGGGAAAGAGGCCCTGTACCCGGGAAGCTGGGCAGGCCCTAGGGCGGTCTGGGCGTGTGCTGAATATCTCGCCTCCACCGGGATTTGATTCCCGGACCGTTCAGCCCGTAGCGAGTCGCTATATCGAATTCGCTATTCCGGCACATAGACGGTCAGTATAATACCGTGCAACAATAAATATTTCATACTACCGCTGACCGTCTAGTGTTACCACTGAGGGGCTGCAAACGATACTGTGCCAATCAAAAAAGTTCAGTTGTACTGTACAACATCGAAAATACTGAACAGTCTGTGGACAGCCCTGCGCATCATTAATTCGGTTACCGTGGCTGTCTGCCGAGCAGTAAACATGTCCAAAAAGAAAAATTCGGGCCTTCGAAAGTATTTCCAAGGGCCAAAGAGCGTAGGGTGGTTGAAAAAAGCTGACTGCGGATGAGTGATTCCCTTGCATAGGGATAACATACTTGAGTAGTTCATCAAATGACGAATAAACCAACCGCACAAGAACGATGCAGTCGTTTGGCTCGCTCAGCCGTAAGTCTCTCGTAAGATTTTCGTGCACTATGCTCTTCGTTTGCATCTTTCGTCCAGCGGCGATTCCTTTTCGTTTTTTAAACAAACACACGAGTAAGACAGTGGCCACACAAGTAGCATCAGTTTCAACCAACATGTTTAACGCTTCTCGCCCGGCCTTTGCATCCCAATGTAGCTTCTAGAGGCCGGAATTACTTTCATTTTAAATGCCCATTCCTGCATCTCAGTGCCAGAAAGTTTTCCCTTTCGTCCATAAAGTTACGTTTAATGAGGAGTGGGCGACCCGTTTGGCCAATAGAGGTTACTCGTCCCGACCTACGAGCAAGATGAAATAATTCAAAATAATACTCATCTACAGACAAACGTACTGCACAATATCAATTCTAGGCAAAAATACTGAGCAGTAATAAACGGCACCTTAGCCACTCGAAAGGTAGTACGCTTTGCCGCCGCCAGGTATATGCTTCTTACACCTCCTATGTCGGTCTTCGCTTTGTCCTATATTACAAACATCAGCGTTTCCCTGATTTCATCTAATTGCTGCTTTCTGCCTTCACAAACGGGCAAACATCTTCATATTCTGCTTGTGAATCACAGCGGCACAAAACTACCGCAATAATGAGTACTTACTCAGTCGATATAAAACTATTACCACAGCAGATCCTAAGCAGCTACATGTTTCGGTTGCATATAGCAGCCATCATCAGGCCGTATACAGGATGTTTCAGAAGGAATATTATATATTTTAGGTGGTGGTAGCATATACTGCCGGTCCCAGTAGCCGCGCGGTCTAAGGCGTAGGTCTGCGGCTGCTCGTCTGCTGAGATCGTGGGTTCGAATCCCACCGGGGGCATGGATGTTTGTTTGTTGTGAGTGTTGTGTATTGTCAAGTAGAGGTCTCTGCGACGGGCTGAACACTCGTCCAGAGGAGTCCTACCGACTGTGATGCGTCGTTGTGTATGATCAAGAAACCTCAAGAATGAGGAGGTCATGGCCCGCGTTGGGCCGCAGCGCCATGGGTGGGGGGGGGGGGGGGGTATAGACTTTTCCGAGTAAATACGT
>Ga0131853_10026026_pt1 | contig 10531 bp, 15 predicted proteins | sample TergutLab28metaG_FD_92764 | JGI IMG/M metagenome (GOLD analysis project Ga0131853, IMG submission 92764) | Labiotermes labralis P1 segment gut microbial communities from Petit-Saut dam, French Guiana - Lab288 P1 (version 2) (version 2) | ecosystem: Host-associated > Arthropoda: Insects >... | reverse complement strand
ATTTAAATTGTTTAGGTCATTACTTAAATTTTTCATACTTTGTGGGAGACTGTTAACTAAATGTACTTCTACACCAATTGAATAGGCTCCTTTTTTGATGTAGTGATAAAACTGGTTATGATAGGTGAAAGTTACATTTTAGTCCAGTAAGTGTGTGTGTGTGTGCGTGTGGGTGTGCGTGCGTGTGCGTGTGTGTGTGTGTGTGATGGGCATCAGGATTTAATTTGAATTTAGTTTTGTTTTTGACCACATTTCTGCATCCTGTAATAATCCTAATTATGTTGTATAGTTGATGCATATTATTGCTGTGTGTTTGATAGACATTTTCTTTTCTGCCACAATGCAGTATGTACTGCATGTTAAGTCATAAGCTTATTTCGTCATGCTGTGTCCTTGCCTTTCTGTAACTCATACTGTTTGTTTACACTTTCATTTCTTGATAAGCTGACCAGGCATGGGAGGAATATGGTTTCCTTCTATTTCTTTTCGTTTATAAGTGGTCGCGATAAACGTTTATCACGCAAGCAATGTGTGGGGTCATGAGTGCAAGAGTAGCTGCCTCGTGCTTGAGTTGCAGTCTGCAGAAGTATCTTGAACGGTGACCAGCATCTTTGAATGAAGCTGGAAGCTCAGTGAGTGTGGCAATGAAGAGACCCACCATAAGGAGAGTGGAACTCCATACATTTCACTTGTAACAGCATTATTCACTGTTTATTCACAATAAACTCCAGTACACTTGACGTGGGGATTATTATGAGTGTGGCCTGCCCAAATCCCCGTCTTAACCTAAGGTTCGAGCTCTGTCCTTCCTCGAGCAACATCCATGATAAGTCCCCGTTAGGACCATGCAGAATACAATTATATTCGTTTGTATTTTAAAATTTTTTACTATTAGAAGAGTTGCCCTCAAAATATTAATCCATAGTTAATGGAAGGAAAATAGGCATAGTTCAGTGTTTTCTGTGACATAGAGAGCCTAACTGATCTCATTGCGTAGCAAGCTGCACTTCATTTGAGTGTAATTTGTTCATTATGAATTTTCCACGACAGTGTACTCTCAAGCAATGTTCCAAGAAATTTTGTACCATAAGCTTAAGAAATTAATTTGTTAGCATAACTAATGTCTGGACTGTACTCACTTTGGAGGTACATGATACTAAAATTGCAATGTCTGGATCAATTTGTGGATTACTTTTAGTTGTAAATTGCATGAAATGGGTTTCATCAGATTTCAGTGAGAGTCTGTAGCTTTGAACCATTTATTTAAGGATTTGAATTAATTTTTTGTATCATTGTCAAAATCTTTGAGATCAGAATTAGTAAATATAATACTAGTATCATCTGCAAATAAAATTGGTTTAGGTTTCCCATTCATAGTTTTTGATAAATCATTTGTGTAAAAAAGAGAAAGCAAAAGACCTAAAATTGATCCTTGTGGAATACCATGTTTCATAACTCCCCAGTTTGAAAAGGTATTACGATTTAAATTTTTATTTTTTAACTCCTGTCTTCAATACCAATTCTTAAGGTATGATTTGGTCCATACATAAGCTTTGCTAGGTATTCCACAAAAATTTAATTTGGGCAGTAAACTTTCTTACTTAACACAACCACAGACTTCTGCTAAATCATAGAAAAATCCCCCCCACAATTAATTTGTCATTAAGAGCACTTAAAATTTCATTAAATAATTCATAGGTTGCTGTTTGGTTTAGATTTTTCCTAAATACAAATTTTTCTTCAAATAATATGTCATTATGGTGTAAGTGTCTGAGTAGTCTATTGTACATAGCATTTTTAAAGACTTTTGAAAATGCTTATCACATATATGGTATAAGTTTTATGTGTTTTTTTTTTTTGTGGTATCCTTGTCAAACCCATTCCTGCAGTTTTTCATGTATTACAACCATCCCTACTGTGATATTCAGTGTACATGAAAGGCTCAGGGATGTGACATTGTCTTGACCAGTAAACTGTATTGATGTTTCAAATGCACTGTGCTCCATTGAAACATTTGTAACTATGTCAGTCTTTGATTTCACTTGTACATTTGTACTACTAAGAATGACAAACTTTCAGTTCAGTGACTTCTGATGAAAATAAGAAGTTGAGAAAAGGGCATGGGTATAATCATTCTATGGGGTATGCAACATACCACTCAAAATACCCAGGTGGGAATGGCTGTAATATTTTACAAATTAAACAATTTTATATCCATATCAAACAGGCATGTATGCACACAGTTATGGAGCTGGGATGTATGTTAGTACTTGTTACTGTGGATGACTGAATGTGGGAAATGCAATAAAAGGTAGTTGGTATTAACACTTCTATTAAGGTTCCCATTCATACCATTTTTGCCGTGACTACCCCATTTTAAAAGAAATGTGCTGCTGTCCCAAAACAAGTTTGTGGCACTTACAAATGTCCTCTTTTTTAATTGTAGCGTTCTCATTTGTATCACTGCACTAATGCAATTTGGTCATATCCCAGGCCAGTGGTTAGCAAGTTCAATGTTTATTGTCTTTGGTTTTGTACATGTGTTGGCAAAATCAGTCAGGCATTTGCATGGTATGTTCACAGTCTTGTGCAAATGTAGTCTGTTTTTTTTTTTTGTTTGTTACTTGTTTGCCAGTTCAGCTGGTGAAGATGGAAATGTGGTCTTCATGTAACATGAGTGGTCTAGCTACCAGTTACCATCAAGACATCTTGCCAAAAAGGAAAGTACTTTATTAACAACAGCATAAGGAATAAATTCCTCTGTATCAGAGGAAAAGGGTAAAATGTGGAACACACACTGTGTAGCACAGAATTTTGTATTGCAAACAGAGGATGGTCAGCTATTGTCAACCACATGAAGACAAGGAAACAAGAAATTGTCATGCAAACCTGGACACCAAACAGCACAATAAACAGTTATTTGGAGGTAAAAACTGTTGGTGAAAGGGAAAAACAGTTGGCAGCACCAGAGGCAGCATTAGCTTTCCATACAGCGATTCAAGAACCATTAGTTTTAAGTCGACGGTCTGCACTATAGTTGTAGTTGGAACTCCATTTAATAAAAAATTTACATGCTATTGGACAAAAACCAAGGCAAATTTCAGAAAGGACATGGCACAATTTGCAGCGAAAAAAGTACTGAATGATCTGAATGGGGCTTATTTCAGTTTATTTATGACTGATTCTTCTAATTGAACTTGAAGCTGGTCCCTCTTCTTATTAGATATTATCATACTGAAGAATGTGTTGTGGTGAAGGCTTTTAAGATGGTGAGTCTGGTTGGAGAAACTTCTGAACTATTCATGACGAAGCCTGAACTTTATGACAGTTTGATAAGAATTGCTGCTTACAATGTGAATACCAATTTCAGAAGTAAGAAAAGGAAAGGAATAATTTTTACTACAAATTGCATGAACAAAGAGCCAACATACAGTCAATCTTGGGAAAATCTGCCAGCAGTTTCACATGTGTGTGGAATGTGTTGAAGCCATGAAGTTCTTTCATGAATTCAGAGATGCTGAAGCTGTAAAGTCCTTTTGTGAATTCACAGAAGTAGAACGTAAAGCTGTCCTAGGACTCGCAAGAAGAGGTGGTTATCCCTCGTCCCAGCAGTTGAAAGGACTGTAGACATTTTATCTGCTCTGAAAGCTTACTTACTTACCCTTGAAAAGTGTCCCATAAACCTGAAGGTTTTTTTTTTAATTCATTTTCAATAATTACCATAATTTCCATTAAAGTCAGCTAAAAATTTTTTTTATGACATTCAGAATGTACCATTAAGCAGATATTGCTGTAGATGAAGAGGAATTGACAAATTTTCATATGTGAAGAATATTGTGAAGGAAAGTTAAATAGAATGGAATGAAATTTCAGGTATCACTTATGGTGACAAATAGAGTAATCTGTTGTGAGATTTGCACTCTGCAGGATTTTACACACTATAGAATAGCAAATTCTTACTGACATTTTGGGATAACCTATGGGTCCCATCTGCAATGGTCAAGCTTGTCCCAAAACGTTGTTGAGAAACTACCATTCTGATTGGCATAAAATCCCGAAAGAGTGCAGATCTCGGTTACACCATAGTTGAAGTGTGAAATCACACAGAGTAACTTGTTCTGTTATTTCAAGGCAAAAGTGTAAGTGTAAAGAACACTAGTAATTTGGTTCAGTTTTCATTTGCAGTTCCAGCTTTGATTTCTTTAATTGATGTTGTGTGGTCAGATGGGAACAGGCTGAAGCTAGAAATGGTGAAAGGTTTGATCAAAACAAGAACTGGCTTTTCATGGCTCTCTTGTGGACAGTTTTATAAATGAAATTAAATGTGAAATACTGTTTTCAATAAGTTAATTCCTCAGACAAGTATTCCATAAAAGATGAGTCAGGTCCTTGCAGTTACCGAGTGTAATAAGAGTAAATGTATTTTAATAATACAATATTTTGATTTTATAGTTGTACATGAACATTGCAAATGTAAGTGGTGGTAGACAGCAGATTTTGTGAATCTTCCACAGACAGTGTGCCACATCGTGTTTGTGCTATACAGTCTGCTTTCCTAATACCATTTAATATTGTGTTGCAATTGCACAACTTATCCACTTCATGATGGATCAAAGTATGATGAATGCACATTTGCAAAAGGGTCTTAAGGCTTAACTTGTATACACAGTACAAAGATTGATGATGTGCTTATCGTGTCCTTTATGGAATTTATAGAATAATTGTCAGTTTTATACAATTTTATTGTCATGCATGTCTTTTTGGCGAAATGTAATGGGAACCTAATATTTTATATATCCTTTTATAGAATGTACAGTGTAAATATTATCAATTTTACAGAACTGTATTGTGATGCAATCCTGTCTGTACCTGTTATCAATTGACTATTGATTTTCAACCACGTCTAGTATTATGGACTTTTCCATGTCCACTGCCTTCTGTGGCTGATATGGAATGTAGATATATGTAAATGTATGTGTATTGTAGTGGTCTTAAAGCACTTAGGTGTGCATTCTTCACCGTCTTTGTAACTTAACGCCTTCATAAATTGAAGTTACTCCCCTGGGTGATCTTGCCTCTCCCCAATTCAGTGTTAGTCAAGTTACGCCTATGTGCATGTGTAGTGGTGGCAGCTCTTCTATGAAAAATATTAACCATTCACAAAGGAAAACAGCATCTCAACACTGTAGAAGGATCTGTAATTGTGAAACCAGTGTCCACACCACTCCATGGGTATTTTGTATTTGGTTTTTAAAATGCATCTTTTTTTTTCCCAAATGCCCCACGTTTTTAGTAGAGTTTTCTGAACATTCCCCGGTTTTCCTTAAAAGTGTTTTGGGAATCCCAAGTTGTATCATTATGTGTGACTAAAAATTATGACTCTTCATCCAGACTTCAGTGCACACAACATTTCCCTAGTGCCTGCCTGGGGTCTCAAGTGGATCTCATGGGATCTCAACATGTGAATTCCCAGCTTTTTTTTCTCTCCACATTTCCATTAATTTATTGTCCATTTATCCATTAAAAGGTACAATCTAAGGAAGTGGAAATAGTCGTAATGTGATGACACAATGTGTCTGTTAAATTACAGCTGTCAAATTACAGAATACATTTATAATGATTATATAATAAAATATTAATGAGATGGGCTGGGCATGTGGTGCATATGGGTGAGGAGAGGGGGTGTATAGGGTCTTGGTGGGGAAACCGAAGGAAAAGAGCACACTGGGGAGACCTAGGTGTAGGTGGGTGGATAATATTAGGATGGATCTCCAGGAGGTGGGATGTGAATATATGGACTGGATTGGGCTGGCCCAGGATAGAGACAGCTGGCGGACGCTTGTGAGTGCGGTAATGAACCTTCAGGTTCCGTGAAATGCGGAGAATTTCTTGACTAACTGCAAACCAGTTAGCTTCTCAAGAAGGACCCTGCACCATGGTGTAAGTAAGTAAGTAAGTAAGTATATAATAAAATATTAATTATAACATTAAAACATAACAATCTGGAATATACATTATTTATTACAATTAAAATATACCTCCATACAATAAAATGAGTTATAAAGAAGAAACCTTTTTAAATCCAATTAAAAACTTGTATTTCATTCTCTACACACTCTATATGAGTGGGAAGGTGATAAAAAATTTTAATTCCTGTATAATGAGCTCCCTTTTGGTGTTTGGTTAAATTAGTAATGGGTAGATGAAAATTATTAGCAGATCTTGTATTGTGGTTATGGATTTCTTAGTTTGTTGTAAATAAGTGTTTGTTGCCCACCACATACAATAAGATTTCTGTTGTTTTAAACAGGTCTTTACATGAATCCTTGTTCTTCAAATTTTTTTTTTTCATTCTGAACATTTTAATACTATTAGGGATGTTACCCCAAAAAAATTATGCCGCAGAATATAATAGATTTGTTACAAATATAGGTTAAGGGGGAAATGATAAAAGGGGCACTTCATTTTAGAATTTTTATGATGATTTCATCATACCCATATAAGTTTTAGTCTTTAGGGATTTGATAATCTTATTAATTTCGTAAGTTGTGACATAGTTCCAATAATTTTTGGAAATGTGTTAATAAAGTTGTTAACCAAGTAATTGGAAGGATTTGCATTACCCTTAAGATCACTATTAGCGTTCCTTACATAACAAGATGTGAATTCTTGTGTAAGTGCAATGACTTTTCTAATTTTAGTAGTCGAGTTTTTTGATCTAACAATGCCAGTTCTGATTGAGAATTTTCTTGGCATTCCTGTTCTATCTTGAAATTTGTCTCCTTGTTTAATAGCATTTCTTCACGCAGTAATTGATATCCTTCATGGTGGATGCCACAAGTGCTGTTGTGGATGTCTGTACTAAATTTTTTATTAATTCAGATGTTAATGATGTGACTGTTTGTTCCAAGTGCATTCAATTGAAGGATCAACTGGAATACTTGCAAATGGAGCTGAAATCTTTGTAACAAGCTGCCAAACTTCTTCAAGATGACAATGTGCAAAATAACACTAAACTGATAGTGGAGTTATGTAATGCTGTACATACAAATAAGGAAACCATGAGTGCAAGTAAAGGGGTCTGTAAAGACCTTTTAAAGGACACAAGTGTACCTCAAGATAGTATAATAGATTATAGAAGTGACATTTACAATCTGAGAATCAATTCTTCACTCCTTAAAAAATCGGCAAATTGCTGATGCTATCATATTGACCATTAATAAGTTTTCATCTAGATGTGCAGCGACAAAGGAAAAATCCACATCCATGATTAAGTGGTCGGATATTGTTGCTGGACGAAGAATCAGTCAATGTAATTTTAAAAAATCAACACTTCATGAAATTCCACTTGTGATCAATGGCCTTGTAGTATCAAAAATGGAGGGTAATAGGCTGTCTTCTAACCTAAATACATTGTGTATGTGTAAAATATCAGTTACTAAACCCAAAAATAAGGAGCATAAAATTATCAATATAGGGGATAGTCATGCCCGAGGCTGTGCAGCTAGAAAGAATTAATACTTTTCTGATAATGCTGAGATTAGAGGCTCTGTGAAACCTGATGTGTCTACTGATATATTGGTTAGACTGCATCCAATGAAAGAAACAATTTAACCAAAAAAATGCAATCATTCTGTGGGGAGGATTGAATGATGTTGGTAACAACAATTCCAAGTTTGGATTAAGGAACATTTCTCAATTTGTGAAAAATAATACCGACACTAATATTGTTTTGATGGGTGTCCCACATAGTTTTGATCTACCAGACACATCTTTTGTCAACAAAGAAGTTGACTCTTTCAATAATAAACTTAAGAAAATTGTAAAGCCTTTTAAATTTGCAGCATTGCTGAAAGCTGAACAAAGGAAAGAACATTTTACTAGACATGGTATGCATTTAAATGCCACAGGTAAAGCATCGACTGCAAAATTGATAGTTAATTGGGTAAACTCAATCTTTACACAAAAAAGGGAAAAACCAATCAGTTTGGGATGGAAAGTTGTACCTGATGACTGTATGTCTGTGGTGAATGATGATAAGCAATATTGTTTTCCTTTAGTTACAAGTACAAGTAGCAATGTAAATAATAATAATGATTTTGTAAATAACTCAAATAATAGAATGTGTGGTCAAGTTATGACAAATCTTGATTGCGCTGTAAATCACTCAAGCTCAAAAGACCATGTAAGTAAAGCTGTTATAAATAAAACATCAGGTAGAACAAGAAGGGCTCCTGTAACAAAGAGTGACGCATTTTTTTTGCGGTAAATCAGTTTCAGAGGCAATCATATTGTCCAAGAGCTTCCAATGTGAAAGGTTTGAATAATTTTCAAAGATTCATGACTACAAATGATGAACAATATATTTTAACTTCAGGCCAATCTAATATTACGTCTAAAGTTATACCTAAAAGTGTTTTGCAGATTTATCATCAGAATATCCAAGGCATAAAGCGGAAATCAGATGAGATTCTAGACATTTTCTATCCAGTTTTTCCTCACGTAGGGTGTATCATGGAACATCATTTGAATCAATACGAAATGGTGCAATTTCATATAGATAACTATACTTTTGGTGCAAACTATTGTAAGCATTCCTTAAAGAAGTATGGTGTGGTGTGTGCATTTTTGTCCATAATAGTTTGAATTTTGTAGGTAAGAACTTGGAAAAATTTTCTAATGATCAGGACACAGAAGCACAATTGTATTATTTCACAATTCTTACAATATTTGCATCCTAACAATTTATAGGGCACCTACAGAAATTTGACATGTTTAATCAAAAAATTAGAGATAATACTATGCTCGCTGTATACTTTAAATGCTCAGTTTATCATATGTGGTGATATCAGTGTAAACTACCTTGCTCATACCAGTCTGAGAAAGACAATGGATGCTTTATTATACCCATTTAATTTATCTGGCACTCTATATTTTCCTACTAGGCTTCAGAACAAATCAGCAAAAGCAATTGATAATATTTTTATTGATACCTCTAAATTTGCTAATTATGTAATATCTGCCTTATATAATGGTTTGCCTGATCATGATGCACAGCTTATTGTATTAAGTGACATTGACATAACAATTCAGAACTCTAAATTTAAAATCCTTAGAAGAACTGACACACATTCTATTCTTGACTTGCGATATAAGCTGAGCTTTGAAACATGGAATAGTATTTTTTACAGCAATGGTGTGAATTCTATGTTTAATTCATTTCTCAATATTTATTTAAGAGTATTTTACTCTAGTTTTACTTTAAAAAAGTAAACACTAAAACCAAGAGTCATGCTTGGATCACTTCAAGCATAAGAGCCGCTTGTAAACATAAAAGGGATCTCTTCTTGCTATTTAGAAATAGCAATTATATCCAATCAAAAAATTTTTATAAAACATACTGTAAAATTTTATCAAGTTACAAAAGAAGCTAAAAAAATGTCATTTAATAGACTGATTGCAAACTCAGATAACAAAATGAAAACAATATGGGACATTTCCGAACTATTAACTGGTAAGAAGAAAACCACCAGGTAAATGCCAATGGTATAATAACTTCCAATAGTCAAATCATCTCTAATTCTTTTATGAGCCACATTTTATCAATATTTGAAAATCATATTCCTATTGCTAAAAGCAATAATCCAATAGATTATCTACATCAAGTGTTCAAAGAACCATTTCCAACTATTAAGTATCAAATTACATCCACTGCGGAAATCAGAAAAATTATTGAATAATTAAAAGCAAAGGATTCTCCTGGGTACAATGATATTTCAGTTAAAATTTTAAAATCAAGCTCTCCATTTATAAGTTCACCATTAAATTAAATCTGCAATAAATTATTATCATCTTGAATTTTCCCCTGCAGGTTGAAGTATGCAGAAGTAGTACTGTTATTTAAGAAATGTGATAAAAAGGATATGTCTAACTATAGACCTATATCCTTTATTGACTGAATTTTCCAAGGTATTTGAAAACATTAGATATCTAAGACTATATCAACATTTAATTAGTCATAGTGTATTGGTGTATGAACAATTTGGATTTAGAGCAAAATCATCCACATCAAAAGCCACCTTCAATCGAATTAATGAAATATTAGAGGTATTAAATTCTAAGAAAGTGGTTGATGGCATTTCCTGCAACCTGGGAAAAGCTTTTGATAGTGTTAATCATGATATAGTATTATGTAAACTCAACTTCTACAGAATAAGAGGTCCGTTCTATAAGTGAATAAAATCCTACCTTACAAATAGGTATCAGAGTGTTCTAATAGGAGGCATGTCTTCTTCTCACAGTAGTTTTCTGGAATGCAGCAAAATAAATCATGGTATAACCCAGGGATCCATATTGGGTCCTTTGCTATTTCTGTTTTTCGTAAGTGATTTACCAAAAATAGTTCAATATAAGCTTTAGGTTTCTGTGACCGTGCATCATGAGCAAATTGTGGAGTGAGAGAGAAAACCAACAAGATGCAACAGTTAGATGTTTATTTTTAACAATTTCTCAACATGTTTCGGGCATCATT
>Ga0131853_10026024_pt1 | contig 10532 bp, 4 predicted proteins | sample TergutLab28metaG_FD_92764 | JGI IMG/M metagenome (GOLD analysis project Ga0131853, IMG submission 92764) | Labiotermes labralis P1 segment gut microbial communities from Petit-Saut dam, French Guiana - Lab288 P1 (version 2) (version 2) | ecosystem: Host-associated > Arthropoda: Insects >... | reverse complement strand
ATATATATATATATATATACATATTGCGTTTTTGCACCCTTTAACATATGCAAAAGCTTTAAGAAATTAGAAATACACAAAAATCCGGGCATTTATAAAAACGGTCTGGACGGAAATTTTTGGATTTAGGTGTCATTGTCGCGTTGTGTTTTAAATAAATAAATTCCATTTAAAATACAACGGGATGATAAAATCCCAAATTCATTTCTCCTTGTCAAGCACATCTTATCAATAAATAAAGTATGTTAGTTGTGTTAATCCGAATACATAAATTCGGAAATTTTTAGGACGAAAAAGGAACATGTCCGGAAAGCAGAGGACGTATAGTAGGCCCACTATACCATTTAAGCAAAAAAATAATCTAAACGCCTGTTAGGCCGACATTTTGCCGGAAATTGTCCATTACCTCAAGACGCGCTGGATATCAATCCAATATAAAGAACTATCATTTCGACTGCCGACAGTAGGCCTACAGACAGCTGGAAATTCTATTCAAGAAGACACAAGCCCTCCGGCTTCCTTTTTCTTATTAAATTCAGAGCAACGCCTCAATCCAGTTCAGGGCAAGGAATTACAGAACCAACCGGAACGTATACATACACAAAGCCTTGGAAACCCAAAATTCGAAATGCCACCAATATACCACTAAAGGTGCGGGTGGTTGTGGAGGGCTTTAACGATTGTGCTGAAGGAGGGGTAAAGAATCGATTCCTACAGTCAATAAACCCTTGAGTCTCCACGTGACACGGACAAAGCTGTGAGGAAATCAGGAGACTATACAGAGTTGCACTGATTTGCTGTGCGTTACAGAGGCCCAATCGGTGGTCCGAGGACACTGCAAGTTCGCATTCTGCAGACGTAGCAAACTTAAGTTTTTCTACAATTGTGTTTAACGTTCAGGTGACCGCTCATCGTGACATATTCTTATAATAAAACCAACTAGATGCACTAATTTCTCATATTTACTTTTGGAATAAAATTCTACACGTTTCGGACAGTTTCTCTGTCCATCATCAGGAGTCTAGCACTATATACACAGCAATAGGTATATGTCATACAGGTTTTGCTGCAAGCTTATGAGCAAGCTGTCAGCAAACCTGTATGACATATACCATTGCTGTGTGTACAGTGAAAAACTCCTGATGATGGGCAGAGGAACTGACCGAAACCTGTAGAGTTTTATTTCCAAAAACAAATTTGAGAAATCAGTGCATCTAGTTGGTTTTATTATAAGAATTCTACAGCCGTGTTGAACATCACTTCTAAAATCAGTTAATATAAACCCCTTAATATGCTACTACTGAACTACTGTCCATTTACTTATTGCCCAAAACTTAAACCTAATAGAATTTATGTTTGGCCTATTTGATTGAAACAGTCTGTAACAGCAATATTATTCCAAAATAAAAGTTACTAATTAAACTTGCTCATTGGCTCTCCTTCCTTTTGAATCATTTCGGCCCAACTGTTAACGCGAGGACACGGGTTCTTGGTTGTCGGCTGTAGTTATGGAGAAACAGGCATGTTAGAAACCCATACTGGGCCGGGATAGCGTGGTCGGTATAGCGACTCGCTACGGGCTTAACGGTCTGGGGATTGAATCCCTGCAGTAGCGAATTTCCTGCACCCTTCCTGACCGGCCACAGGGGCCAACCAGCTGCCTATACAATGTGTACCGGGTCATCTTTGTTGGTAAAGCGGTCGCAGAGAGGGGTTAATCACCCACCCCCCTCTAGCGCCAAGTTTATCTCCTCTGTGTGTTCATGGCAGGTTACAGTACGACCAGTACTTCTTCTACCTTTTACAAACCCAGGTTCTTGAAGACAGGTAAGTATATCTCGCAATTACAACCATTTCGTATGCTGCCGCGCACAGAGTTTCCTAACGACTCTACAATGTAGTGTTTTCTACAGCCGCCTTTATCTGATTATACGTTGCGCATGTACTGAAAACACAGCAGTTAGAACTGTTAGAACAAAGCCTCTAATTCTGGGTGTCACTACAAGTTTCAGCGCCAAGTCTGGACTCAGAAGAATGGTTCGTCACGTCTAGCCGCTTATTAATATCAATCCCGCAGAGTTCCACGGACTTTTATAGTTGCTGTAATTCCATCTTAAGGACCAAATATAAGGCGACAACCTGCTGTAGTTTTTCACATAGAAAAACAACACAGTATTATTTCCGACATCAACATGTCCGTATATTTTAAAGAATGCAAAAGTTGGAATAAAAATGTTTCATGTTTTGCACATTTTAATAGGATTATAACAACGCTGTAACACACCATTTTGAAACAAATCTACAAACACAGACATATTAACATAAAGGGAACCTGGTTGAACTGTTTCAGAATCCATCTTCCTACTATAATTTCACATGACATTTGTTTTAGGTTTTATTACATGACTACTCACACCAATTAATTTAACTTTGCTTTATTTAGAAGTGGAGGCATCTCAAAAACGTGAAGTGAAAAGAAATAAATGACCTACTAATGAGCTAAAAATTAACGTACAAAATTCGCACAGAAAGCAGTGACAGAGACAGACAGAGAGAGAGAGAACTCAGAGAATGGGGCATTAATCACAACAATGAATCGTGACGTAAGCTCCTATGTAGTTATAGTCTTTGCCTGGACAACGGCTGTTCATTGTAGGGGCAGGAGAGCGCTCGCCAATTGTTCACAGCAAACAGTGTGAACCATATATTTGGCCTCGGCAGAAAATAAAGGCTTTTGGGTAATATAGTGCCAACCATCCACGTTCCTAACTACCAATTAGACAGGGCATGAGGGTGGGAAATACAGACAAAAAAAGTCACCCTACTATTGCGAACTGTTCACATGCCCAGCTCTGTCCGCAGAAGCGAGGGTATACATGCCCAAAATTTCACCACTTACTATGATGAAATTATATATATGAATATGTACTACACCACCACCACCACCACCGCTACCCCCTCACAACTCACTTCAAACCTCGCCTACCTCTCACCGTCACCATTCCCTCACCTCCCTTCCTTTTCCAAAATGCCAGGTATGCATTTATTTGGTTTGTGCAACTACCCATAAATTACTCTATACATATTCATCGCAGCAGTGCACGATTTCAAAACACACACACATACTGGTAGCGTGTGTCCAGCATAAATGCAATGCATGTTTGCTCCGATTTCCTACCGAATCGTAAAATACAACACCCCTCTCTCTCTATCACCCCTCCCCCCATCTCCTATATATATATATACACACACACACACACACACACACACATATATATATATATATATATCTGGTCTGTAATTCCCAAACCTTCACTCACCGATACTCCTATTGTTTTCATTATTGTTTTGTGCTATTCGGTCTAACCCCCAACCCGTATGGTTTACACAATGGAGGTACACTGTGCAACAAACACACATCACCACGTCAAGTTTTCACCGAGTTGGTAGATGGCATTCCACACAGACAATATATGTGTCAATCATGATAGGGTAGCGCTGAGTCCTGTCCGCTAGTTCCCCGAGTGCAGTCTGTATATATTCGTGTTTTCGCTCGCTTATTAGTAGTCGAATAACGATGAGACATGGGTAAAAGGGTTGGAATGGAACCGTACACTCGTTATCGCATAAACACGGAACCGCGACAGGAAATTGTAACCGGACCTTACAACATTATATGAGGAAGAGTAGGTAATTAACCTATTTCATGACGTTGAGGGGAGGGGCTCCAAATGAATGGGCCCAGCTCGTTCAGATAACAATGCGCAAACATACTCTACCGTGTCCGCTCACTGGATTTGAACAATTCTCTTTTGGTGTAGTAAATTCGGTCTTTTAACTGGCCATAAAATGCAATGAATTATTTTTAACCTTTTTGCTGACTATAGGCGAAAATTTTCGAAAAGTCTTTGCTTTGACTGCATACATATCAGATTTTACTCAGTTACTGAACCTAAATTTCAAATGTTTTAGTTTCCTCTTATTCTCCACTTGTATATTCTCATTTCATGAACGACTTGTATTTGACTATTAAGCACAAGTTTGTTTCAATAACCAGTAAATAAGAAGGTGCGTTTTTTAATTCTCCAACCCCCTCGAGCACTGCCCGCTTGGGAGGCAAACTGCTTTTCAGATCGTCAAGAAATTCCCTACATTTTACGAAATGCGACAGTTCACTACCGTTCCGACAACAGCCTGCTACTGTTCCGTATTCTGAGTCAGGTGAAACCAATCCACATCCTCCCATGATGTTTCTGTAACATGCATTTTAATATTAGCTTCAAATCGGGCCTCACATTACTCAAATGACCTTTTACCTTCAGATTCCCCTACCAAACAGCTGTATGTACGTCTCTTAAACCCTACGCGTGCCAGACACTCTGCCCGTTTCATCCTCCCTGATTTTGTCATCCTAATACAAATCACGAACCTCCTTACTTCACCATCCCGCTACTTCCTCTCTCTTAGGTCCAATTATTCTCCTCAGCACCCTATTCTCGACCACCTTCTGCCAATGTCTTTCTTTTAATGTGAAAGACCAAGTTTCACGCCCATGCAGAAGAGCAGGCAAAATAATAGCATTGTGCGTTTTAATGTTAACGTTTTTAGATAGCAAACAAGAAACAGTGGACTCAGAACTGAATACAACCAGAACTCCTGACACTACCGAACTGCTAACGTTTCGTAACCTGCCGCTTGTTTCACGGTTCCTCGTGGGGCGGCCCTACACTAGCTGCTAGAAACTAACGTCCTCGGCAAAGCATAGGGCCGACACCACCCTCCACCACAAGTAAAGACCTTATCTGACGATTCTGGTAAACAATAAAAATAATTTGGGCCTCTTTTCTCTTCATGTTTTAAACGGATATCTGTACTGAAGTACAACTATTTACTTTGTTCAAACACTGTTTCTGAGATCAGATCAACTGGTTCACCTACTGTATGATCTGTACATACTATATGGAGTCAGTGGCCAATTTCGGTAATCAGTGAGCCGGCACAACAATTAAGTCAAGAGGCGCACAAGTCCGACTTTAAACTGTATGAAATTGAATAATTATGATACTGCAATCTGATATTTTCGCACTAAGTTGGCGTCCCACTCAAGGGTACGGCTACACTGGAGCCAGAACCGACACAACACAACAGTCTGGGCAGACTCCAGACAAGGAAGTAAACATCAACCACTTTATTGCGTATGGTAGTGGCTGAACTGAACCCGATCCCACTGGCGTGTTGTCTTCCAGCAACCCCCGCTGTCTGGCCCAACAGAAGGTTTGTCACGAGCCGACCATCTGGCCAGAAACTTGATGCAGTTAGCATATGATATGAGCATTCGTGCAGTGGACGAAACTTATCTGATAGAACTTGTGAGAGATATGTCGCCTTTTGGGGACAAAAGATTCAACAAATTACCACAAGAGAGAGATCAAGCCAAAACTTTGGGATGAAATACGTGATAAATTAAACTTTACGGGTAAGTACGGAAATAATAACACTAATGAATTAAAGTACAGTACAGCAAACGTTACTGCCCATGGGCAAAAATTCGTCCCAATCATCAGACGCGTACATCACGTAACTTTCACATCAGCTACAATAAGCAGACTAAGGAAAAAGAAGTCCTTTTGTAGGTAGAAGTCTGGACAGACATGTCGGATTATAAGTAACCACACATTGCTGGCGATGTATATCCAGACAAATGTCGATTTGCTGTGTTGTGTCGGTTCTGGCCCCATTGTAGCCAAACCCTAACTCGGCGCCCTAGGCGGCAGCTCGGCTTTATGGGTGGGGCGCCCCTGGCTCCTCGTCATAACAGCAGTGGAGGATCACCCCCTATTGGCTGTACACGACCGTTTATTCAACATACTTGCAGCCGCAGTATCTCTCACCGAACGAAACTGCTCTCCGGGCAGGCTACAGCCCAGTTGGCTCCTTTCGCTCGTCATCGGCTGTACGTTCAGCATACCACTGCAGGACAAGTTGGTGGCGGAGCACGTCAGTCAGCTGTACTGTGCCTCCTATGGTGCTGATAGACCCTAAGTACGGTAAAGTGTATTTTACACAACCAGATTTCCTAACGATAATCAACCGTTTAAAGAATAGTGCTTAGTACAGACGTGCCACCAGGTTTAACGTTAAAAACTCTTAATTTTTCCCACACATCGTAGTGACGAGTATGTGTTACGGTAAATTCTCGCGATAAAGAGCATTTATCCCCTTCTATAACCTTCACCAATCGGTCTTTCTAACAGAGGCGTACTGTGGTCTTTGTGAGGTGCGAGTTGAATCTTTATACATAACTGAGATTCATCTTAATCTAAGCTACCTTGGAGGCAGCTGGCATTAGGACAGCATTTGGTAGAATCAGGTCGCACCCACTGCAGTCTTTGTATAGCATCCCAGCCGTATCGCTTGCATAACCAGCAGCTTCACAGAGGTGCGCAAATGAGTTGCCCTTTACAGGGCACAATTTTGGGCTTCATATTGAGTTTCCTTGATGAAAACCAAAATGCCGCGTTCCGTCACCATTTCGGGCAGCAGCATTCGTCCGTGTTCTGGGCTGTTTTCTACATCGTCAGCATGAAGAAGTAGAAGGGGAATGAAGGTGGGGAGAGTCCACGCGCCAAACGGAAAGGCCATGCAATCAGAACCTCGGATATGAAGTCCCTCTCAGAAACACCTGAGTCTCGACACTTCGTGCGGTGTTCAGTTAAACAAGGGGCTAACTCACACAGCCGCAACTTCTGCCATCACAACGGATACATCCAATCGTCTATATTGCGTGTGACAAGCGCAAGCCTACCAAAATGTACTGCTCCAGAGACGCTGTTTCAATCTTTATTTTAAAAAAAGGTCGATGGACGAAGTCCAAATAGTAGATAATTCCAAATACATTATACCTTTCCTCAGAATCCCAAAGAACTTCAGGTCTACTTTACAACATAATTGTATCGAACAAACTGGCTCAGCCAATACCGCTGCAAACTTCATCTTTTTCTGGAATGAGACCTGACATTGCCTTCGTCTTCTGGAAACCATCCCACATGTGGTGCAGATTACTGCAGTACAATTAGCTGCAATCCATTCACGCTGTACTATACAGCTCATGTAAAAAGAGTCATCTGCACTTCAGCATAATGCTAACACACAATAAGCACCATGATGCAAGATCAAGACACTGTCTGCTTGAAAGAACCCGAAGATCCACAATCGTGTCCTCAGAACACCATCACTGGACTCAATGCTACGCTCGACTAACAAATTCACATCCTATTTAACCTCTATTTTCAAATTATATGTCTATCTACGACCAGGCATTGCAAGTGGCCTCCTCCTCCAAGATTTAGCGACGCAAATCTTGTATGCATTTCTCACCTCCATCCTGCGTGAAATCTTTACATCTCAAGACAACATTTTCAAGATTACTTTAGTCATAAGGTGTATGACAAATCTCAACTCGTTAATACGCACGTCGCATAGAAGTGGGTGTCACTTATGTCACTCTACAACGAATCTTACTCAGCACGGTGAATACTGGCGTCCCTTGTATCTGCCACCTAGGCTGCCGTTCCACATAAGACACCTAGGTCGCAGAATAAAACATTGTATGTGTTGGATATCCAATTTCAACCGCAATATCACACATCACTTTATAAACAGAAGTGTCTTGCACTTGATTTCTGCATACAATACGGTGCAGATACTGAAAACCAGGACAGAAAGTCAGTGCGAGGGGCCCTGCTTACAGTGTTCACTGTAAATCTGAATAAAGACGAGCAGAGAAATGCGACAACAACGGCATGAAGTAGCAAAATTAAAATGAAAGTCTCCCCACCATTTTACTCCATGTTTACGAGAAACCGTAGAGACTAGATTTACTGCAAGAAAATTATGCACGAGGTATGATTCGATCCTACGACCATTTTATCAATAGAAAACACGGCAGCCCATCAGTTAACATGTTGTTGTATTATAAGCAAGCGTTAAAAACACAACACTAGTTCGACTGGCAGCTATACAGAAGTGCAGTACGCCTTATAAGTTCCTGGGAACTTCTTGGTGTGTGCACACGTGCACGCTTTCTTCGTCAAGTGAAAGCAGAGGCTTCCACCTCATAACGACACGAACCACGACACTGTACAGTTGTGCTAATCGACTCATCACACCGCTCACTTGACTGCAGAAAAACGACGTGCAGTTTCTTTAACGCGGATGCAAAGCATATGAAATTGGCCCTGAAGATGGAGATGATACAATCCTCCGAAACGCCGGTAACTGTATACGAGGCGACACGACGTGGAATCTCGGAATATCTGAATCTTCAGAAGCAGCACTGTGGGAACCTCAGATAACGCAAACATTTTCATCAATCTATTAACTGTTGTTAGTCAAACTACAGGCTTACTCTGCCCAGGGCAACAACTATTGGTAATATCAGTGAATGATTAACATTCGTATATATTTCGATTTATGTGATTTCCTTTTCAAGCCCGCTGCCCGCCTTGTGCTTCCCTTCTGACGTAACACAGCCTTTCCCGAGCTACAGAAGGGCAAATTAGTTTTCACTAACTCACAGCACACCACGTCTCAGTGAGCCACATACCCATGTGCACATGCGCAAAAAGGGTAATGCACTGTGCTGTGCTGGCAGCGGGAAAGGGTCAAACCTGGAACATTACGTCATATAATTTTAGTAATTAACCAACTTAGTGCACAAATTCTCGCTTCATAATAAGTTTATTATATTCCTCTACACGTTTCGAGCACAAAAGTGCTCGAAACGTGTAGAGGAATATAATAAACTTATTATGAAACGAGAATTTGTGCACTAAGTTGGCCAGTTACTAATATTTAACTGAGATGCATGGTAAACAAAACATTAAAAAAGGTCACATGTCCGTGGGGGTCAGTTCCAACATTTATGGTAACTGTAAGTACAGTGCCCACAAAGTGACTTCCACTCTAAACCTACTTCTGACAGGTGCACACAATCTGTGTAAATAGGTGTTTTGTTATTCTCTTAATTCGCCGTATTTCCAGGTGTGTAGGACGTAAGTGTGCATAAGGATTTTGTCTACACACACACACACACACACACACACACACACACAAAACCGTAACAATTTTTACGTGACTTCCGAACAGCTGAACAGGCACCACATACACAATATCAGCACCATTCAGACACCAGTAGCTACAAGCAAACTCCAAAACGAGGCGAATCTCGGACAGCCAACCCAACATAAATCAAACCGTGCAGGACAGCTATGAAGTCTAGGTCATCTTTTATCTGCTAAGTCAAGGCACAACAGTACAGTCCACACACATTTTAAAACAATCTTTTAACTCTTTAACGTTACATTTACTTTATTTTATTGTATACGATTTGATCAAAAGAGCAACATGTATTTTAACAAAACTCTAAAAATCTTACTTCTCAATCCTACGCATAATTACAGTTGTATACAATCCCATTTATGCACTTTATACCACTGGACTGAGATGAACCTCTGTAGAATAAGAACATTACCACATTACAGATGTAACATCTACTAGTCGTGTTGACCGATACTTCATTTTTCTTAAAACAAACAGTAACCTTCGATATCACACCTATTCAGACCTGGTGTATTACTTTGTGTACGGATGTGCTGGCAGCAGACTGACTTTCTGTTCTGCGTCCTTAAAACAGTACGGTGATAAACTTACAGATGCAGAATGCGAGTATGTATCCTAATAACATCTGCGTACACTTAGCTACAGACGTAATGCGTGGGGATGGTTAATGAATGTAGAATTGTAGACACTTGCATCTAACAGACAAAGTTCGCTAAACTACTCTATATTAGTGTGTAGAACTATTGGATCACAAACACGTAGGTTACGTCGCCTGCTCACAGATGGCACGATACACAACAACGGGTCGCCTGGAAAACGACAGCAGATCCTATACCTACAACAGTAACCTGTTCTCTAAGTGTGACACACAATCCTCAGGGAGTCTGCAGTATGAAACAACTGCTTCCCCAAGGGGCGGTACTGTCTTTATGCCTCCGTTGAGTTCACAGAGACGTGTTACGCAGCTTCCGGTCCCACGGAACACACAAGGTTGGACACCGTATATTGAACATTCATTTATCCAGTGTTTCTTTTTTTTTTTACGATTAATTACGACGGCAGTTACTAAGATTACGGTGTCGGTAGCAACTGCCTGAACAGGGACGAATAATTTGTGAAACGTTATTCAGACAGAACGAAACCGAAAAACTAGTAGGAAACACACCGCAGTGCCACATTTTCCACCACAAATGCCACACAGAAAGGTCTCGGACTGAAATCGGACCTCTGCGGTGGGTAGACAGCATCTAACCACCTAAGCCGGGTCATATACCGCTTAATGTTTAATTGTTGAATAAAGTGAGACCAACTTGATGTCACTTGCTTTTTTATTTCATTATTTAATGCTCAACATGTTTCGGATGTTAATACATCCATCCTCAGGAGCTTGCGACTTATTTGTTGAGTTATTT
>Ga0131853_10026023_pt1 | contig 10532 bp, 11 predicted proteins | sample TergutLab28metaG_FD_92764 | JGI IMG/M metagenome (GOLD analysis project Ga0131853, IMG submission 92764) | Labiotermes labralis P1 segment gut microbial communities from Petit-Saut dam, French Guiana - Lab288 P1 (version 2) (version 2) | ecosystem: Host-associated > Arthropoda: Insects >... | reverse complement strand
TGCGGGCGACGATCCTGCCGCTGCTGGCCGCGGACGAGGACAGCGCGGGGGCGACGGGCACCGCGTACCCGCCGGAGGTCGCCGAGGAGGCCCGGGCGACGCTGCAGGCCCTGGCCGCGGACCTGCACCCGGGGCAGGACCCGGACCTTCAGGAGTACGCGGCCGCCTACGGGCTGCTGCTGGAGCGCGGCAGCATCGTCCCCGGCGGGCCCTGGGACGCCTGGCGGCTGGGCATGACGCCGAACCGCTCGGCCCGCATGGTGATGGCGCTGCCCGCGGCGGACGCGGGCGGCGGCATGTGACGGCGGCCGGGGGCGGCCGTCGGTCCGGTCAGGCGCCGGCGGACTTGGCGGACCGCTGCGGCCGGGCGTCGTCCTTCGGGGCGGCGGCCGGCTTCTGCTCCGCCTTCTCCTCGAAGTCGATCTTCTTCATCTGCTTGCCCATGTTCTTCATGAGCATGTACAGCCCGACGGCCATCACGGCGAAGATCACGAAGCCGAGCAGCCCGGGCGTCACCTTGTTGTCGTCCAGCTCGGCGGCGAGCGGAACGAGCTGGTGGAGGGCGTGGGTCTGAGTCACGCCCCCCATTGTCCCCCAGGAGGGTGCCGAGGGTTCAGGCGGGATCGGCGCAGGGCCCCTCAGCGCGCTGCTAGGCCATCCGGACGCCCGCGAAGAGGTCGTCCTCCGGGAGGGAGACGTCGACGCGGGAGCGCGCCAGCTCGTAGTCCTCGGTCGGCCACACCTCGCGCTGGACGTCCATCGGGACGCGGAACCAGCCGCCGTCGGGGTCGATCTGGGTGGCGTGCGCGAGCAGCGCCTTGTCGCGGATCTCGAAGAAGTCCGCGCACGGCACGCGGGTGGAGATGTTCCGCTCCGGGCGGGCGAACTCGTCCCAGCGCTTGAGCCACTCCTCGTAGGGCGACTCCAGGCCGCAGGCGAGCAGCGCCTCGTGCAGCGCGATGGTGCGCTGCTTGTTGAAGCCCTGGTTGTAGTAGAGCTTCAGCGGCATCCAGGGCGCGCCGGCCTCGGGGAAGCGCGAGGGATCGCCCGCGGCGTCGAACGCCGCCATGGAGATCGTGTGGGTCATGATGTGGTCGGGGTGCGGGTAGCCGCCGTTCTCGTCGTACGTGGTGATCACGTGCGGCCGGAACTCGCGGATCAGCCGCACCAGCGCGCCCGTCGCCACGTCGACGTCCTGCAGCGCGAAGCAGCCCTCGGGCAGCGGCGGCAGCGGGTCGCCCTCGGGCAGGCCGGAGTCGACGAATCCCAGCCATGCCTGGCGCACGCCCAGGATCTGGCGTGCCTCGTCCATCTCACGGGCGCGCACCTCGTGGATGTGCTCCTCGATGTAGGGGTCGCCCTGGAGCTTGGGGTTGAGCACCGAGCCGCGCTCGCCTCCGGTGCAGGTCGCCACCAGTACGTCCACCCCCTCGGACACGTACTTGGCCATGGTGGCCGCGCCCTTGCTCGACTCGTCGTCGGGGTGGGCGTGCACGGCCATCAGTCGCAGCTGCTCAGTCAAGGCAGAAACCTCAAGTCTCCCGTTGTCGATCCCCCTCCGTCGGCGGGAAGGGCGCCTTCTATAGTGACCGAGTGCGGGGGCGAATAATTCCACGGTCCCCGAACGGGAGGAACGATCATGACGGCCGTGCAGTCCGGTCCGCCCGCCTCCCCTCCTGAGGGGCGCTACGGCAGCGGTGACCGCCGCTTCGACCGCGACGCGGACGCCCGCGCCGACCGCAAGCTGCGCCGCGTCGCGCTGGTGCTCGGCGTGCTGCTCGCCGCCGGCATCGGCTGGTACGGCTACCGCAGCATCGTCGACAGCCCGGTCAGCGCGCAGGTCGTCGCCTTCAAGCCGGTCTCCGACCAGGCCGTGGAGATCCACCTGGAGGTCCACAAGGACGCCGGGTCGACCGTGGTGTGCACGCTGCGCTCGGAGGACGCCGACCACAACGAGGTCGGCCGCAAGGACGTCCGGCTGTCACAGCACGCCAAGCAGGTCGACACGGTCGTCACGGTGCGCACCACCGCCCGCGGGACCACCGGTGAGCTGGTCGGCTGCAGCACCGCGTCGTCCTGACGCGGCGGTTCCGCCCGCCTGAGCAGGCCCGATCGGCGAAACGTTGCCCCGGGCGAGGGGCCCCGTGCCGGGCCGCGGGTGCTTCGCTCCCGTCCGGCGCCGGGAATTGTTAGGCTCGTGGTTTCGTCCCGGCAGCCGGTGGCAATGCACTTGTTCACCGGGCACACACCTCTGTGCCGGCTTGCGGGGACGATCGGCCGGTCGCATTCGTTGACGCGACGGCACACCGTCCGCGGAGGGTCCGCCGGACAGGCACACCGCACGACAGTACCGACGAGGAGCACCTGTGACCCAGACCAGCGACAACGTCACCTGGCTCACCCAGGCGGCGTACGACCAGCTCAAGGCCGAGCTGGAGCACCTGTCTGGTCCCGCACGCGCCGAGATCGTCGCCAAGATCGAGGAAGCCCGCCAGGAAGGCGATCTCAAGGAGAACGCCGGTTACCACGCGGCGCGCGAGGACCAGGGCAAGCTCGAGCTGCGCATCCGCCAGCTCAACCAGATCCTGGAGACCGCCAAGGTGGGCGAGGCCCCGGCGGACGACGGCGTCGTCGCGCCCGGCATGGTCGTCACCATCGCCTTCGACGGCGACCCCGACGACACCACGACGTTCCTGCTGGGCTCCCGCGAGGGCGTGGCCGGCGACCTGGAGACGTACTCCCCGCAGTCGCCGCTCGGCAGCGGCGTGACAGGCAAGCGCACCGGCGAGGACGCCACCTACGAGCTGCCCAACGGCAAGTTGGCCACGGTGAAGATCCTCGACGTCAAGCCCTACCAGGGCTGACGCCCGACAGCACCACGTCACCCCGGCCGCCGGACTGCTCCGGTGACCGGGGTGACGTGTGTGACGGGGCTCTGATCAGACGGTCGCCGAGCGGTACTTGTGGACCGCCCAGGTGCGGAAGACCGCGACGATGATCACGGACCAGATCAGGGACGCCCAGACGGGGTGCTGCATGGGCCAGGCGCTGGAGTGGCTGACGCCCGGGTTGCCGAACAGCACGCGGCAGGCCTGCACGGTCGCGCTGAACGGGTTCCAGTTCGCGACCGGCTGGAGCCAGCCCGGCATCTGGGAGGAGTCCACGAAGGCGTTCGACACGAACGTCACCGGGAAGAGCCAGATGAGGCCGCCGGAGGTGGCCGCCTCCGGGGTGCGCACGGACAGGCCGATCAGCGCGCCGATCCAGGAGAAGGCGTAGCCGAGGAGCAGCAGCAGCGCGAACGCCCCGAACATCTTGGGGATGCCGTTGTGCACGCGCCAGCCGACCAGCACGCCGACGATGGCGAGCACCACCACGGTCAGCGCGGTCTGCACCAGGTCGGCGAGGGTGCGGCCGGTGAGCACCGCGCCGCGGGACATCGGCAGCGACCGGAACCGGTCGATGAGCCCCTTGTGCATGTCGTCGGCGATGCCCGCGCCGGCGCCGGCGGTGGCGAAGGTGACGGTCTGCGCGAAGATGCCGGCCATCAGGAAGTTGCGGTAGTCGGAGGCGCTGAGGGAGCCGCCGACGGCGACCGAGCCGCCGAAGACGTAGCTGAACAGCACCACGAACATGATCGGTTGGATGAGCCCGAAGATCACGACCTCGGGGATCCGCATCATCCGCAGCAGGTTGCGCTTGGCGACCACCAGCGAGTCGTGCGCGGACTGCAGCAGCCCGCCACGCGCCACCGGGGCCAGCGTGGCCGACGGGGTGTCGGTGACGGCGCTCACTTCACTGCCTCCTTCTGCTGGGCGGCGGCAGGCGCGCCGTCCTCGTCGTCGCTGTTCTCCGTCTCCTCGGCGGCGTGGCCGGTGAGCGAGATGAACACGTCGTCCAGCGTCGGGCGGCGCAGACCGATGTCGTCGATCTCGATGCCCGCGGCGTCCAGGTCGCGGATGACCTCGGCGAGCAGCTTGGCGCCGCCGGTGACCGGGACGGTGATCTTGCGGGTGTGCTGCTCGACCTTGGCCTCGCTCAGGCCGTAGCGGGCCAGCACCCGCGCGGCCTCGTCGATCCGCGCACGGTCGTGCGCCACGACCTCGACGCGCTCGCCGCCGGTCTGCGCCTTGAGCTCGTCGGAGGTGCCGCGGGCGATGACCTTGCCGTGGTCGATGACGCAGATGTCGTGGGCGAGGTGGTCGGCCTCCTCCAGGTACTGGGTGGTGAGCAGCAGCGTGGTGCCGCCCGCGACCAGTTCCTGGATGACCTCCCACAGCGCCTGGCGGTTCCGCGGGTCGAGGCCGGTGGTCGGCTCGTCCATGAACATCACCGGCGGGCTGACGACCAGCGCCGCGGCCAGGTCGAGCCGGCGCCGCATGCCGCCGGAGTACGTCTTCGCGGTGCGGTCGGCGGCGTCGGCCAGGTTGAACCGCTCCAGCAGTTCGTCCGCCCGGCGGCGCGCGTCCTTGGCGCCCAACTGGTAGAGCTGGCCGACCATCCGGAGGTTCTCCCGGCCGGTCAGGTACTCGTCGACCGCGGCGAACTGCCCGGACAGGCCGATGTGCCGGCGCACCTCGTTGGGGTGCTTGAGCACGTCGATGCCCGCCACGACGGCGGTGCCGCTGTCGGGTTGCAGCAGGGTGGTCAGGACGCGCACGGCGGTGGTCTTGCCCGCGCCGTTGGGGCCGAGCAGGCCGAGGACGGTGCCCTCCGGCACGTCGAGATCCACTCCCCCCAGTGCCCTGACGTCACCGAAGGTCTTGACGAGACCCTCGGCGTAGATGGCGCCCGGCATGTTCTTCGCTCCTGTCGGTGGATTGCGGTGGGACTGCGGGCCGCGTCCGGTGTCCGCGGCTCTCTCATTCGACCGGTGGCCGCCGTGAAACTCATCGGCCGCACGGTCGCCGGGTGCGTCGCCCCACGAATCCGCGGGCCACTCTCACCGGAGGACGCGAGAATGCCAGACGCGATATATCGCGTCAACCCATTTTAGGAGTCGCTCAGGTGAGCACCGTGTACCCGGCGTCCCGCAGGGCGGTGGCGACCGCCGTGCAGTGCTCCGGTCCCTTTGTCTCCAGGTGCAGCTCGACCTCCGCCTCGGTCAGGCCCAGCCGGGGGTCGGTGCGCACATGGCTGATGTCGAGGACGTTAGCGTCCACCACTGACAAAACCCCCAGAAGCGTGGCCAGCGCGCCGGGCCGGTCGGTGAGCATCAGCCGCAGCGACAGGTAGCGGCCGGCCGCGGACATGCCGTGCCGCAGGACGCGCTGCATCAGCACCGGGTCGACGTTCCCGCCGGACAGCACCGCCACGATCGGGCCCTGGAAGGCGTGCGGGTGGGCGAGCAGCGCGGCCACCGAGCTGGCGCCGGCCGGCTCCACCACCAGCTTGGCCCGCTCCAGGCAGAGCAGCAGCGCCGAGGACAGCTGGTCCTCGGTGACCGTCACGACGTCGTCCACCAGGTCGCGGATCACCGCGAACGGCACGTCGCCGGGCCGGCCGACCATGATGCCGTCGGCCATGGTGGCCACCGAGCGCAGCGCCACCGGGCGCCCGGCCTCCAGCGACGGCGGGTACGCGGCGGCGCCCGCCGCCTGCACGCCGACGATCCGCACCTCGGGCCGCAGCGCCTTCACCGCGACCGCCAGACCCGCCGCCAGCCCGCCGCCGCCCAGGCCCACCACGATGGTGCGCACCTCGGGGCACTGCTCCAGGATCTCCAGGCCCACCGTGCCCTGGCCGGCGATGATGTCCGGATGGTCGAACGGGTGGATGAACACCGCGCCGGTCTCGTCGGCGTAGTCGCGCGCCGCGTGCAGCGTCTCGTCCACCACGGTGCCGGTCAGCCGCACCTCGGCGCCGTAGTCGCGGGTCGCGGCGACCTTCGGCAGCGGCGCGCCGACCGGCATGAAGACGGTGGAGTGGACGCCGAGCAGCGAGGCGGCGAGCGCCACGCCCTGCGCGTGGTTGCCGGCGCTGGCCGCGACGACGCCGGCCGCCCGCTCCTCCGGGCGCAGGCCGGAGATCCTGACGTAGGCGCCGCGGATCTTGAAGGAACCGGTCCGCTGAAGGTTCTCGCACTTCAGGTGCACCGGTGCTCCGACCAGCGACGACAGGTGCCGCGAGCCTTCCATGGTGGTGACCCGCGCGACCCCTGACAGCATTTTGTGTGCGCCGCGAACGTCGTCGAGGGTGATCGACTGGGGCGCCGTCTGCTCCATGGGGCCAGTCTCGCAGTTCCCGCGGGGCGGTTCGGGCGGCGCGCTCACCTGGGCGTCTGTGCCGGGGGCCAGAACAGGCGGCCGGACGGCCGCGGCGGGACCATGGGAGAGCCATCGCCGGCCGCCGCGCCGGTCCCCTGTCAGGACCCTGCTCCGGTTTCCCCGGGAAGGGTCCCGCGGCCATCACGACGCCGTACTCTTCTTCCCAACTTCCCGCCGTCCCGCCCTTTCAGCAGGGCCGACAGATCGCGAGCTTCAAGGTCATGTCCAACCCTCAGGAGACCTCGACCGACCTCCTCGAGCGCCTCCAGCACCAGGTAGCCCTCTTCGCCCGCCGAGCGGAACAGACCCGGCTCGGCGGCGTCGGCAAGGCCCGCAACTCGATGGACCGCGCCGCCTACCTGCTCCTCAACCGGCTCGACCGGGAGGGGCCGATGGGCGTCAAGGCCCTCGCGGAGGCCATGGGCATCGACTCCTCCACGGTCACCCGCCAGGTCGCCCCGCTGGTCGACACCGGCCTGGTCAAGCGCACCTCGCACCCGGAGGACGGCCGGGCCGTGGTGCTGGCGCTCTCGCCGCGCGGCCGCGGCCGGCTGGACGAGGTCCGCGACTCCCGCCGCCGGCTGATGGCGCAGGTGACGGACGACTGGACGCCGCAGGAGCGGGAGATCTTCACCGACCTGCTGTTCCGCTTCAACATCGCCCTCGCGGAGTGGCACACCGGTTTCGGGCAGCGCGAGGAGGCGGAGGAGGGCGCCGCGAACGCGGCCGGCGCGGCGGACGGTTCGGGGCTCCGCGAGCCGGCCGGGACCGGCGCGGCGGCCGTCGCCGGAGGAGACGCCCAAGGGGGTTGACCTGAACGCGAGGTTGCCGTCCCATGGCGGCGTGGGCAGACGCCGGGCGGCAGCGGACAGCCGACGGGACGCCGAGTTCGCGGCGTTCACCGCCGGCGCGGGGGGTCGACTGCTGCATGCCGCCACCTTGCTGACCGGCGACCCCGCCGCCGCCGAACGCCTGCTGACCACCGTGCTCGCCCGGGTCTACGCGGACTGGTTCCGGATGCGGGCGGAGGACCCGTACGAGCAGGCCAGGACCGAGATGGTGCGCCGCTTCCACCACCGCCCGTGGTGGCGGCGGCCGCGTGGCGGCGACCTGGACCGGCTGTCCGGGCAGGAGCGCCTGGTGATCATGCTCCGGTTCTTCGAGGGCGTCGCCGAGGAGCAGACCGCGGCCCAGCTGGGGCTGCCGGCCGACCGGGTGCGGGCGATCTGCGCGCGGGCGACGGCCACCTTGCGCAGCCGTCCGGATCCGCGGCCCGCCGGCGCGGCGCCCGACGGGTCGCCGGCGGCGGCGCGGTCCCGTTCCGCCGCGGCGTCAACGGCGTCCCGGGATCCGTCCGGGATTCCGGATGGCGGGAAGCCGGATCCGTCCGGGCCGTCCCCTGACGCCGCGCGGGACCCGGCGGTCGCCGCGCCGGCCGGGGCGCACCACTACGAGGGCACGCCGTGAGCCCGCTGCGGAACCGGCGCGACGACGAGGTGCGCCGGCTGCTCGACACCCCGCACCCCGCCGTGCCCGTGGACCTGGCCGCCCGCGCGGTGCTGCGCGGGCGGCGGATCGTGCGCCGCCGCCGGATCGAGCACACCGTGCTGTGGGCGCTGCTCGCCGCCGCGGCGATCGCCGGGATCGTGCTCGCCGTGCTGGCCTGGCCCGACCATCCCGCGCCGGACGTCCCGACCGACGGCACGTGGTGGCCGCAGACGGGTCCGAACTGACCGGCGCGGGGCGGGAACTCAGGCCCCCAGCGCCTGGGTGAGGTCGGCCAGCAGGTCGTCGACCGCCTCGATGCCGACGGAGAGCCGGACGAGGTCGGCCGGCACCTCCAGCGCGGAACCGGCGACGGACGCGTGCGTCATCCGTCCCGGGTGCTCGATCAGCGACTCGACGCCGCCCAGCGACTCGCCGAGGGTGAACAGCCGGGCCCGGTCGCAGACCCGCACGGCCGCCTCCTCGCCGCCGGCCACCCGGAACGACACCATGCCGCCGAACGCCTTCATCTGCTTCGCGGCGACCTCGTGCCCGGGGTGGGTCTCCAGGCCCGGGTAGTACACCTGCGTCACCTTCGGGTGCGCGGCCAGCATCTCGGCGATCCGCCCGGCGTTGGCGCAGTGCCGGTCCATCCGGACGGCGAGCGTCTTGACGCCGCGCATCACCAGCCACGCGTCGAACGGCCCGGCCACCGCGCCCATCGCGTTCTGGTGGTAGGCCAGTTGCTCGCCCAGCTCCGCGTCGGAGGTGACCAGCGCGCCGCCGACCACGTCGGAGTGCCCGCCCATGTACTTCGTCAGCGAGTGCACGACGACGTCCGCGCCGAGCGCGAGCGGCTGCTGCAGGTAGGGGCTGGCGAAGGTGTTGTCGACGACCAGCCGCACCCCGGCCTGCCGGGCGACGCCGGCCAGCGCGGCGATGTCGGTGATGCCCAGCAGGGGGTTGGACGGGGTCTCCACCCAGATCAGCTTGGTCTGCGGGCGGACCGCGTCCCGGACCGCCTGCACGTCGGAGGTGTCGGCCACCGACCACTGCACGCCCCAGCGCTCCACGACCTTCGCGAACAGCCGGAAGGTGCCGCCGTACGCGTCGTTGGGGATCACCACATGGTCGCCGGGCACGAGCAGGGTGCGCAGCAGGCAGTCCTCCGCGGCCAGGCCGCTGGCGAACGCCAGACCGCGCCGGCCGCCCTCCAGCGCGGCGAGGTTCTGCTCCAGCGCGGTCCTGGTCGGGTTGGCCGAGCGGCTGTACTCGTAGCCGCCGCGCAGGCCGCCGACGCCGTCCTGCTTGTACGTGGACACCTGGTAGATCGGTGTCACCACCGCGCCGGTCGTGGCGTCCGCCGGCTGGCCGGCGTGGATCGCCAGCGTCTCGAAGTGCTCGCTCTCGTGGCCGGTGTGGCCCGCGGTGCGGTGCTCGCTGTGCTCATCGCTCATGCCGCCGAGCGTAGCCGTCGCGGAGCGCCCGTTCCCCTGGCCGAGGGCCCGTGCCGGACCGTATGATCCGCTCCTGCTCGAACTCCCGTGCGGCGACGGCGCGGCACGGGGTTCGCCGTCCTGTGGGGGGACCTTCCGATGAACGCGTCACTGCGCGCTGCCCGCGCGATGCTGCTGCTTGCCGGCTTCTATCTGATGGGCCTGGTCCTGCTGGGCCTCGTCCTGACGCTCGACGCCTTCGTGGTCGTCGGGGTGCTGCACGGCCACGCACTCTTCGCCCTGGTCAAGCTGCTGCTGGTCTCGCTGGCGCTGACCGTGCCGGTGCTCGACGGGATGCTCGTGATGTGGCGGCGCAGGGGGGACGACGGCCCCGACGGACACGAGGTGACCGCGGAGGCGCAGCCCGAGCTGTGGGCCGAGGTCGGCGAGGCGGCCCGGCTCGCGGGGACCCGCGCCCCCGACCGGCTGGTGCTGATCGGCGACGTCAACGCCGCGGTGGCCGAACGCACCCGGCTGCTGGGCCTGCTGCCGGGCCGGCGCAGCCTCTACCTGGGCGTGCCGCTGCTCACCGGGCTCACGGTGCCGCGGCTGCGGGCCGTGCTGGCCCACGAGTTCGGCCACTACGGCCACCAGGACACCCGGCTGGCGGGCATCACCATGCGCGGCCGGGTCGCGATGACGCACACCATCGACTCGTTCCGCGCGGGCGCGGCGGACGGCAGCCGCAGCCACGCCTTCCTGGGCAACCTGTACGTCCGGTACGCGCGGCTCTACCTGCGGGTCTCCCAGTCGGTGGCGCGCCGCCAGGAGCTGGCCGCCGACCGCGCCGCCGCGCTCGCCGTGGGCCGGCGCGCCACCGCCGGCGCGCTGCGCGAAGTGCCGCTGCTGAGCACGGCGTTCGGCTTCTACGTGACCCGGTACGCGACGGCCGGCCGGAAGGTGTCGCTGCTGCCCCCGGCCGGCGAGTTCTACGGCGGCTTCCGGCACCTGCTGGCCGACCCGGAGCGCGGCGAGGAACTGGCCGCGATGCGCGCGGACCTGCCCGGGGAGGAGCAGTCGCCGTACGACTCGCATCCGCCGATGGCCGAACGGGTGCGGCTGATCGAGGAACTGCCGGACGACGGCCGGCCCGACGACCCGTCGGCGCCCGCCGCGCTGTCGCTGCTGCGCGACCCGGCGGCCGTGCTGGCCGCGGTCGAGTCGGCCACCCTGGTGGCCGAGGTCGCCGGCTTCCGGCGGGTCGAGTGGGCGGACCTGTTCCAGAGCAAGGGGTGGTCGGCCGCCACGGCGGCCGCGGAGCCGCTGCGCAAGGCGGTGTTCGCGG
>Ga0131853_10026022_pt1 | contig 10532 bp, 10 predicted proteins | sample TergutLab28metaG_FD_92764 | JGI IMG/M metagenome (GOLD analysis project Ga0131853, IMG submission 92764) | Labiotermes labralis P1 segment gut microbial communities from Petit-Saut dam, French Guiana - Lab288 P1 (version 2) (version 2) | ecosystem: Host-associated > Arthropoda: Insects >... | reverse complement strand
TGTTTAGCATACTACAAAAATAATTTAATTTCTATCCCCCCAAACAACTAGCAAGCTCCGCAAAAAGCGGTTACAATAACATCACCATGGAAAAGAAAATTGACAGCATTGTTGTAGGGGATGTTAGCACCAACTGCTGGCTGTATGCGTTAGACGGCGCGTACGAGGTGGCGGGCGGGAAGCAGCCGTGTGTCGTTATTGACCCGGGTGCTGATGCGGAACGTATTGCCGCCCGCCTTGAAACGTTAAACTGGTCGCCCTGCTATATACTGATGACCCACGGGCATTTCGATCACCTGTCGGGGTTGCCAGCGCTGCTTGACGTGTGCGGAGACGGGGCGCTCCCGAAAATCGGCATTCACAGGGGAGACGCGCATTACTTGTGCCCGGATGCACTTGCCGCCCACCAAGAGAGTTTCACCGTTGCTGCGGGGAGCGCGGCGTATGTCAACGCGCTGTGGCAGACGCTTCCGAATGCGGACTTCTTTTTTGAAGAAGGGGACAGCGTGGGGCCGTTCAAAGTTTTGCACCTTCCGGGGCACACAGGCGGAAGCGTTTGCCTTCACGATGAAGCCGCCGGGGTTGCTTTTACCGGGGATACGCTCTTTCAGGGAAGCTTTGGGCGTACAGACCTCCCCGGCGGGAACTGGAATCAACTGCGCCGAAGCCTGAAGCGCCTTCTTTCGATAGAGGGCGACACGGTGGTCTGCGCTGGACACGGCGAGCCGACTACGATTAGGGAAGAATCGCAGCTCCTCCGTTACTTAGACCAAATCGGCTAAGGGCGGCGGCAATGGCGCAATTCGCGTGTTATACCTGCGGCAAAACCGCTCCGCTTGACACCCGCAGCTTGTGCAGTTGCGGCGGGCTTTTCCGGCTGGACTTTGCGCCGCCACAATACGACCCCGCGCTGCTGGACACCGCCGAGTGGAACATTTTCCGTTACCGCGCTTTTATGCCGCCGCTGAGCGAGCTGTGGCGGGAGGTAACGCTGGGCGAGGGAATGACGGCGACGGTGATGTACCGCGATAAACTCTGGTTCAAGCTCGATTACGCGATGCCAACGCTCTCGTTCAAAGATCGCGGAGCCGCCGCGCTCATCTGGCTCTGCAAAACCATCGGCGTAAAGAGCGTTGTGCAAGATTCAAGCGGCAACGCGGGGAATGCGGTTGCGGCGTACTGCGCCCGCGCTGGTATCGCCTGCCGGATTTTTGTGCCGAGCGGAACATCGCCGTCAAAGGTCAAAATGATCGAAGCACACGGCGCGGACTGCGTTGTCTTTGACGGCACGCGGGACGAAACTGCCGATGCGTGCCGGAAAATTGCGCTCGACGAAGGCTGCTACTACGCCAACCACGTTTACAACCCTATGTTTTATCAGGGGACAAAAACTTTCATATACGAAATCTACGAGCAACTGGGCAAGATTCCCGACAATTTGTTTATTCCGGTCGGCAACGGTACGCTGCTCATTGGAAGCCAGCTTGCGCTGAACGAGCTGTACACCGCCGGATGTATCAAAAGTCTGCCACGAATCTTCATCGTGCAGAGTGAACGGTGCGCCCCGCTGTACAACACCGGTACTGCCCCGCGTACGGTTACGCCTGAGCCAACATACGCTGAGGGCATCGCGATCGGAAAGCCAATGCGGGGGGCGGAAATCCTCGACAGCGCGGGCTACGGCGGGCAGCGTGTTGTCATCACAGCCCCGGAGGCGGGAATAATCCCCGCCCGCGAGGAACTCAGCCGCAGCGGGTTTCACGTGGAGCATACGACAGCGGCGACGTACGCGGCGTACAAAGCTTACACAACGGGGCATTTCATTGAAGGCGACAGCCTCATTCCCCTGTGCGGCGCGGGGCTTAAAAGCGACAAAGCGTAGGCAGATAACAGATAAATTATAGATAAAAAAGTTCAAAAGTAGCTTGACAGATTGGTTAGTTTGTGCTAACTTACTTGCATGGTACAGATTATTTTGTTGAGCGCAATTGCGGGAATTGTTGGAATGGGAGCTGGCGGATTGATTTCCGCGATTTTATTAAGAAAGCCCTCGGACAATATGATTTGCTGGCTTTTGTCGTTTGCAGCGGGAGTTATGCTCAGCATCGTCTCGTTTGGGCTTGTGCCGGAAGCAATCCATATTTCCGGGCTGGCAACTTCGCTTTTTGGTATTATAATCGGTATCATTATTGTAATGATTTTAAGCCGCGCGGTTGATAAAATAACTGGAATGAAAGATGCTCGCGGTGTACATCACACGCCTGAAGAACTGTACCACCAAAGCTCTATAATCAACAATAAAAAAGACGTTAACGCGCCGCGCATGCTTCGTTCGGGAATGCTGATGCTTATTGCGATTGCTTTGCACAACGTTCCAGAAGGAATGGCAATTGGCTCAGGCGGTGCGTACGATTACAGATTGGGTGCGCTTTTGGCGTTGATGATCGCGGTGCATAATATCCCCGAAGGAATGGCTATCGCCGCGCCCCTGCTCACCGGGGGAGTTGGCAAAGTGAAGGTTGTGATTCTAACGGCGCTGGCGGGGGCAACAACGCTTGCGGGCGGGATTATCGGGATGCTGATTGGGAGCATTTCTGACTTTGCGATTGCACTCTCGCTGGCGGCGGCGGGCGGCGCGATGCTGTACATCGTCTTTGGCGAAATAATCCCGCAATCGACAATTATGACCAACAACCGCACGGCATCTGTGGTAACACTGGCGGGTGTGCTTGTCGGCTTGCTAGCAACGCAAATGCTGTAACGGTTAAAGCGGAGATTTAACTTTCAAGGTAAAGAAATTGACTGACGAGAACGTCTGCGGTATTTCAACAGGGAAAATCTAGTGTCCAACTTTTATAGAAAACCAGGCGTCTGTAAAATACTCCATCGCCGGACCGACATCGTCTTGAATTTCCCCGGTCAATTTCATATCCTCCACAGAATACCACGGGGTTACGCGGGTGTAATTCCGCGCGGGAACGTTGACGGTGGAGGGCAACGCGAAAGCATCAGCAAACATCGCGTAAATGTCCGGGCGGTGAATGAAGTTGATAAATTTGTGCGCCAGTTCTACGTTGCGCGAGCCGTTCATAATAACCATATTGTCGGTAAATGAAGAAGCGCCCGGCGGGACAAAAAACTCCGTGTCGTTGAGCTTCTGCGGATCATCGGCGATTTCCGCGAAAACATTTTCTGCCCAGGTCTGCACCACCCAAAACTGGCCGTTGGCAAAACCCGTGCCGATTATCTCGGAGTTAAACGTTACGAGATTCGGCCGCCAGTGAGTGATGATGTGATCGCGGGCGGCGGCAATTTCTTCGGGGTTTCTGGAGTTTACCGAAAAGCCCAGATAGTGCAGAGCATCGCCGATAACTTGCCGGGGATCATCGAGCATTGTCATTTTTCCGGCAAGATCAATGCGGCTGAAAATGCTCATATCGCGCGGAAAATCAGGAACCATCGCAGTGTTAACCGCAACTCCCGCCGCGCCAAAAAAATAGGGAACGGAATATTCCATTGCAGGATCGTATATAGCTTTGCTGAGAACATACGGATCGATATTTTCAAGATTAGGCAGAAGGGAATGATTTAGCTTTTCCAACAGACCCTGCCGAATCAAAATGCCAACATAATCGCCTGATGGAAAAACAATGTCAAACCCTCTGCCGCCGCCTGCCATAAGACGGGCGAGCATTTCTTCGTTGCTGGCGAATTCGGTGTAAATTACTCGTACACCGAATTCTTTCTCGAACGCCTGAATGATCGATTGGGGAGTGTACACCGCCCAATTAAAGATGTGCAGCCGCTCTCTGCGGTCGCAGCCGAAAAACAAAACCGCAAGCATACACAGCGCAACTGCCCTTGCAAAAAAGAACATCCCTTTTTTCATCTTTCTTCTCTTCTTTCCTTTTGTAAAAATGCAAGAGTACCCGGAAATGAGTTTCGGCATCTTACTCTCAATCGATTAACCAGCAATCAGCCGCGAACGACAACCTAATTTCCGATCCTTATAGAAAACCACGCATCGGTAAAATGCGCCATCGCCGGACCAACATCGTCAAAAACTTCTCCAGTTAGTTCCATATCTTCCACCGAAAACCACGGCGTTACCGTGGTGTACTGCCGTGCCGGAATATTGACCGTCGAAGGAAGCCCGAACTCGTCAAGAAACAACGCGTAAATATCCGGGCGGTGAATAAAATCGATAAACTTGTGCGCCAGTTCCTTGTTCCGCGAATCTTTGAGAAGAACCATATTATCGGTATACGAAGGAGTTCCCGGCGGGAGAAAGAACACAGCGTTTGCCATCATCTCCTCGTTTTCCATGATTTCAAGGAAAACATTTTCCGCCCAGGTCTGCACCACCCAAAACTCGCCGTTGGCAAAGCCCGTGCCGATTATCTCGGAGTTAAACGTTACGAGGTTCGGCCTCCACGTGGCGATAATGTGATCGCGGGCGGCGGCAATTTCCTCGGGGTTTCTTGAGTTTGGCGAGAAGCCCAGATGATTCAACGCATCGCCAATAACGTGGCGGGGATCGTCGAGCATTGTCATCCTTCCGGCAAGATCCTCGCGGCTGAAAATGCTTATGTCCCGCTCAAATTCGGGAACCATCGCAGTGTTCACGATAACTCCCGCTCCTCCCCAAAAATAGGGAATTGCGTAGTCCATTGCGGGGTCGTACTTAACTTTTTCAAGAAGCTCAGGGTTGATATTTACAAGATTGGGCATGAGGGAATGATCAAGCTGCGCCAATAAGCCCTGCTCGATCATAATCCCGACGTAGTAACCTGAAGGAAACACGATGTCAAACCCTTTGCCACCACCAGCCATAAGCCGGGCAAGCATTTCCTCGTTACTGGCAAATTCGGTGTATACCACTCTCACGCCGAATTCCTTTTCGAACGCTTCGATTACCGATTGAGGTGTGTACACCGCCCAATTGAAAATATGCAACCGTTCTCTGCGGTCGCAGCCAAAAAACAAAGCGGCAAGCGCAATCAGCGCAGCCATTCTCGCAAGAAAGAGTATACCTTTTTTCATCTTTCTTCTCCTCTTCATATAGAGTATATAGAATAAAAACCTTCGGTTTCCAAAGCCGGGATTTTTATTTTGCCGCGATTTGTTTGAGAAACTTTCTCAGGAAAAACGCCAGAACTACCGTAGCTACGATCATCACCACGGAGAGCGCGCTGATCATCGGAGTTATACCGCCTCTACGAGTAATGGCGGAAAAAATAAAAATCGGTAACGTTGACGCGCCGGGGCCCGCCACGAAAAAAGTTACAACGAAGTCCTCAAGCGACAGGGTAATCGCTGTCAGGAAACCGGCGAGAATTCCCGGCATACAAAAGGGAATGGTTATCTTAAAAAGCGTTTGCCGCTCAGTCGCCCCCAAATCGTGGGCAGCCTCGATAATGGTAAGATCAAACTCATCGAGCCGCGCTGTTACCATCAGAAAAACAAAGGGCAACGTGAATGTTGCGTGGGCGATAAAAACCGTAGTCAACCCCAGCGGAATTCCAACGCCCGCGAAAAAGATGGCAAGGGACACGCCCAGAATAATATCCGGCAGTATCATCGGGAGAAAGGAAATCGTCTTTACATAGCCGCGCAGACGGAAACGATACCAACAAACCCCGATTGCGCCGAGCGTTCCGATGACGGTGGCGGCGGTGGCTGACGTGAGCGCGATGAGAATGCTGTTGCGGAAACTGATCCACAGCTGCCGCTCGTTGATGAGGCGCTCGTACCACCTGAGCGAAAAACCTGTCCAGCGCATACTGGTGGAATCGTTGAACGAGGAAACCACCAGCACCAGCAGCGGCAGAAAGAGAAACACAAGCGCAAAGATAAAAACCGTCTTGGAAACAGAAATCGCACTTTTATTGGAACGGCGGGCGTGGCGCGATGCTTCGCCATGCGGAATATGCACCCGCTTGGGGAGAATGCCGCGCATTGCTAAACCTTTGAACATCATACCGGCGCTCCTTGTGCAGCCGCGTGCGCCTGCGTCTCCGCAGACACCGCACCCGGCGCGGAAACGGCAGCTTCCCGCCGCTGAACCATCATCATCACCACAACTCCCACCGTGCTAATCACCGTAAGCACCATCGTAATCGCCGAGGCAAATGGCCAGTTTCTCGCTTGGGTAACCTGATTGGCGATGATGTTCCCCAGCATAAACGAGTGCATCCCGCCAACGAGCTGCGGCACAGCGTACGCGCCAAAGGTCGGGATAAACGTAAACATGAGAGCCGTGAAAATACCGCTTTTAATATTCGGCAAAAGCACCTTTACCATAGAAGTAAAATTACTCGCACCCAAATCCCGCGCCGCTTCCAACAGCGAAAAATCGAACTTGTCGATGCTGGCAAACAGCGGCAAAATCGCGTACGGCAGGTACATATACACCAGCACGATGACAACCGCCGGCTGATTAAACATCAGCGACAACGGTTCAAGAATAAGATTGAGGTTCAAAAGGAACTCGTTGATAAACCCGCTGCTGCCGAGAATATTCATCCAGGCGAAAACCCGAACGAGAAAGTTTGTCCAAAAGGGAATGACGATCAACAGGAGCAGCGCCGTTTGATACTTGCTCCGCGCCATATAGTAGCCGCAGGGCAACGCAATCAAAATCGTGATTATCGTGGCGATTGTCGAAATGACCAGCGTCCGCACAGTAATTCGCAGAATGCCGGCTTCCACAAGGCTGCGGTAGGCGGACAGCGAAAACTCCCACTCAACGCCGCCGTACACGCCCCGTTTGAGGAAACTGAAAATCAAGATAATGATAATCGGCGCGAGAAAGAAAATCGAAAACCACACGCCGATGGGGAACGAGTACAACGGTCCGTAGTTTTGCTTCAGTGCCGGGTTTTTTGCAAGGGCTGTCTGGGCGTCCGGGCGATTTTGCCCCGCTCCGCTCTGGCCTGGTGGCTCCTTGTTTTCAACAGCCGCGCGCATTATTCCCGCACCTCCACGATATACCCGTCATGGGCGCTCCAGGAAATATAAACATTGTCCTTCCACACAATATCCGGCCCTTCTTCAGAGTATTTCGCGTGCTGCTTGGTAACCCCAATCACCGTGCGGTTATCCGTTTTAACGTAAAACTTCGTTTGAAACCCGGAATAGATTGGCTCGTCAACTTCGCCCCGCAAAAGGTTGATGTCATCCCGCTTGGTTGCAGGTTTTTCTTTGGAAATGACGATTTTCTCCGGCCTGATGGTAAAACTCACCCGCTGCCCGATGCGAACCTCGTCGTTGTCGGTAACTTTTATCCGCCCCAGTTCGGGAATATCCAGCTCCACCATAAACTCGTTGCCCATCGGTACAACAGAGGCAACGGTCGCATCAAAGAGATTTGTCTCCCCAATAAAGCGGGCGACAAAATCTGTGGCGGGGCTTTCGTAAATCTCGTGCGGCGTGCCGACTTGCAGCACGTTTCCCTGATTCATCACCGCGATACGGTCGGAGACAGAAAGCGCCTCCTCCTGATCGTGGGTAACGTAGATAAACGTGATGCCGATTTTGTCGTGGATCGTATCAAGCTCAATGAGCATATGGTGGCGGAGTTTAGCATCGAGAGCGGAAAGCGGCTCGTCAAGGAAAAGCACATCTGGCTCGTTGATAAGCGCCCGCGCAATTGCCACCCGCTGTTTCTGACCGCCCGAAAGCTGGTTCGGCTTTTTTTGAGCGTGATTCTCAAGCTGCACGAGTTTTAGGTATTCTTCGACTTTAGCGGCGACTTTTTGTTTCGGCATTTTTTTCAGCCGCATAGAAAACGCCACATTTTCGAAAACCGTCAGGTGGGGGAACAGAGCATAGCTTTGGAAAACTGTATTTGACGGGCGCCGATTGGGGGGCAGAGGAAGGACATTCATTCCGTCAAAAGTAACCACCCCGAAGTCCGGGGTTTCAAAGCCGGCAAGAATACGCAAGAGCGTTGTTTTGCCGCAACCGGAAGGCCCCAAAAGGGAGAAAAATTCGCCCCGTTTGATTTTCAAATTAACGTCATTCAAGACCTTAACAGTACCGAAGGATTTGGCAACTCCTTCGACAACCACTTCGCTTCCTTTCAATGTTTTTCTTCTTGCCTCCTTCCGAGCAATTTGCAACTATTATAACAATGCGAAATTTACCCCAGAATGTCAACAGGTTTTCAAAAGATTTTTTTGATTTATTTTTTGGTTGTTGATTGTAAAACTGGAAAAAATCCGGGAGCTTCCATATTCTGTGGGAAGGAGAAATTGGGCGCTCCCAGCTTGAAGATCTAGAACCTAAATCCTATGGCAATCTTGACAGTGCCACCAAAGCCGCCGCTAGCATCAACAGGTATGTTCGCTCCCTCAGCAAGATAACTAAGCACAGGCTTATATATTTTCGACTTCTCCTGGATAGCTGGGGAAGCGAATCGGTAACTGCCAAGCAATTGCCCTCTGAGATATACTTTTTTGCTGAGATCTAAATCACCACCAACACCAAGATGGAATCTAAAAGCGCTCCAGTCAGCCGCACTTATCTTCGTAACTGGAGCATAAGACATAATGCCTAAAAGATCTGTAGGTATATTATCATACTCTACAGAAAGAACATAGTTGTAACCCAAGCCGAGAAGCGGGAAGAAGGTAAACGTGTCGCCAAGCGCGATGGGATATTTCCCCAGCAGCGTAAAGTCCAGCGCTGTTACCGAAGAGTTTCTCTCTATCTTTGATCCTCCTAATGTTGCTAAGCTTGTTGTAGACCCAGTTACAATAGCAACAGAAAGATCAACAAACGTTGCATCAAAAAAAACAAAGCCGCCATACGTCAGTTCGCTTGTGACATCTTCTCCTGTTGTTCTACCTCTTTCAGCACTGTTATTGCCGACTTCTCCAAAATTGAGAATACCGCCAGCACCAATGCTGAACAGCGACTGTGCAAAAACCCCTCCTGCCACACACACAGCGAGGGTTAAAACCAGGAAACTTTTTTTCATACGAAAACCCCTTCTTGTGATTCCGCCCGGAGCTTACCAAGACGAATATCACGTGGATGCTTAGTCTAAATTATCCTCTATATGGGATATTACCCTGACAGGGTACAATAAAAAGCAGAGTTTCCTCTGCCTGATATTTACTAAAAAGTTGAGAAACAATCAAACTATTAGATGGTTGGTTGACAATAAATTGTACAATCTGTATCATCATATCGTACCACATGAGGCTATGGCTCATATTCGGCGTGAACGTGTTTGCATCATGTCTATCAATTATGTTCATTCTCATTATTTTACCACGGCACTATTATTCTGAAAAATCACCTCATTACCCGCGCTTATTATACCATGACGAACAAGTATTGTCAATATATTTGTGAGTACTTATCGTTGACAATACTAAAAAAACAACTTGACATTTTTATTCTGTGATATTATAATGAGGATATTTTATTACTGTATAAAGGTAAATAAGTGGGACAAACAGTTTAATCAGCTACAGTTTTTATCATCATACAACAAAGGGGAGGTTTTATGATTAGCAAGAGAAGAAAATCAATCAGAGTACCAAGCCTGATAGGGCTTGGTTTGTTCTTCGCTTGTATAATGATGGTGTCTTGTTCTGACGGTAACCTCGAATTACTGGATGTAACTGTGATGCAGATAGTGCCTCCAGAAGAAATGGACAAGCCCATATCCACCGGAGACAAAGTTGCTTTCAAGGCTATTGTTGAAGGCGTAGCTGTACCCAACTTTCTTATAACATGGCGTGTGATGAATAATACAAGTGTGGGCACTCGCTTTGACGGCAACACACTTCATATAGCGCAGAATGAAAAAATCGGCTTCCTTGAGATAGCGGCGGAGCTTGATGACGGCAGCGTTGGAACGAAACGTATCAGGATTGACAATTAATACATCGCTTCCTTTGATGCTCCTGATGCTCCAACGGGTTTTCAAGAAATAATTTGTTAACAGCCTGTGAATGACAAGCGTAACTCCCGGCTTCTCCCGCCATCTTGAAACTCGCCCGCACAATACGGTATGCTGGATGGATGAAGGTTTGGCTGAAATTTCTCATTGGCGCTTTTTTGGGTGTAACACTTGGATTTCTTGTGCCATCAGATAACCAGACAGTTGCGGATAGCATAGCGTGGCTGAGCGAACTGGCTATCCGCATCGGGCGCTATTCGCTTGTGCCGATACTCGTTTTCTCGCTGACGATTGCCGTGTACGAACTCCGCCAGGAGTCGCAGTTCTGGCGGCTGATTCTCAAAACCTTTGCGGTTATGCTTGCCAGCTCCGTTTTTGTGATAGGGGCGGGTATTCTTGCCGCGTTTGCGTTTCCGCCCGCGAGAATCCCCGTTTTTGTTGTGGAGCAGACCGAAGCAGTTGCCCTTGCAACGGCAGACAGCATTCTGGCGGCTTTTCCTTCTACGATGTTCGCCGCCATCGTGGGCGACGGGATGTACGTTTTCCCCGCCTGCGTGTTTGCGTTTTTCCTCGGCATCGGATTGTCGTACGACCGGCTCTATACAAAACCAATCAT
>Ga0131853_10026021_pt1 | contig 10532 bp, 5 predicted proteins | sample TergutLab28metaG_FD_92764 | JGI IMG/M metagenome (GOLD analysis project Ga0131853, IMG submission 92764) | Labiotermes labralis P1 segment gut microbial communities from Petit-Saut dam, French Guiana - Lab288 P1 (version 2) (version 2) | ecosystem: Host-associated > Arthropoda: Insects >... | reverse complement strand
TGGACTTTCTATTTAGACACAGGACAGATACCTCTCTTTATATTGGTGGTGCTTTTAGTGTACAAAAGATATGTTGTGCATCTGATCAGATGGATCTTTAATCACTTATATAACCTTATGCGTGTTGGACCGTGCATCATCTTGATATTTGAATAAAGGTTGACCAACTAGATGACACTTGCTTTATTATCTACTGCTCAACATGTTTCAGACGTTAATACGTCCATCTTCATGAGCTAGCGACTACTTGTTGCATTGTGTAGGCTGACTTGAGGCATGCTGGTGTTATGTAGCAGGATTTTCTGTTGGTGATGTGGTATCCAAGTGTAGGCTGAACCACTACTAGTAGTCGCTAGCTCCTGAAGATGGACGTATTAACGTCTGAAACATGTTGAGTAGTAAATAATAAAGCAAGTGTCATCTAGTTGGTCAACCTTTATTCACTTATATAACCTGTTTGCTGGTACAAGAAAAACTACGTGCATTATTTAAATGAGTTATATATATACGATGTGGGGCCTACAGGGAGAATTTTGTGATGTGAGATTTTACTGCTGCATAGAATTTTCTCTCTAATTCTTACCTGAAAATGCTGTCATTTGATATTACATAGACATTAAATGAGGTTACATTTTAATTCAAAGCTAGATGGATATTGTTAGACAGAAAATATTAAATGTAAATATGGCATATGTGACGCGCACTTCTGTAATGTTTCTGGTGATAAATACACCATGTCAAACAACTGTTTAATGTACCTTTTATGTGTAAAAGATACAAAAGTTTCACAGAAAGAATGTGTTCTATTTTTCTTCCTAACAGTACAGTTCAACATGCAATCATTTTGTCATTTTTCAAAGATATGTTCAAAACCATGCTATACTTTGGAAAATGTGTCATCCAATCTACCAGTACTTATTTGAATGTGATTTATTCATGTGGGTTATGGGAAAGATAGGTTGAACTGAAAATCTGAAGAATTTCTTGGCAGTTGTGAACGGGTTTGATTAACTGCACTTTGTCACAAGACTGATTGTCACTGAATAGTATACTGACAGGTGGCACGTACTGACATAATAATACAAAGAGCTGTTGGGTTTATCTGTCATTTATTTAATGTGTCCTCATTATGCTCTTATCTATTTTCAGCATGAGGAATTATTATGAAGCATTTCTTAAGCTTATTTTTAGAGTAATGGAAAAGGGAAGAAATATTCTGGTTTATGAACACATAATGTCTGAATTTATGTCAGTATTAAATATTTAATGTTTGCTGTTGTTAATGAAAAACTGTATTCTGTGTTGCTAACAAATTTTATCTGTGCCGCAAGCAACAGTAAAATTAATTTATATGTGGTACTGAAGCTGTGTGAAACGTAAGTCATGTTTAATTGAATTACTTGAATGGTTATAGGTTTCAATCCTCTTACTCCTCTCTAAAATATCTGGGTAACCTCTGAAAGTCCTTTTTGACCAGTGTGACAGAATATCACATATGAATTGAGAGTTGCTTTATTAAACTTGGTACCCAGCTGTAATTATTTCTCTCCCATACTTGTTAAAACCAATATCTGAAATGATCAGTAGTGGGCCTACTTTACTTCAAACAGTACAGAAATGTTACTTACTACAGAAATAGAGTACTGATATTCCTGAACAGCTTCATCTTGGATTCTCACATGGAGAAAATTTTACCTCTGGATTAATTTACTTTCTTAAAATCCTCATTTTTTTAGTGTGTTGACCCTGAGTTGTAAAACTTCAAATTGTTCATTATGTAGCATGTACTAGGTATAATCTGTTCAAGTAGCATCCCATTGTAGTGTATACATTAAAACTGTCCATGCTTCTTGATTTAAATTATAACTTCCAAAATACTTCAGTTTTTAGTCTGCAGGGAAATTGTTATTAACACATCTGTGGAATGTATGTAATGTTAATACATTAATCAGAATAGAGCAGTGACTGACACACATCTAAGTAGCTTTTCATATTTTGTATACATCTAAATATATCAAATATTTTAATTGTTACCTAGGTGTATGTCAGTCACTATTGCATTCCATTTAATGTAACAACCTTCTGCACATTCCTCTCCATGTGTTTAAACATTCAGTGCCTGCCTGTGTTCACTGTACAGAGTGAGTGTATTTTGAGGCACTGCAAATTTAAAACCTCTCAATCCTGGGCATAAGCTGGAATTTAAACACCACTGTCATTGAAGGGGTGATATTGATTTTCTTCGCACTGTTCTAACGACTGAAACATGTAAGGAGTTACTATTTACATAAAGAAAGATAGATATTTTGAATGTGTCTTGTTGACAGTATGATTTTTAAATCGTTCATGGGCCATAGGCTGTTTAGTCAGTATCCATGGGAGTGTTGTTCATGACCCCAAATTTTGTGCTTTCTAACATAATAGAACATGAATGGAGCTCACCACACAGTTTGGCACCTTGTCAACACAGATAAGCGCCTAAAAAATACTGAATTCTGGGTACAGAATGATACGGTAGGAAACATGGAGTAATTATCTCCATCCAGCCCATAAACAGTGCTCTGAGTTGCAGTACCATAAAACTTGTTCTACAGATTTCGCAACCTAAATCTGTTGCTGTACCTGGAAGCACTGCGGACAAATCATCTTCTGTCATAAACAATATCTGTCTGACTTTTCCTTAAACATGATATATATATGTATATATAATCTGTACATTAATATTGTAGTATAATAATTATAATTCATACTCACGATTCTGATTCCTTAGCGAGATGTTCTCCCTGGTCCATGCTGAGACAACCAGCACCACCGCCAAAGCCATAACCCTTGGGACCATACTTGCGTGCATGGCACGTCTTGCAGAACAGCTCACCTTCATGTTCAGCACAGTTGGTTGAATCCAGCAGTTTGTTGCACATGCCTGCATACAGTGAGTAACATATTAATTGTGCTACATTGAGGCTGCCACAGAAATTAGTGCCATGGACTGACTCAGTCTGCATCTCCCTGAAGCTGTTATGCTTCCCTCCTAGTGTATTATCCTATATTCATTTCCATTCATCTAGCCATTCTGTTGGCATGAATGCTAGTAGTCATAACTGTGCCAGTAACTAGTGCTTTCAGAATGGCCGACATAGACATAGACATAGACCAGAGGAGGATGTTGAGAAGCCTTGAGAGACTTTGCACCCATTATCTATTGGATTTATTTCTTTGGCCTCTGTACAGTAGGTTGAATATTTAATGCCGACTTTACAGCAGCTGTAAAGAAACTGGCTATACAATTACTTATGTTTAATGAAGCCTACTGTCTTGTGGAATGTGATGCAATCTAGCTACCTCCATCTTTAGATTTACCTGAAATGTTGATCCTTATCTACAGAGCTACACTATGTCATGTCTTCCAAACAAATCTTGCTATCCTCAGTGGTGGTGTTCTGTACTTGCTGATAGTACTGGCAAAGCCTGCCTGAACACTGTCCTGCAACAGTAACTGGACGTGTGGAGAAATGACGTCCCACGGCTTACAACCGGAGTTCTATAGAACTGTCTTTATTAATTACTTCACTGCTTCCTTGTCGTGTATTTCTTTATCCAGTCAGTACCCAAAGCATGAACTGCACAGTATAACATTTGTGCATACTGCATGCGTTTTAATTCATAGGTATTTTGTATTGTCTATAAGGAACACAAAACAGTAAGTGTGTCAATGTACTTTAAGGTGATAGTGCAAACTTGAAATACACATAAACTGGACATTTCATGTACATATTTGTAGATCATATTGCATAATGCCATTCATTTTCTGTGACCTCTTTGTTATTTACAAAACATCCTGTGCTAATTTGAGTTTCGGTAACATTATAAATGTAAATATAAAAACAGACAACTTAATGTAGTGCTTCTGACTTACAGTTTATCAGCTACAGTATATTTCCCCACTAGATCTCAAGGTTATTACAGTACTGCAATAGACAGTATATTTATTGACACCTATAAATTTATAAATGTTACTGTTTCGCCTCTGTATAATGGATAATTGGATCATGATGCTAAATTGTTAAAAATAAACGATGTAAATCTTCAATTACAGAACTATCATATTTATACTATCAGAAATATAAATAATTATTCAATAGAGGAATTTAAAACCAGACTAAGTTATGAATCCTGGGACAGTATCTTCGGTTACAATGGAAATGTAGTTATAGACATATTGTTTAATTTATTTCTGAATAACTATCTGAGGATATTTTGTGCCAGTTTCCCTCCTCATAAAATAGTTGAGAGAAGTAACAATAATTCCTGGTTAATACCAGGTATAAGAATTTCTTAAAGATGCAAAAGATGTCTTTATTTACTTACTAAGAGCAGTGATGATGTTATTCTAAAAAATTACTACAAACAGTATTGTAAAACTTTTTTAAGTGTTATTAAAGAGGCAAAAAATTTTATGTACAATAAACGAATTGTTAACTTTACCAATAAAATGAAGACAACTTGGAATATTATAAAAGCAGAAACAGACAAACTAAAAGGACATATAACTACAAATATTAACAACTATCAAAACTCTCCTGAGGCTTTTAATAAATATTTTTTGTCAATATTTAAAAATATTTTTCAAGATGTTAGATGCACCAACAAACAAGGTCACAACATTAACAAAAATCCAAACTATTACTTGCTAAACCTATTTTATAAACCCTTTCCTAGTACAAAGTTTAAAAATACATCACCTAAAGAAATTAAAAAAATTATTAACTCCCTAAAAATAAAGGAATCCTCTGGCTATGATGAGGTCTGTACAAAGATTTTAAAGATTAGTGCTCCTTTTATTGGTTCTCCTTTGAGTTATATATGTAATAAGTCTATGCTGTCTGGAACCTTTCCTACTAGACTGAAATATTCTATAGTAAAACCCTTATTAAAGAAGGGACATAAGGAAAATGTAGCCAATTACAGATCAGTTTCTTTACTAACCTCATTCTCCTAGGTCTTTGAAAGAATTATATATGACAGACTATTAAAACATATTGAGACCAATAACATTGTAGCTATTGAACAATCCGATTTTAGAGCCTCCTCATCAACAGAAAAGGCCTCATATAAACTAATTGATGGTATATTAAACGTGCTCAGTAACAGAATGACGGTTGGAGGCATCTTTTATGACATACAAAAGCCTTTCAGTTGCGTTAATCACAACATATTACTAACAAAATTAGAGTTTTATGGAATAACAGGAATAACTTACAAAGTACTTAAATCTTATCTTAAACGTAGATATCAAAGAGTGGTCTTAAATAATTATTCCTGTAGCTCATGCTCAAACTGGGGTGAAATAACACGTGGTGTACCTCAAGGATCAATACTTGGTCCATTACTTTTTCTGCTTTATATTAATGACATACCCCAAATAACAAATGACAATTCTAAAATTGTATTATTAGCAGATGACACTAGTATGATCATCACTAACCCCAATCCTTCCAATTTGGGAAAAAGTGCTAATAAAATCATTCAGGATATAAATGAATGGTTTAATACTAACTTATTGTCATTAAACCTGGATAAGACACATTTCATACAATTTGTGACCAAGAACAGTTCTTCAACTGATTTTAATATCATACATGAAAATAAGAAAATACTTAATGTCTACAACACAAAATTTCCTGGGCTGATGTTAGATAACACACTTTCATATAGATACCATTTTACCTAAATTAAGTTCAGCTAGCTTTGCATTGAGAGTAGTCAAACCATTCTTGTCACAGGATTCACTGAAAATGGTATATGACTGATATTTTCATTCTAAAATGACTTATGGATTAACATTCTGGGGGAATTCCCATCATAGTAATATTATTTTCAGACTACGAAAAAGAATTATTAGAATCATTGTAGGGTTAAGAGGTAGAGATTCATGCAGAGAATATTTCAAGAAGTTAAGAATACTACCATTACAATCTCAATATATATTATCACTTTTGCTTTTTGTGATCGATAATGGGAATTATTTTAAAGTGAACTCTGAGATACACAACATCAATACTAGAAAAAAAATCGAATCAAAATCTGCCAATATCCAAATTGTCAGTATATCAGAAGGGAACATATTATACTGGGATTAGGGTTTTCAGTTGCCTTCCTTCTCAAATAAAGGATCTGTCCCATAATAGAAATCAATTTAAACGTGCCTTGAAAAATTTCTTGTATTTTCATTCATTCTGTACCTTGGATGAATATTTTAGCTATAATAAGATTTAAAACATTTATTATTGTTTCGCTATTTTTTATGTTTTTAAGCTTCATCTTGAGAATTATTGATCTATTAATTAATTTTAAACAGTGACATATTATAAAATTATATAACTGAAATGCATGTTTGAATTAGTAAATACTTGTCAATCCTTTAACTACCGCTGATTTTACAGTTGCTGGATTCTATTTAATCTTACTCTAGGCTGCTTGTATCTATTATAATGTATTGTAATGCATAATGATGGAGTTAAGTGGAATTGACATGTTCTATATCCTGTGGGCCACAGCCTCCTTCTGGATCGGACAAACAAAAATAAATTGAATTGAAATGAATTGAACAGACCTGCATATTGTTTATGAACCAAACAACTCTAGGGTACATTGCCCTTCCTGAACAGATGATAGTCACGCATTTGTTGAAGCAGTCCCCACAGTTTAGGGAACCTGCAAGTTTTATTGCCATTTGGAAAAAGGTTTTCTTCTGGGGCCTATGCTAAGCCAGGTGAACTGATTTATTGTTAGAAAACTATACTTCTTTCAGATACATTTTAATACTATTCTCCCACATATACGTAGGTTTCCCAAGCCTTGTCTTTTGTGTAGGTTTCTAGGTGCAAATTTTTATAAATTTCTTACATATTCCACTGTAATGTACTTGCCTCATGTATTATTTAGACAAGTGGAATTTTGTGTGGAGAAATATCATGAACCCTTCTTAAGTGGGTCAGGTTGTTACCATGGCATGGAACATTTTCAGGTTGCAGCTGGAGGACACTCCCTCCAGATATGCAATGTAGATATGAATTCTCTAAATAAGCAACTTTATCTTGTTCATATCTGTGCACTTACATCACTATTTTACATAAAAATCAGACTAATGCACTAGTATATGTTAATACCAAAAATCTGAATAAGCAGGTGTGTAAGGCTGACAAATGGTGGTTGTATAGTTGAGGGTTGGGTAAGGGTCTGACATCTTCTGACTTTAGTAAAAAGCAGCATGACAGGGGATGCAGAGGAGAATATTTGGACAGAAGAAGGAGACAGTAACAGGAGTCTGGTGAAAAGTGATGAAGAGCTCATAATTGGTACTGGTTTGCCAGATATTAGGATGATCAAGTCATGGAGGATGAGATTTGTAGAGTATTAGAGAGAGGGAACAATACATACAGGATTTTGGTGGAAAATCTGAAGGAAAGTAACTTCCTGGAAGACCTAGGCATAAATGGGATGATTATGATATAAAAACAGATCTTAAAAAAAACTAGGCTGGGAGGGTGTGGACTAGGGTCATGTGGGTCAGAATGCAGACAAATGGTGGACTGTCGTGTATAAAGCAATGAATATATGGATTTCAGAAAATGTAAGGGGTTACTTTTATAGCTGCTGAAGAAGTAGTGTGCTGCATGGAGTCTGTTCTGTAGAAAGTAATTGCATACTTTGTAAGGAATTAGTTGCATACAGCAGTGGTCACAAAACTGGTGATGGTGAGAAACTTTGACACTGTGTTGATCAAATTTAACGCAGTTGGAATCTTCTGGTTGACACTGTGCACACTAAAATTGCATAATTGTTACTTTGTAGATCTTATTGAATAGAGTGAAATGTCTGACAGATTAAGCACCTGAAGTTTTTCCCAGGATTTTTCTTAAGTCTGTGTACTTAGTCTTAAGTGAGGAGCTGGTTTAGGTAAACAGATCATAGTTTCATTCATTATGTTCGCCAGGGCAGTGGTTTAAACTGTATCAGTTGGGCAGCGTTCCAAATTGTCACACTCCAAGCACTGGCTGTCTGGGGCATTGACTCAAGAAATAGCCATAGATACTGATTGTGAAAGTGAAATTGGTCATTCATTTCCTTTCTTGGTATGAAATTTGTTCTGTTCTGACAAGCATAAAGTGTCTGCCATACCTGTTGGCTTGTAGTTTTTGGTTTAATATTCAGATGCAAGAAATAGTTTCTACTGTTTGTACAGAAAGACGGTAAGATGTAGACAAGTACATAGCCTATGCATCAGGGATTTTGCTGTAAATGTTAACAGCCTACAGCCTTGGTGAACTGCAGAAAATAAAAGGTAAAGAGTTAAAAATAACGTGACAGTTGAAATCATCATATAGTTGGACATTTACACCTGTTAGTAATGCCAGAATCATTACTTGTAAGTTTCTATGGTTCGACCTTCATTAAGTAAGGACTTGGTTCGCATCTTGTCCAGAGAACTGGCTGTTTCATGGTTGTTTATGCCGTTGCATATTCAGGCACATTTCATGACGGTACCTTACAACAAGCTGCACCCATTCCCTTCTGTGACCTAGTAATTAAAAACCAGTGTGTCACGTGTGTCGCTTTGCTGCCATGGTGGAATAGAGTTTTATTTTGTGTTTAGCAGAGGTGCTGCAGTGCTATAAGTAAAAGAATTGTTCCACTCTGCGCTGCCCCACATTGAAAGGCACATGCTTCAATTGTGGTTCTCATTATGTAATGACAATTCTACTGAACTGAACGCATAACCGAAGAGTAAAAGGTCCATGGGATGCATGTACTGACAGAAAGTGATGCTTGCACATAAATTGAAGAGGTCCAAATTAAACAAGCTGTGAACTCTGTCTGATATGATTGTCTTTAAAACCGTGCCACAGGAGCACCGTGGAACTTTATTGAAAAAAGGAGGCGGGGGGGGGGGTGACTTGCATAGCTTGATTGCATGGCTCCAATGATTTGGTATTTCTGTTTCACTGCCCGCTGTCGGCATCGTTTGTGTATTTAGCTGACAGAACATGTTTCTTCATGTCATTGGCGACAAATTAACCTTCGTACCGACTGAGCTACCGCAACCATGCAGTATTAGTTTATTCATTGTGACCCGATACGAAGAGAGGGCAGGGCCAGACACTTCACGCTCCATTTGCAGCCACCAGCATCGAGTTGCAGGTTGGACTTTGCGCAACGTCGGTATGGAATTTGGTGGCCTGCACTCCGTTTTGTTTAACTAACTCCAAAAGCAAAATACACATACATTTGTATGTACGTCTATACGGAACGTAATGGCAGTTTTAGCAAAACTTCCCAATAAATGTATCTCCCGTACACCATTCAAGAGTTCTCTTTGCGTACTGACAGATAAACAAATCGACAGCTAACAAGACATGCAATGTACTGTACTGTACTGTACTTATAACGTAATATTAAGGTGTGTTAGTGCAACCGTTGTTGTAGTGGGAGAGCAATAAGTATTATATATTGTGAGTGTGTGTGTGAGTAGCCTTAAGTACCCAGCATACAATGCGCATGCGCCATATTGTCTTCTATAGCCTGCCCGGCTCTGCTGCAATATTTTCAACAATATGTCATAAACGCTACGGTTTTTTTAAAAGAAAGTTATTGCACATAAAAATTTGTGTTTTGATTTTCTCTACAAGTTTTGTCCGAACCATTTCTCATAAAAATAAATGGGTGAGATATAATACAAATTGCATATCGGTCTTCATGTACAGTACCGTTAATGTGGTCGGATTTTAATGAAACTTGGGTTTTCTCAAAAGATTTTCGAAAAATTCTCAAATATCAAATTTCATGAAAGTCCGTCCAGTGGAAGTCGAATTCTTTAATGCGGACGGACATACGGATGGACATGACGAAGGTAATAGTCGCTTTTCGCAAATTTGCGAACGCGCCTAACAATGGGGCAGCTGCTTCTGTTTTTAATTTTCTGGGTCAACATGATCTTTAGTAAAATAAGAGAGAGGTGTGTCGCACGGACCGCCTTACAGTAACTGTCAGTGAGCTACAGCACCTACAGTACAGCACCTACAGCACAGTACTTACAGTACAGTACCTACAGCACAGTACCTACAGTACAGCACCTACAGTACAGTACCTACAGCACAGTACCTACAGTACAGCACCTACAGCACAGTACTTACAGTACAGCACCTACAGCACAGTACCTACAGTACAGCACCTACAGTACAGTACCTACAGCACAGTACCTACAGTACAGCACCTACAGTACAGCACCTACAGCACAGTACTTACAGTACAGCACCTACAGCACAGTACCTACAGTACAGCACCTACAGCACAGTACTTACAGCACAGTACCTACAGCACAGCACTTACAGTACAGTACCTACAGCACAGTACCTACAGTACAGCACCTACAGTACAGTACCTACAGCACAGTACCTACAGTACAGCACCTACAGTACAGCACCTACAGCACAGTACTTACAGTACAGCACCTACAGTACAGTACCTACAGC
>Ga0131853_10026020_pt1 | contig 10533 bp, 4 predicted proteins | sample TergutLab28metaG_FD_92764 | JGI IMG/M metagenome (GOLD analysis project Ga0131853, IMG submission 92764) | Labiotermes labralis P1 segment gut microbial communities from Petit-Saut dam, French Guiana - Lab288 P1 (version 2) (version 2) | ecosystem: Host-associated > Arthropoda: Insects >... | reverse complement strand
TAGTGTTACAAATTGAGGACACACACCGGTGACACAACAGCTGATAGACACAAACACTAGTGTTACAAATTGAGGACACACACCGGTGACACAACAGCTGATAGACACAAACACTAGTGTTACCAATTGAGGACACACACCGGTGACACAACAGCTGATAGACACAAACACTAGTGTTACAAATTGAGGACACACACCGGTGACACAATAGCTGATAGACACAAACACTAGTGTTACAAATTGAGGACACACACCGGTGACACAATAGCTGATAGACACAAACATTAGTGTTACAAATTGAGGACACACACCGGTGACACAATAGCTGATAGACACAAACATTAGTGTTACAAATTGTTTAAAATAAAATCTTAATTAATTTTCAAATATTCCATCCCGTCCAGGCTAGCAGCAGGTAGCAGTATTGGTCTGACAAATACCTGACGTATGTGCAGTTTTGAGCTCCTGATGATGGACGGAAAAACCGTCTGAAACAAGTAGAACGTCTTACAGGAATAAATAAATTGAGGAAAGTTGCATCTTCTTGGTTGTACTCTGAGAATATATTAGCGATGCACGGACCTATGAATGTTAAATGGAGACAGTACTCACTGTCTCGGCAAAACGAATTCTGGCACAGACGTTATTTGAAAGACGATAGCAATGTCTGGGGATGAGAGACACGGAGAGTGATATGAAATTTGTTGTTACATAGTCGGCGCCTAACAAATATTACTAATGGAGTATGCACATCACTTTTAAAATGAAATTAATTCTTTCAAACTACATTTTCTACAGAAAATATTATTAAATGGAAAGAAAGAACACTGTGGTAGCCTATGCTCTTTAGCGTTAGAATAGTAAACTTGTTGTTCAAAGCTGTGAACAGTTCTGGTACATGTACATAGGAAAAGTATCTTCGGCTTCGTTAACTTTGTTATCCCTGTGGCAGCGTTCGCATTTGGAGAAACATCCATTTTCCAAGGCCAATAATGTTTTATCTTATAAGGGATTTTATGTTATTTCAGAGTAATACTCAGTCGTTCCATGACAAGACATCAAGCCTCGTGACCCCCAGCGTACCAAGAAACACGTAAGAAACTTCCAAATTTTTTTAAATTTCCTGGTTTATTAAAAGAAGCTGGAAAACATATTATTGTCCTTTACGTTTAAAAATTTCGTCTCTTTGACATGTCTCATTAACCGTAATTTCTTTTCGTATCGAAGACACTCTATATGGCTAGCAATACACAATACTGTAACTCCCCTGTTAAGTTTCCGTCGTGCACCCGGCACATGGATTACAAGGACATTATGACATTTAATGCGAACTCTTTACCGGATGTACGCTAGCCCATAACGGACTATGGAATACTGCGGTTATACTCGCCTTACCAAACATGAATTTTCTTTATACCAATACACGTGATTTCCTTTATGTTATATATCAGTGTTTATTGTTTATTACTAAATTATATTCATGCATTTTAATAAAGTCCCCTTGACAGAATTAGTGAATTCTTTGTATTGTTGCTTATATTTTATTTTGTTATCTAAAGGCGCACAAATTATATCCCGAATCGAGAACTGTACCCTTGCTTCTTTTTAAATCAAGAACAAAGTTATTGATACTGCAGCATGAAGTACGAGGATAATTTCAATTCAGAGAGCGCTTGACAAGAGTGTATGGTTTTTCAATACTGTGTATTTATGAGATTCTACCCTACAGTTCTGTTGTTTCCAGTAATGAATATGAGCTGACTGCTTCCACCAACGCGAGATCAAAGAGCAGTCAAGTTTCCAGCAGGAACAGTGCCTTTGGGAAATCAGAATAATAAGCGAGGGTGTCCAAAATTCAGGTTGTTGTCACAAATAATGATTACAGACCTCGAAGTCTAAGAGTGTGCAGACTACATTCATGTAACTCAACGTATGTTCAGTGATTGGCTGTTGTATCCCTGTCAATGAATACTCTGTTTACGAAAGAGACGGGGACTCTCTTGCCTAGATGGAAGAACATTAGGTGTTCAAAATGGCCATAGCGTAAACGACAGTGTTAGTGAGTTGGTTGGTTAGTTAGTTTCTTTGTTAGTAACAGCATTCACAGCAACAATAAGCATATTCTTTTCTTTGAAAGTTAAGAAAACAGTTTTCCCAGACGTACAGAAAAAGAAACGGATATTTTAAGACTGAAATTCTTGTGTATTAAACAAAAAGCTTAATTTTTTGCACAAAGAAAGAAAAGAATTTCTAAATATTTTTTAGATTAATTTAAGTTTCATAGTGCAATGCAGAGTATTTAAAAGTAATATTTAACTTATCTATAGTGGAATTACACTTCCACTTCAATTCTTCTGGCTTAGTGGATATAAAAGGAGAGATATGAAAAGATGGTCGTGGTTGAGTTCCTACCAAACCACAAGCCCTTTTTTTTTAAAAAAATATTGATTTTAATGTGACTTATTTACAGCGTGAGGCGTTCCCACTGAAGAACTGCAATACTAATGCAGGCTGTTATCTGTAATTCAGTTTGTTACTAATTGAAGTACGTGTGATGTGCAATAAGAAGTTAACATTCTAGAAAAAAGAGCATAAGAACAATATACTTTACAAAGCATCAAAGGCATATCGATAAAAAGAGGCTGCTTGCTAGATATAGGGATAGATGAACTGATAATATTAAGATTACGTTAAACAAATAGAATTCATCTGATTCAGGATTTGAATAAGTGGCTTGCTGTTGTGAAGAAGGTAATGAAATTTTTGTGTCTGTAAAATGACAGGAATTTTGTCTCGCCTGAAGATTTGTTACCTTATCGTGTTAACTTATCAATAAATATTCTGGCCACTGTAATTAGTTATTTAGCTAGTTAGTTAGTTATTCAGTTAGTATAAGGAATAACAACTATTCTTCCACCAATCACTTGTCCAGCTCTTCATCCCTTCTTATAGAGATTCGTCTTTATTTCCCTCAGCACCAACAGCGGTGGTCAAGTCAGTCAAGTACCTGCAGGTATCCTTGCTTTGCCTACAGTCTAATTTTGATATGTTCATATCTTGTCGTGGTTGAATGGTTAGAAGTCCTGCCTCATATTCGGGAGATCCTGAGTTCAAATATCGGCATGTGAACTATACTGAAAAATACTGCATTATTCATTAAAAGTATCTTATGAGATCCCCTTCAAACATTTTTACAATTTGTTCTTCTCTCATCATACTACAATTTACGGTTTATTGTTCACTAATCTGGCCACTTTTCATTTCACTATTCGCTGCTTATCTCACCGCGTTCACTTCAGTATTTACTAACATTCTGACCTCCGGCTGTATATTTTTTAATAAACTGTTAATAATGAGCTAACTTATACCTAAGCTAACTTATACCTAAGCTAACTTATACCTAAGCCTATCAGCCATGGTTATTTTCCCCCCTCTTTTAACATTATATTCCATAACCTCTTCATTCGAAAGTACTTACATAAATAAACTAAAAAGTGGTAATTTCAGGGAAATATATTTATTGACTGCAGCGACTTAATCTTTCTCTCTGAAATCTGCTAAAATGGAGAACAGATTTCATTCCGGAAAACTTCGTCTATTTTTTTAAATTCTTAATAACTCACTGGAGAAAATGATTCCATTTACCCTGTTGCTGGATAGACAGGACTCAAGCCTGGGGTCCTGGGTATCCTTAAATCATTTTCCACATATTTCTATACGAATTCCTTTGATCTCCCATTCCAGTCACACATTCAGCCCATCTAATCTTCCAACACCTCACTACCTCGATTTCAGTTACCCTGTAGAAATCAGTAACTTCTTCATTGTTTGCTATTCTACACGGTCCTCTTACTTTGTCCTTTTTCATTTCATTTATTATTCTGAACACATTTGTGGGCACCTTGTTACTTCCTTACCTTACAGGAAAAGACCAGGGTTCATACCCCTAAAAACAGCTTGGAAAACTGTTAAATATACGTATTACCTTGGAGAGTGGCTTTCGCCTTCGACGTATTTAAACACGAGACTTCGGAAAATATATCTGCTTCCATCATAGGTTCCAAGTTTCCTATACTGTCGGACCCTTTATTATGAGCCAGTATCGGTTACAGATAATCAAATGTTCTTTAACCAGAGTGCATATAGCAGACTGCCCTGCGATGCGTTCTGGAAGCCTGTAATCTCTAACAAGTTATTCTTAGCCATAAGAAATTCAAACATATCGTGAGGTGAAAACAGCTTTCGAGGTTCTTATAATAAAACCAACTAGATGCATTCATTTCTCAAATTTAGTTTTGGAATGAAATTCTACATGTTTCGGAGAGTTCCTCTGTCCATCATCAGGAGTTTTTCACTGTACACACAGCAATGGTACACGTCATAAAGGTCTGTTGACAGCTCGCAAGCTGTCAGCAAACTGTATGACATATACCATTGCTGTGTGTACAGTGAAAAACTCCTGATGATGGACAGAGGAACTGTCTGAAACATGTAGAGTTTCATTCCAGAAATAAATTTGTGCATCTAGTTAGTTTTATTATATGAATTTGTCACGATGCACGGTCACCTGGACGTCAAAAGCTTTCGAGATATTAACAGAAGACAGAACTACAATCTGCTTATTTCCAAATTTTATCTTACAACTTGTTTTTGTGTATGTTCTAATACTTCCACCAGAAAGGCCCTACTTATTTATTAAACTTCCTCAAATAATTCGTTATTGCAACTCTTATGACCTTGTATTCTTTCTTTTGAGTGATTCATCGGCGTCTGAATTTTATGTGCCGACTTTTCGGAACACAGTGTCCAGTATTCATGGGCGGTGTAAACAGAAAGAATGTTATGACTTTAATGCTGACTCCAGAAGGAAATATGGGAAAAGAACTTGCCGTTAAGAAACGTGGCCAAGATTCTTTCTGAAAACTCTCCCAGATCAAGATAGTCTTAAGAACTTTTAGGACCTCCTGTGTTTTTGGAAATTAGAATGAAAGTTTGGCGAAGACGGAAAATTTTTCTTGAGATATGCACCTCAAACTTGTTATATGCTCTACTGTATTTTCTACTCTTTAAATACACCTATCGTAACTAACTTCCACTTTAGTGCTGAATCTGCGCTAGAAGCCGCAGGAGCAAAAGACAAATACGAAATCTAACAAGTTTTATCCTAAGAAAGTTGCACTATTGCGCAAAACGTAAGTCTTTTATGAAATGTCATAATAATTTCAAGAATTTGCCCCGAAGCACAAGCAAAATTTCCAACTCATACCTTCATTCGAAATGCTTCTGGAAGTACCGTAATGGAAAATAAATAATAAAAACAGAAGGAATACTCTTTCGCTTTCGTCCCGCAACTTCTTACACAGTGTGGATGAACGAAGGTCGCGATTGAATGGTTGGTACTCTTGCTGCATGTTCAGGAGGTCTCGGATCCAAACCTAGATCCAGACAACAAATATACTCCGCAAGTAAATACTAGTATAGAATACTGTATTTGACTAAAGTTGTTCATATAATGTGCAGTTTTGGATTTCACAGTACGATTATCTTACCTGCAAGACGTGTTTCTACTAATGTTGGTACGTGCTCGTACCAGTGTTCATTCTCTAATTTTAGCTTATTTCCATGCGTATGGTAGAGTGCAGTTCAGCGCACATTGTCATGTCTCTTTATATCTTTTCCGTTTGTCAGTATTGGACATGCTGATGCATTTTTATGTTTTGTTGACCGTGCATCCCTCTATAATACTGTAAATAAAGCCAACTTGGTGTACAATTTACTTTTAGTATATTTATCAATCTCTACATGCTTCGGAGGATTATGCACGTGCATACCAAACAGTTATCCACACAGAATAACAAGTACCTGACGTCGCATAAACACAGTTGTTTCCGCTGATGTTGAGCACATTGTCGCCCAAAGCATGTAGAGATTGATAAATATACTAAGAATAAATACAGTAAGAATAAATTGTGCACCAAGTTGGCTTTATTTAGAAGATGCTGATGTAATGTGGTCTGCCTCGTCTAATATTTACAAGATGCTGATGTAATGTGGTCTGCCTCGTCTAATATTTATCATAGTGCACATTTGCTATATTTTAGTGTTTGTACTAGTGTTTTTTTTTTGCATAGCATTTTGTTGCACTACCTGATCTTGTGGCGCTCTTATTTCAATTTCTACTTCAGATCTGCCCTCCACATCGCCAATTGTCAGCCGTTTTTGCCTCTCTAACGAATGGGCTTGATGATGATGATGATGAGGAGGAGGAGGAGGAAAAGTATGGTTTGTTAGGGGAATAATGCTGCGAGACGAACCCAAGTTTTGGACTATTTAAGCCTAATCTTGTGCCACTCTGTCCACAAAAAATTCAACATAGAATGTACTGGGCTCGAACCTTCGTTTTTGTGGTGACAGACCGGCAGCTACAAGCCTAAATTTGAAGACTGTGTGTTATGTAAATTATAATACGTATTTGAAGATTCAGTTCTTCGTCACGGTTTACATTTTCCTTCTCCACTATAAGACCAAACATTTAATGCTGTTATCTACAAGGAAGTAGTCTGTGTTTATTATAGATTCTATTGAAACAAACAAACATACTGTTTGCGTGAAGTGAAGACTACTTACCACGGAGCTTCAAACGGTTAATAATGTTTTCTTAAACGGCGTGTCGGCAACTTAATATACTGGGACCAAATTAAATAAGAAAACTTGTAGAGATGTGGGATAGGTTTGTTTCACTGACGTGAAGCATGTGGTACATTTCTCTAGGGTTGTAACGCCGTGTATTTCAACTATGTGGGTACCAACATTTCGGTCGAAAACTCTAAGTTCCTTTTCTTTTAGCTTTCACCATCTTATCCCTTAAAGATGCAGGCACCAATTTGTACCACTCACCAGGACACACAGTGTCTTAACCCAGAAGACCACAAGCTGAATTGGACGACTTTTCATGTGAAATGAAAAATAATATTTAAAGTGATTAGTAATTATTACTGATGTTAACTACACGTGGTACGCTGATGAGTTCTCAAAGAAATAGAAGCGAAGAAAGAGCAGGAGAAACCGTCTCTGAATTTCGTTAACGTTCTCATTATTCATAGGGCGTAAGAAACTTAACACAACGGAGACTGCTTCGGATTAATCTATGCATTAGGTTTTCATAAAATCAATATCGTACCTTGTAAAAAGAAAGTAACATATGAACGAATGAAGAAAACATTTCCACAGACAAGCTTTCAATTGTATATGCCATGTCTTTTATTGTGCACCTACACACATACTACGATATCACTTTTTCTCTAAACATTCACGTGATGAATCTGAAATTTCTTGATGAGAGGGTGTGATGTTGTCAGCAAAGCAGTTTGCTACCTTGCCGACCAGGGTATACGTGCCTCTTGCCTGCTTCATAATTACAGATTGCTTTCCGGAATCACTGCCATCTGGTATTAGTATCGATACCCATGCGAAGATTCTGGTGTGACTCACAAACCAAGCCTAATATGTAGGAGGCACTAAACTGGATAAAATACCAGAGTGCACGAAGAAATGCTGTTATCTTTAGCATACTATAAACTTCACTGTGCTCACAGCAACCAGCCGAATCAAGCTTTAAGTCTTTCACAGGGGAATATCATAGTTCAAGGTGAATGAGGTCGATGTTGCCTCGAATTACGGAAAAGCTCAGATTACACTATTTCTTTTTGCTTTTAGCACAATTTCTTAGGATAGGTTAAAATAAGTTCTTAAGACACATAACAATAGGAAAGAATACACAAAGAAAATGGTCAAAAGACAGTATGCCTGATTGACACGCGTGAATTCAGGGATAAGCAATCTAACTGAATTCTGTACCCAACACAGAAACGATTTTGACTGCAACCTATCGGCTCGGACTAACGGAAAAGCGAAAAATCGGGACCCGGAAAATTGAGACTGCTCTGTGCTATAGTTCATTACGGCCATCTCCTTCTCGTATTTGTAATCTCCCACCAACCTTTACAGCTAAAGTACGTAACAAGATAATGGAAAGCTTTATACGGAGTGAGCAAACTTAAATGACGTCAGGATCACAAAGTGTCACTCTTACGTAACCACTCACTTCAGCTGAGAAAAAAACATTGATGCAATTACAGATGTTCTACACGAATTTCCTTTAACCCACTTCAAAATACTTTTACTTCAGTCGATAGAGTGACTAGGATACGATATGGAAGACCGCAAATCCCAAGTAGATTCAAGGTAGATGAAATAAACCGTTTGCCTTCCTCAGCGTCCAGAAACGCTCTTGTGCCTACCCAGCTTCTTATACAGAAGGATCCCCGTATCCGCGGATTCAGTATATGCGGTTTCAGTTATTCGCGGTTCACCGCGGCCCGAAAAAATATTTGGAAAATTAAAGAAATGAACGGTTCATAAGTTTCAAAACGCGCGCCAGGCGAGAAAGGGCCGTAACATGGTGAAATCCAGCAGCCCAAACGCGCCCAGTACTTGGCTCATCTTCTTTGTCCCCGTACCCACGCTTTCCCGCAGAATTTGCCACCATTCTGCTTCTAGCGTTCTCGCTGTTTGAATTAGTCGCCGCGTTATCGCAATATTTGTGTTCAGAAAGCAACAAGAAGAATAGAGAAGTCGGCGAATACCCACAATAAGACAAGATACTTTTTAACAAATAAAATTTTCTTATTAGAGTTTATGTACATATACGTACATATGGTCTTTATAGTAAAATGTGCAAAAATAACTTTTTTTTTCGTTGTTTATGCAGCGCTTTGATGGAAGAGCATGGTTTTTATTGTTCTGTCATCCTTTGAAACTGTACATGATACTGTACAGTACAGGTACTGTATTCTTTCATTGCTCTATCGTCTCTTGAGGATTAGGCTAAAACGTCAGAATCCCTTACTTTCATACGTACAAGAGAGAGAGAAAGCACACCGTAAATGTACAATTAGTGTACCGTAACTTTATTATTACTTTGTTTAATGGTGGTAATGTCTTACTTTGCCTAATTTATCAATTAAACTTTACCGTATTTATGTATGTTACACGAATATCACGTTACATACAGCGTTCGGCATTGTACGCTGTTTCACCTAACCGCGGTAGGTCTTGGAACGTATCACCCGCGGATACGGGGCTCCGCCTGTGCAGTGAGACTGAGAGTTCGTTCTTGGAGTCTACAAAGGCCAGAACGTGCAGCTGACCACTCAGTGCCATTCATTGCAGAGCTTAATACCAAATCATCATGGCGTGTTGCTTTATGAAACCCAAGGGAAATTGCGACTTTAATTCGATCATAAAAATAATAATTAAACCCTTTCTACAGTGGACGTGTGTATGTGTTTGTGGTTTACTTTGCGATACAGTCAGTATCTCATACTCTATATCATGAAATGATAGGGTGATTAATGAATAAGGAAGTGAGAAGAATGTTGGCAGTAGGCGGTGATTGCTTTGTGCAAGGTAACCCCAGACCTGCAAAGAAGGACTGACGCAATCCTGGACAAATCTCCCAGGATTAAGCTGTTTGCTTGAGCTTTGTGTCTGTCACACATCCCTCTTTTGTACCCAATAAAACCAGTTCATGTCTTTCGTTTCTTTTAAATACATTCATGTTTTATTTCCACCCACCTCCCAGTATATCGTGCTGTAAATCGTTGGTATTGCCACTCTTACGCAAAGAAAGCCTAATTTACTTACAACTTATTTCAGAGATAACGTACCGTTGAACGTAAATACAGTTCATCATCCCCCCCTCCCCCCTCTTGCGCTTCGAGCCCGATTCCGGGTCATGTATTCCACTTACGGGCCTTCGTAATCACACTCACTGGATACGCTACATTCCGTAGGAATCCTCTGCAGGAGTGATCAGCCCGACTCAGAGACCTCTACCTGGCAACCCACAACACACAAGATACAGACATCCATGCCCCCAGCGGGATTCGAACACGCAAATCCACGAAGCGAGCGGCCGCAACCACGTGCTTTAGACGGCGCGGCCACTGGGGTCTGCACAGATCTCTGATTGTAAAATGAAAAAAATAGTTAACTAAATAAATGAAACAGGTTCATAATATTAAAAAATCAACTATTTGCCTGTACAAAGCATATAAAATATACATTGAGTTTTCCCTCCTACACATGTTTCGCCGGCCGATCGCCACCATCAGTACCAGCAGAAACTTGTCAGTTTACAACGAAATTAAGTCATTATTTATGTAAGTACATAAGTTAAAAGCCGGTTCCAGTGGCCGCGTGATCTAAGGCTTGGGTCTGTGGCCGTTAGCTTGATGGGAATGTGGGTTCTAATACCGCCGGTGGCATGGATTTCTATCCCTTGTGAGTGTTTTGTGTTGTCAGGTAGAGGTATCAGCGTATGGCTAATCACTCTTCCAGGGGAGTCCTTCGAGTGTGATATATCTAACAGAGTGTGATCATGAGGCCTCGATAATGAGGGGCCTCGGCCCACAAATATTTGTTGCACCATAAAAAAAGTATGTATATATATATATATATATATATATATAT
>Ga0131853_10026019_pt1 | contig 10533 bp, 9 predicted proteins | sample TergutLab28metaG_FD_92764 | JGI IMG/M metagenome (GOLD analysis project Ga0131853, IMG submission 92764) | Labiotermes labralis P1 segment gut microbial communities from Petit-Saut dam, French Guiana - Lab288 P1 (version 2) (version 2) | ecosystem: Host-associated > Arthropoda: Insects >... | reverse complement strand
CACGTACGACACAACTTATTCAGGTCCAATCGGCTCGGTTATCACGCCGTTTTTTCGCGGTTTCAAGGATTTTTCGCATTTGAGTTTTGCCTCAACGCTTTGCGGAGCGTGCGCCGAAGTTTGTCCCGTAAAAATTCCGCTTACGGAAATTTTACTCTCAAATCGCAGAAAATCAGTCGCCGAATTTCATCGCCCAATCGCCGAACGAGGCGCGATGAAAGGCTTTAAAATCATTGCATCGAAAAGATTTTGCTTCGATTTTTTCTCAAATCGAATAAAAAACCTAACTTTGTACCCGTTTAATTTCTTTGGTTGGGGAAAAAAACGCGCTATGCCGAAGTTTGCAAAGAAATCTTTTTCGCAACAATACAAGGCACGAACGGTCGAAAGCACGAATGCACGAATGTAAGGGCGAATTGAATTCGCCCGAAAAAGATAAAGAAATAATGCACAAATTGCTCGTAGAGCAAAATATGAATAATCGCGGGGTTTAACCTGTGGAAAAGATGAAATCTGAAATAAAAAATTTATGAACAGGCTATCAATAATTTTAGTTGGAATTTTCCTCGCTTTCGCATTTTCATCGTGCGAGGAAGAAGACCGTCATCTCGATTGGCGATACCTCAATATGCAATGGCTCGAACAGCAAAGAGCGCGTTTGTGCGATGAAACAGGCGAAAAATTTTGGACAGAAACCGAAAGCGGACTTTTGTACCGAAGAATTAATCGAGGAATCGGCGACGACACTTTTGAATTCCGTCCAAGCGATGGAAGTGTAGTTGTGATTGACTATGTCGGCAGGCTTTTTAATGGTGTTGAGTTTGATAGAAGAGCTCCTGAAAATCCTCTTGTTGGTCGTCTTATTGGTTTTGTTCCCGGTTTTCAAGAAGTGCTTAGAATGATGAGGCAAAATGCCATTTACGAAGTCATCATTCCATACGAATTAGGCTATGGAAATAACAGAATGGGAATTATTCCGCCTTATTCCGTGCTTGAATTCAGAGTTGGGTTACACTCTTTTTTTAGTGAACGATGAAAAAAAATATTTTAAATTATTCGATATTTGTAGCCTTGATTTTTTCGGCTGTGTTAATGTTGTCGTGCAACAGAGACGAACCAGAAGTGCTAAAAACATTTACCGTTGAATTTAACAGCAACGGCGGAAATGAAATTCCTGCCCAAATAGTAGAAAAAGGTACTTTGGCAACCAAACCTGTTGACCCGATAAGAGAAGGTTACACATTTATCGGTTGGTACCAAGAAATCAGATTAATAAACGAATGGGACTTTTCAACCGATTTAGTAACAAACAATATTAGACTTCACGCAAAATGGATGAATAATTGGCGACTTGCCAATACGCAATGGTACGAGCAAGAACGAGCGCGTTTATGCGATGAAACAGGCGAAAAATTTTGGACAGAAACCGAAAGTGGACTTTTATACCGAATAATTTATCAGGGAATTGGTGGCGATACTTCCGAGTACCGTCCAAATGATGGAAGTGTGGTTATGATTGACTATGTCGGTCGGCTTTTTAATGGTGTTGAGTTTGATAGAAGACCTCCTGAAAGTCCTCTTGTTGGTCGTCTTATTGGTTTTATTCCCGGTTTTCAAGAGGTGCTTAGAATGATGAGACAAAATGCTATTTACGAAGTCATTATCCCATACGAATTAGGCTATGGAAATAACAGAATGGGAGTAGTTCCGCCTTATTCCATGCTTGAATTCAGAGTTGGGTTGCACTTTTTTTTTAGTGAACGATAATTTGTCGTATGAAAAAATCAATCCTTTTTTTGCTGTTTTTCGTTTCGATAACGGTATTTTCACAACACACCGTTTCGACTGTTCCTCGTCCTAATCAGCACGATGCACGGAATTTTGTGAGCAATCCGAACGGAATTCTCGCTCCGCAAACTGTTGCTCAACTCAACCAAATCATAAATTCGCTCCGAGCGGAAACACAAGCCGAAATGGCAGTTGTCGCCTTGAACTCAATCGGTTATGAGGATATTTTTGATTTTTCCGAACGGCTTTTTCAACTTTGGGAAATCGGCGCAGCGCGTGCCGACAACGGTTTGCTCATTCTCTTTGTTCTTGACCAACAGCAAGTCAGATTTGAAGTTGGTTACGGACTTGAAGGCGTTTTGCCCGATGCGGTTTGTATGCAGATTATTCAGCAAGCGATGATTCCGCATTTTCGCGCAGGAAATTACGATGCCGGAATGCTTGCCGGCGTTGAACGAACGGCTCGCATTATTCTCGAAAATCCTGTTTTCGTTCCCGAACGCGAGCCGATAGATTGGAGTTCGGCAATTCCGGGCGCGCTGGCAATTTATCTTTTACTCGTTCTCGTTTCGCTGTTTTGGATAAGCAGTTCAGCAAATGCCGTGAAAAAAAATCCAAAACTGCAAAATAATCTCGCACGCTACAACGCGCTCAAAGTTCAAAAAATGACCGTTGTCGGTGTGATGGCGTTTTTCATTCCGTTTCTGGCTATTTTCGCAGTTGTTTTCTTTTTTGGTGTAATGGAATATATTTTGTTTGTCGCTCCGATGCCGTTGATGGCTATTCCTGCCAATATTTACGGCAAAAAACAACTGCAAAAAATCCGCCAACAGCCAATTCCGTGTAAGGCTTGCGATGGAACAATGCACATTCTTTCCGACAAAGAAGCAAATAAATATCTGAACGATAAGCAACAACTCGAAAAGCAATTAGGCGCGATGGATTACGATGTGTTTTTGTGCGATAAATGTAAAAAAACCGTCGTTTTAGCGTTAGACAAACCGAGCGCATATTCAAAATGTCCGAAGTGCAAAACAAAAGCCTTCGGAAAAATCGGAAAACGCCGATTGGTTGCACCAACTTACACGAGCGAAGGCATCGACCAAACAACCTTCAAATGCAAATTCTGCGGATACGAGGAACATAAAAACACGCAAATTCCGCGCTTACAACGCGTAAACAACGCCGCACTTGTCGGCGGATTGGTGGCGGGAAGTATGATGCGCGGAGCCGGCGGACGAGGAGGCGGTTTCGGCGGTGGAGGAAGTTTTGGAGGCGGTCGCTCAGGCGGCGGCGGAGCTGTGGGAAGATGGTAGATGTTTTTCTGAATGGTTGAAACACACTTTCCAAAACCCGTTGTACATTTAGAAAACAGCTTCTAAATCAAAACATTTTCCCTGTCAAGAACAAAACCGCTATCGAAAAATAGATAATCAAACCTGTAACATCTACAAGTGTGGCAACAAGCGGTGCAGAAGCGGTTGCCGGGTCTAATTTCAGTTTTTTCAGCAAAAACGGAATCATCGAGCCTGCCAACGTTCCCCAAAGCACAATGAAAACCAGTGCTGTGGAAACTGTCGCGCCTATCCAAATCCAATACATTCCGTAATCGTAAAGTCCCGACGACTGCCACACAAACACGCGAGCCAGTCCGATTAGTCCGAGAATTGCACCCAAAATCAAACCGGTAAGCAACTCCTTTCGCATAACGTACCACCAATTTTTCAGTTTCAATTCGCCCAAAGCCAGCGAGCGAATAATGATACTCGCCGCTTGTGAGCCTGAGTTTCCTCCGCTCGAAATAATCAAAGGAATAAATAAGGCAAGCACTAATGCTTTTTCCAACTGCACTTCAAAGAAAGCCATTGCCGTTGCAGTAAGCAACTGCCCAAAAAACAGAACAACAAGCCAACCCGAACGTTTTTTTACCATTTCAAACAGCGATGTTTTGGTGTACGACAAGTCCAATTCTGCCACACCACCAAACTTTTGGAAGTCCTCGGTGCTTTCCTGTTCCTGTACATCCATCACGTCATCGACCGTAACAATTCCCAAAAGTGTGCCGTCCGAAGCCGTTACGGGCAAAGCCACGCGGTCGTGGTCGGCAAAAACTTTAACCGCCACTTCTTGGTCATCGTAAGCGCTGAAAGAAACAAAACGGTTGTCGCTCAGTTCGGAAATCTTTTTGTCGGCAGGTGCTAAAAGAATTTCTCTGATTTTAATGTCGTCAATTAATTTCCATTTATTATCAACGACATAAATAACATTCAGCGTTTCGGAATCGTGTCCGAATCTGCGAATATATTCCAATGCTTCCTGTACTGTAAAATGAGGTCTTACGGCAACGTATTCGGGTGTCATCAAACGCCCGATACTTTCCTCGGGATAACCAAGTAACTGTGTGGCAATTTTGCGTTCCTCTTTCGACAGCATTTGTATCAAACGTTGCGACATGGTTCCGGGCAATTCCTCAAAAAATGCCGTACGGTCGTCCGGGTCAAGGTCGTTGAGCAAGGTCGAAAGTTTGTGAACATTGTTTGCCATACTTTCGATAATATCCTCTTGGTCTTCGTGCGTAAGATGCTGAAAAGTTTCTTTTGCCTGCTCGCGCGACAAAAGACGAAATAAAATAATCTGGTCGGATTTGGGAAGACTGCCGATAATTTCCGCAATCTGGAAATGCTCGATATTGGTCAGTTCTTGCTTAACATTTTTCCAGCTTTTGTCCTCAATCAGCTGTAAAAAGTGGGTTTGTATTTCATTATTCATATTTGTAATCTCCTCACAATAAATCCTGTAAAGAGATTTCAAAAAAGACCTCTTACAGAAGCGTTAAACTTTTGTTCCTGTACAGCTACAACTCGGATAAGGGTCTTCGTTCATAATGAATGAATTTAGTTAATACTTGTTTTTTAAAATTCGGATGCAAAGGTAAAACTTTTTTTAGAAATGGGAAAATAAACTTTTTTCACTACCTTTGCAACTATTCTTGGTTTCCGGCTGTTAATTATAAAACAACCTCAAAAACACTCATTAACTCAATTACTACTATGTCAGAGTTAAAAATATTTTACCGCGAGGACAACAAGTTGAAAGTGTCAAAAAGTATTGACTTGTTGAAAAAAATTGATTTGAATAATGTTATTTGGATTGATTTGAACAATGTTTCGGAAGAAATCGAAGAGGAATTGGAGGATTTTTTGAAAATCTACATTCAAAAAGAGGAGGAAACCACCGAAATCAAAATGAGTTCGCGCTACGTGCAAACACACGACAGTTTAGCAATTAATTCACATTTTTTGCAGAATAATTATGCGCTCGAGCCTGTTTCGTTTATTTTGAAAAATAATATTCTCGTCTCTATCCGCAACGAGGAATTGAAATCGTTCAACGAAACAATTAAAAAAATTTACGCCGACAACCAAGATTTTCCGACAGGGCAACACGTTTTGGTTTCACTGTTCGAAGTGCGAGTTGAGTACGATGCAGACATCATCGAAGAGCTTACGGAGCAAATTACTTTTTTGAGTAAATCGATGAATACCACAAGCGACAAACCTTTTGGGAAAGATATTTTGATAGAAATCAAAGACTTGCAAGAAAAAGTTATGGTTGTTCGTCAAAATATTATGGACAAACAGCGAGTAGTTTCAAGTATGCTGAAAGGCGGGGTTTTTCACCAAAATTTACAGCCGTGTTTAAGTACCATTCTCAAAGATATTGATGCGCTTTTTGAATATACTCGTTTTGGTTTCGACCGTTTGGATTACCTGCAAGACACTTTTCTTGGTTTGGTAAATTTACAGCAAAGCCGAATTATCAAAATTTTTACCGTAGTTTCCGTTATTTTTATGCCTCCGACTTTGATTGCTTCCATCTACGGAATGAATTTCAGATTTATGCCCGAATTGGAATGGAAATTGGGCTACGTTTTCTCTATCGGAATAATGATTTTATCGGTTGCCATCGTATTAGTCCTTTTCCGAAAGAAAAAATGGTTGTAAAAAATCGGTTTATTTACTACCTTTGCACTCTGAAAAAAGACTATTAGACATTAGACTTTTAGACAATAGACTTCAAAAGTCTGCTGTCTATTGTCTAAAAATCTAATAGTCTATTGTCTAACAGTCTAAAAATCTAAAAAAATGTTTGAATCATTAAGCGAAAGACTCGAACGGTCGTTTAAAATACTCAAAGGTCAAGGCAAAATTACCGAAATCAACGTTGCCGAAACCTTAAAAGACGTGCGCAAAGCCTTGCTCGACGCCGACGTCAATTACAAAACTGCCAAAACATTTACCGAAACGGTAAAAGAAAAAGCACTCGGACAAGATGTACTTACTTCGTTGAAACCGAATCAATTAATGGTAAAAATCGTTCGCGACGAACTTGCCGAATTGATGGGCGGAACGAGCGTCGATATTAACTTGAAAGGCAATCCTGCTGTAATTTTAATGTCAGGTTTGCAAGGTTCGGGAAAAACCACTTTTTCGGGAAAATTGGCAAATATGCTCAAATCCAAAAAGGCAAAACGTCCGCTTTTGGTTGCTGCCGATGTGTATCGACCTGCGGCGATTGAGCAGTTGAAAATACTTGGAACACAGCTCAATATTCCTGTTTATTTCGAGGAGGAAAATAAAAATCCCGTTAAAATTGCCGAAAACGCCATCAAACACGCCAAGCAAAATCAAAACGATGTGGTGATTGTCGATACCGCAGGTCGATTGGCGGTTGATGAGGAAATGATGAAGGAAATTGCGGCGATTAAAAAAGCCATCAATCCGCACGAAATTCTTTTCGTGGTCGATGCGATGACAGGTCAAGATGCCGTGAACACCGCAAAAGAATTCAACGACCGACTGGATTTTGACGGTGTTATTCTCACAAAACTTGATGGCGATACGCGCGGTGGTGCGGCACTTTCAATCCGTTCGGTGGTGAATAAGCCGATAAAATTTGTCGGAACAGGCGAAAAAATGGATGCGCTCGATGTCTTTCATCCTACACGAATGGCTGACCGAATTCTCGGAATGGGCGACATTGTTACGCTTGTCGAACGTGCTGAGGAACAGTACGATGAGGAGGAAGCGCGCCGACTGCAAAAGAAAATCGCCAAAAATCAATTTGATTTCAACGATTTTATTTCCCAAATTCAGCAAATCAAAAAAATGGGAAATATCAAAGACCTTGCAGCGATGATTCCCGGAATGAACAAAGCGATGAAAGATGTTGAAATTAAAGACGATGCGTTCAAAGAAATAGAATCGATAATTCACTCAATGACTCCGCACGAACGCGCAAATCCGGGCGTTTTGAACGGCAGTCGCAAAGCGCGCATCGCAGCAGGAAGCGGCACAACCATTGTCGAAGTGAATCGTTTGCTTAAACAATTTGAACAAACAAGCAAAATGATGCGCGCCGCAACCGTGCAACAAGGAAAATTGAAATTTGGGAAAAAGAGATGATGAGAAATTTTGAATTTTGAATTCTAAATTTTGAATTGGCAAAATCGGAATTCAAAATTCAAAATTCAGAATTCAAAATCTACAAACAAAACGTGCCGTTAGGCACAGAATATTGGTAGAAAAAAATAAATCAAAAAACGGCGTGCCGTAGGTACGCGACATTGCAAACCACAAACATATTGCGTACCTACGGCACGCCAAAACTGCTGAATAATGCTTTTCTACCAATATCACACCTCTAACGAGGCTGAACAGAATTTAATTTATACAAATGAAAACAACAGAATACACAGGCAATTTAAATCTCAATTTGAGCGGACAAATTTCGTACAAAGATTATCGGAATGCGTTATTGGAGTTGTATCTTAAAGGAGTAGATACGCTGGGATTTTTATTTGCAATGATAATACTCCTTATTATTTTCATAATGGGTAAAAGTACGATTGGGCTTCCAATTACTGGTGGTGTTCTTTATCTTATATTATTTTTTTCAGCCATATATTCTGCGAAAAAAAGATATATAAAAAACAAAACTTTTCACGAAAAACTGACTTACCATTTAGATAGCGAAAAAATTGCAATAACAGGTGAAATGTACAATTTTACTATAACTTGGACTCATTTTTCTGAAATAAAAGAAACACGAGGCTTCTTTGTGTTATATAGCGATAGTATGATTGCTAATTATCTTGACAAAAAAATGTTTTCCGCAGAGGAAATTATTGAGTTTCGGAAGTTTCTCAATTCATTAGACGTAAAAAAGAAGTTGAAAAACAAATAAAAATGAACCTAAACCTAACAGGTTTCAAAAACCTGTTAGGTTTGAAAACAAAATTCAAAATTATTTAATATGCAGTTGATTGACGGAAAGGCAATAGCCGAACAAATAAAAACAGAAATTGCCCAAGAAGTGGCGCAAATGATTTCCGAAGGAAAAAAACGCCCGCATTTGGCGGTAATCATTGTCGGACACGACGGCGGAAGCGAAACCTACGTCGCACACAAAGTAAAATCCTGCGAACAAGTCGGTTTCATTTCCACCAAATTAGCGTTTGAGGTTACAATTTCCGAACAACAGCTTTTGGCGGAAATCCACAAACTGAACAACGATGCCGATGTTGATGGTTTCATCGTTCAACTGCCTTTGCCGAAACATATTTCCGAACAAAAAATAATCGAAGCGATTGACCATAAAAAAGATGTCGATGGTTTTCACCCAATCAACGTTGGGCGAATGTCAATTGGTTTGTCGTGTTACGTTTCGGCAACTCCTGCGGGAATTTTGGAACTGCTAAAACGCTACAAAATAGAAACTTCGGGCAAAAATTGCGTCGTTATCGGACGAAGCAATATCGTAGGAAAACCCGTTGCAAATCTAATGATGCAAAAAGCATATCCGGGCGATTCGACCGTAACCGTTTGCCACAGTCGGACACGAAATCTGGCGGAAATTTGCAGTCAAGCCGATATAATTATCGCCGCTTTGGGCGCGCCCGAATTTCTGACAGCTGATATGGTAAAAGACGGCGCAGTAGTAATCGATGTCGGCACAACGCGCGTTCCGTCGAGCGAAACAAAAAGCGGTTTCCGTCTCAGCGGTGATGTAAAATTCGCCGAAGTTGCGCCGAAATGTTCCTATATTACGCCTGTTCCCGGCGGAGTTGGTCCAATGACGATAGTTTCGTTGTTGAAAAATACGTTGATTGCGGCGAAAGGAGAGATTTACCCCTAATCCCCTAAAGGGGACTTAGGGAAGTGCAAAAAATAATAGACTGCAAAAAACAAATAAAAAACATCCGAAAGTTTGCAAGCCCCTTTAGGGGCTTGGGGTGTTTCTGTTAAAATATGATTTTCTACACACCCGATATTCGTCAAAACGCTGTTCTTTCAGAGGAGGAATCGGCACACGCTGTCAAAGTTTTGCGCTTGCAAGTCGGTGATGAGATTCGGATTGTTGATGGTGCAGGCGGTTATTTTAAGGCAACTATCATACAGCCTCATCCGAAAAAATGCTTTGTTGAAATACTCGAACAAATCCCTGAAATCGGTGCGCGCAATTACAAACTGAACATTGCCATTGCACCGACCAAAAATATCGAACGTTTTGAGTGGTTTCTCGAAAAAGCGACCGAAATTGGAATTGATGAAATAACACCAATCATCACCCGGTTTTCGGAACGAAAAATAATAAAACCCGAACGCCTGCAAAAAATCATTGTTTCCGCATCGAAGCAATCGCAAAAATCACGTTTCCCAAAATTAAATCCGCTTTGCACTTTCGATGAATTATTAAATCAGTATCAAGCAAAAGAAAAATTCATTGCACATTGCCACGAAAAAGAAAAAAATCTGCTTCAAAACCTGTGCAAAAAAGCGAGCGATACCTTAATTCTTATCGGACCCGAAGGCGATTTCAATGCCGATGAGGTTGAAAAAGCCATATCCAATCGCTTTACGCCTGTTTCGCTTGGCGATAGTCGCTTACGCACCGAAACTGCCGGAATAGTTGCCTGTGTCACTGTTCAATTTGTAAATCAAATGAATTAAAAGTTAAAAATTACACAAATAATTTTGTTGTTGAAAAAATATAGTATCTTTGTGCCATTAATTAACAACTAAAATTTTTAACAACTAAAATTATTTTGATTTATGAAAACAAATTTGAAAAGTTTATTTTTGATTTTGGCTATTGCCGTGCCATTCATGTTCACAAGTTGTGAAGGGTCAGACGATGTAACAACTCCGGAAATTGTATTACAAGGAGACATTCGCATAATAGGCGATAATTATGTTGCTACTGTTCTCATTTCGTGTGCAGAAACAAGTTCTATCAACAGTGTTACTGCAAGAGTTATTTTTAATGATGGAGAAAGCGATTGGGATGTGTCAATTCCTAACAATGCGATTTCTAGACCAAGTGGTCAGCTTTGGAATGTAACTATTACATTCCCGAGAACACGCGATGGAATGCCTGTTGAAGCATTGAGCGTTAGAGCAGAAACCAGAGATGGCGGAAATCGTACTCGAGTTTTCAGATTAGAGGAAGAACCGGGTAATGGTGGCGATGACACTCCGTTGTCAAGCTCAACAGAGTTTACATTAGGCAGACCAGCCGGCACAGGTGCACCGGAATCTGCATTCGGTATCACTTGGACAACGAATCCAAATGCTACTACTGCAAGATTTACAGCACAAAATATTGTGTTAACGCAAGCTCAATACAATGCTATCACAACAAGAGAAGAATTGGCAGCTTTCGCGCATGGAAGACAGTTCGCAT
>Ga0131853_10026018_pt1 | contig 10533 bp, 5 predicted proteins | sample TergutLab28metaG_FD_92764 | JGI IMG/M metagenome (GOLD analysis project Ga0131853, IMG submission 92764) | Labiotermes labralis P1 segment gut microbial communities from Petit-Saut dam, French Guiana - Lab288 P1 (version 2) (version 2) | ecosystem: Host-associated > Arthropoda: Insects >... | reverse complement strand
GATTACCAAATACATATTAAAACTGGCAGGAATATGTGGTTTCTGTAATGTTAATATCTGTACTTAACATGTAATTGACGTATGAGTGACATAAAGCCATTAAATTGAACTACATAAACACCCGCATTAACGCCGTAGTCGTCCTTAGGGCTCCAAGCACTTTGCATGGCGCTTCCAACTCCCGTGCAAGCAACTAAACGACACACAGGCACGATTAACACTGCATTCCACTCTCAAGGTCATCAACGCTCTCGCGTGACACATCAGCTGTGCAGGTTGCAGTATTTGGAACCGCATGAAGCCCCCACTTTTCTCAGGCCATTACCTCCGTAAACGTTCAACTTTGGATATAGGTGTTTTGGGTTATATCGGTATACTTTAACATAAGGAACACTCTCCCGAAGTCTGACACATTCCTCCTGGGACACCCTGTATTTAAATACCAAGCTTTACTTCTCCCACAATCCTTTTGAAGATTAATCTTAGGTAACAAACATGCCAAATCTTCGATAAGAAGCCCGAAATGTTATGATAATATGTCTGGTTTTACTCTTCCAGGTGTCAGGATATTTATACTGGAGACTTTACAACAATCAAGGGACTACGGTGGCATGCTACAAAGTTGCAGTTAGCATAGTGTACGATATAAAGGCGCTGAAGTCTCTGCAGCCTTAACCGATCTGATGGAATGCAACGAGCTGTATTATCGACAACGAAGTTCACCTGTCTGCCTGATCAGAGTTGTGGGGGGAAAAAATTGCCTCTAGTCGGAGGACTGAAACAACGCACGCCACATTAATGTACACTGTCTGCATTTACTGACAGTGATTTAAAACCAGTTTGTTCCAGCCAGGCTTTCATTTAAAATAAAAATTCTCCCAATATAATGAGCATTTTTATTCCATAAAAGTCACAGATAATTTTTTTAAATTGTTGCCAGAAGCAAAAGGCCGTTTCATTCGCTGATCTTAACAAATATCAAACACAGTATGTGCACTTAAACAAGATAACTTGTAATCTAAAAATAAAAAAAAGGATTAGCTCGTAGGGAAAAAAATCCCAAACTAAATACAACATACCAATTGGAAATGACAAATCATTATCCAATTAATACATGTCAGCCCTTCACATTTTATGCTGCGATGCGTGTGGAGTTGTATGGTAAGCTGATGTTCTCTGTTAGATAAAATAAAATATCACTAAGCATAACTATGACGTCACAGACAACTGTAGAAATAAAGGCGGTAAAAATACATAAGACGTCAGAATTAACCATGTTATCTTACTTATCACTAAATTTATTGTAACTAACACGAGACAATCACCTTTTCCAAATTAATTTCCGGTGCCCATAAACGCCCTTTTAATACCCTAAGGATGTAAAAGGTACACTACTGCCTAATTATCTTAATTATAGACTGTCAAAAAGGAAGGTAACTTCAGTCCATTATGAAATATAACCACCACTTGATAAGTCATCACAATTGGTAACGAGAGATATGAACGTTACACCCAGCCGGTGGGCTGCGTAGTCAAACCATTCCCCTACACAGGACCAGTGGCTGAGAACCCACGTCACCCTACAACAGGATCCACCAGTCGGCTCTTAATCTGGAATCTAACCAACTTCGCAATTTCCCGCAATGTTTGAATACAGGTTATGGGCAACATTCTCTCCATTTCCTTACAGTATCATTTTGTCTACAATAACAATGCACCTCAACACTTCGAGGACAACATACACGGAGACTGTTCTTAAAATAATTATGATGGACTGATGCCGAATCTGAACAAAATACTTCTGCATCACGTTGTATTTTTATGTCATTTGTATGGGATTTTGAGACAAAGCAGCATCCGTTCTTTACGTTTGTGTTTAATGTCGGTGCTCCAAGAATTTCTGTTAACAATAGCTGTAAAAAAAAGTTTTATTAGCGAACATACTTTTATTACCATTCAAGTGACGTCATTTTTTTCAATGTGCATAGTAAGTGGTTTGTATGTTCATATGTCTTATGTACAAATAAAACATACACGACAATGAGCGGTCCGTGCTATAACTGTCACCGTTGTGATCAGCTGGCTCCATTTAATTCATAACCTTTTACCTCGAAATGATTATAGAAAAAAAGTTAAATTTGTAAGTATATCTAAACGTGGTATTGCATACATACATACACACTTTTCAAAGAGTAAAAATTTACGTGAAAATTTATTTCAATATTAGTTTACAAAGCAAGAATGTGACTTGAATTCCACTATATCATAATTCATGTAGGTCAACATGTACAAGAAATATGTATCAGGAAATGCATGCAGAGAATAAAATGCATATTCAATGTGGTGTGCGGAATAATTGCGGTGGTGGTATGAAATAAAACATATGAATATTCAGTGAGCAATGCATAAAAATCTTCACTCCATGAAACCTTAACCAAAGGGGGCTTAACAGCATTCAACAATTCGGAATAAAACACTACCTTTTCTTTTGCACAGGCGTGAAAACTGAGCTGTATTCCTGTGACAGTACACAGACTTACGGAAACTGAGACAAACGTGCTAAGGAAAAAAGCTGGGCTTCACCGAGACGAAGGAACAAGATGACTGAGAACATCCCATAAAAGGAAATTCATAATATTGACTCTTCACGAAATATTATTGTCAGAGTTAAGACTGGCGTAGCACGAAACATGCAACGAACAGATTAAAATTCATAGCAGATTCTTGTGGACAAACTGAAGAGTAAAGACCGCTTTGAAGACTTACGCATAGATGGAAAAATAATATTAACAAGGATCTTAAAGAAAGAAATTTTAAAATTTTAATTGGATTCCTATGCCTTATTACAGGAACCGGTGAAGGGCTCTTAAGGATATATTAATTCGATGTTGCGTTACATGTAAGACTTCTCCAGGATCGTACATCCTAAGGTTAGCCTGTTAATTGTTGGTTAGCTTGTTTGTCGTTGTTAGTCAATTAATAAAATAACATGTTTTTTGTATGTCTGTTTGCTTGCTTGTTTGCTTCGTCGGCCGGTCAGTCATTCGGTCAGTCAGATAGTTTGTTAGTTACCCATTCCATTCACAAAACTGCCGGACCTACAAGTCACCCAATACACTTCATCATCATCATCATCATCATCATCATCATATATCTTTCATGGAGTTGGGCCACTTGTTGACCCGTTCCGGTCTCACGTATCCAGAAGTCTCTTCAAAGGTCTACCATGATTCCTTCTGCAAGTTGGGGAGTAGTATTTCATTACCCTGGGTAATCTATTTCGAGGCACTCTATTTGCATGCCGGTCCAGAGGCTAAAGGTAGCAATCCTAACACTGGACTTACCCTGCTCTGGGCCCGTAACCCATTCAGGGGAAATTTTAACCACTGGCAAGTCTCACGGAAAGAAGCCAATATACTTTACATGGTAAATACACTATCTATTTAATGTCATGATGACGAGAATCTTTTGAAAACATTTATATTTTCCCTGCTGGTGAAGGCGTTCCAGGCTTTCCAGAAAACCAAAGGCTTAAGGCTGTATTTCCAGGAGCTTGACCCTGGACCTTGACTGGAGCCACAGCAAATCAGCCGCCTTCATCATATCCCATTTCTCAAAGATAAACTTCACTGTTATGGTCCCATTTGCGGGTCGCTTCCCGCCGTGAACAGTGTCCTGTTATGGACAGACACGCCGTTTGACCACACTATCCGCGACGTTAAAATTATACGTTTTTTATACTTGTAACTTCATATACAAATATGCGTCGCTTAACGACGGGGATTGGTTCTGAGAAACGCGTCATTAAGCGATTTCGTCGTTGTGCGAACGTGTACTTACATAAATCTAGACAGCATAGCCTACTACACACCTAGGGTCTATAGTATAGCCTACCGCTCCTAGGCTAAAAACCTCTACAGCCTATTACAGCACTGAATACTGTAGGCAACTGTAACACAATGGTAAGTATTTTAATATTATATTATAATATTGTGGGACCACCGTCGTATGTGCGGTCCGTCGTTGACCCAAACGTCGTTATGAGGCGCATACCTGTATTTCAATTCGACATGCAACGAAGTAACATTTCCATTACTTTATTTCACAAACATCGGAGTGCCGCCTTGGTGTCAAGTTGACTAGTTCTGAAGCTTAATACAGTACATCAGGATCCCTCCCCTGCCTACTCCCAGTAATTACCCAGTCTTCAAGCACGTACTCCGCACCCAAGCCATTAACCTCATGACAATTTAGTATTCCGCAAGTCACAATGAGTCGGATGTTCCATGTTACCAGTGCCATCGTTTAATTAGTCCTGACGGAAATAATAAAGATCATAAGACGGAAATTACGAGAATTAACAGCGTCTTTTTATTTTCCATTACGCATTCCATATCCACGTGAAGCGATGTAAGAGTTTCTACCAACAACGGGATACATATGCATGTGAACACAGGCGATTTTTCTCTCAACTGCTGGGTTTTCCTTTGTTCCCAGAAATGTCACATGTTCTCTACTACAATACAATTTATGATTTCCAGTTCTTAGATGTACTACAGGCCCATTAAAATTCCAAGATTTTAAGAAGTGCAATTCTTTAGCCTAGCATATTATTATTACTACTATTATTATTATTATCATCATCATCATCAGTGGGCCGGGTAGCTCAGTCGGTATAGCGACTGACTACGGGCTGGACGGTCCGGGATCGAATCTCGGTGGGGACGAGATTTTCCGCCCTCCAGACCGGCCCTGGGGCCCACCCAGCCTCCCGTACAATGGGTACCGGGTCTTTTCCGGGGGTAGAGGCGGCCGGGGCGTGGGGCTGACACCCCACCCCATCTGGTGCCGAGGTCCTAGAAAGAGTAGAGCTATACCTTTACTCACTCTAAGGGCCTGCGTGGCCTATAAAAAGGGGTGAAACCTACCTATTATCATCATCGTCGTCGTCGTCGTCGTCGTCGTGTCGTCATCATCATCATCGATGGAACCATCACTGGAACGTTATGCAGAAAGCAATAAAACTAAGAGTTCCATACAAGGAGTAAAATTACTAGACAAGATATGCGAAGGTCAGTTTATTATTGTTAAAGCAAACCAGTTTCCTTGACAAAAGACTGGCTTCCGTGTAACTAATGGAAGAGCCCAAGATCGCATTGATACGTTCCCACAGAATCTGTCTCAAACGTAATCAACAGTCAGTTTTGGTGCTTTTATTACTCACAACAGATACAACGAGAATGCCGAACAAACATCAGCAAACAAAACTTTCACTGAGAATTGAGGGTTGTTTGACCGTGCATCTCCCTCATGAAATAAAGTGAAATACCAACTTGATGCACCTAGGTAATTTTATTTATGTATTCTTAGTTCGACATGTTTCGGGTACATAAGCCCATCATCAGGAGCATTAGATGTTGAGTTGCAGCATATGGTTTTCTGTACCGAGTTTTTGGATGGGTGGTGGTCTTGAGAGCCGTTGCGTAGGTCGCGTGTACGGTGCGGATGGTGCTGTGCACGGCAGAATGTTGTCCTTTACCAGCACACCCAAACACATTACCTATATTCCGAAAATAAAACCGTGACCTTGAGGAGGGCCCTTCAACATCCTTGTTTTTGCACTTTGCCATTCCACATTTCTTATTTGCCTTGACAAATATTTAGCTCTCTTTCTCGCCTTTCCTCTTTTCCCGTTTATGGTTGGTCATAATCCTTGCGTTCCACTTACGTAATCGACTACCACCTCAACTGAATCCTTTCAGCCTGCACCTATATGTAATTTCGTCAACCCTGAAGACGGAGGCATTAAAATCCTCCGAAATTTCTTTATAAAGCCACGAACCTACAAGTTACCAAAGCCCAAAAGAGTTGTTATTCGTGTAACCGTGAATCACCACAATAATATGCAGTTTATTTAAATAGTTATAATTTAAATTCCAACACAATGGAATACAAACCTGCCACTGAAATAGTTCATAGTTGAGTGCTTGCACATGTAAGCCCTCCGGGCAAACAAAGGTACTTCATCTTTGTCCGGCATAGATTAGAACAGACAGAAGGAAGACGCTGCAAGATCAAAATCTGACATACGTGACTCCCTTCCATTAGATATAGCTAAATATCCCATAAAACTGATGTACCGTTGTCACTATAGAAGGACAAGGACGACAGTCACACCACTGACAATATGTCTGATTCTTATAAACCCTGCGATAAGTAGCACCATTAGTCGCAAGTGGCATTACTAAGTATAGTCTGAGTATCACAGTGAACGCTACTAACCGTAATGGTCTGTATTTACACCGCCTGATTAAGTTATTTTTAATCAGCGTTACTACATTGTAGACCAGGGATTCAGGTTAACGCAACCCTTCGGGATCCGAGATACCCTTTCTGCGGCGTGACGAACATGCTAATTTGTTTCTCAGAAAGAACACTCCAGACGTCATTTCTTCGCCTCCCAGACCTCCAGTAGCGTCCTACCAGCAGCACGAACAGCCATGCCAACGAGCCGAATCAGGGAAACCCGCCGCAGTGCACAGGCACCTCTGATTCCGAATGCACGCGCCGTAACGAACAGACCGAAACCTAGCATCTTCTCAACACCCTACTCTCGAACACCCTCAGCTAAATTCGTGCCTTAACCTTTTGGCGCCGGAATTATTTTTTTAATTTTAGCACATCCTGTATATAAAATGTGAATAATACAGAAACCAAATACGTTAGAATTATGAAACAAACAGAATTTTGAAGAGAAAAAAACGGAGAGTATATACCACGTTTAAAATATTTAGTACCTATATTTGTTGAATAAATATATAAAATGCAACTTTAGAGGTTAGCGGTGCGGTACGACCACTATAGTTGACATTAGGCGTCAAAAGGTTAATGCGTCACACCAATTTTCACACCCATTTAAAACAAGAGGCAAAATATATATTATAATGTAAATGTAAATTCTAATCGTCACGTTTGTAGATACCAAGCAGGAAGACAACAGATTCTGGGCCAAATGGTGGCAGGTATTCCCAAATTTCAATCAGTTCTTAATTTCTAGGTGCATGCAATTTTTATTTGTTAGTGTCGCCTTTAAAATTCGAACTCTTCTAAGTGTTCCAACGAATTTATTAGCTACCCACATGTAGTTATTTTGTCCTACAGCATGTTGGCAAGACATGAACACATACTTAGTTTTCTCATCATTTACTTCTAGATCAACACACTTACTACAGGAATAAAGCTCTTTTGTTTTTTCTTTCTAGTATTTATGTCTTCGGCCTGTAAATTAACGCCATCACCATACGCCTGAACCTGTTATTCGTTTATCGCATACGTCAATATTGTATAAAATTAGACACGATATTCGATTCCGCATCTACATTTTTGTCGAACAGCGGGATAAACCCGTTAGCCGAGAGCATGGAATAAAATATACCCTAGTAGGCACAGCAGTTTGTAGACTTGTGTACAATTGATGTGATCTATGGTGTGTTACACCACATATCACACGCCAATACAGGTTACCCGCACAGAAAGTTTACTCTCCATGGTTCCTGAACGAGGTTCCGAGGTGCTAGCGACTGTCAATGTCAGAACACGAAGATGAGTTTCAAAATAAATTTCTAAGCAACATACATTTTTCTCGCTTTGTCTGTGACGTAAAGTAAAATACTGCAGACACAAAAACCGTTATGTAACCACTTCACATACTGAAGGCTGGAATTAACATCTCTATATAAACATCCTTCTGTATTATCGTAAGTAGGCTTACAAATATGGAGACGGGGTTATTTTTTCCGGTTTGCTACTAAAATAAACGGACGTAGAAACAGTCGAACAGATTTCTTTTCCTTCTGTGGCAAACCACTCAAGGACTGACTAAATTCTTCGGCAGATGTGAAAGATTTGTGATCTATAGTTTCTTTCTTTTTTCGAAAGGACGTAAGAAAAATAGTAAGATGTGCAGAAATACTGGAGGTTTAGTGGTGTGGGTTAGAAATAAAATTATCAGAACTGCATGGAGATTGAAGCTGGTATGAAAGACAAAATGTGAATAAAAATAAAGAGGCAGATGAGTTCACAATTCCCCATTTTTCATAGCAGTACAATCCAAACTTTATGATAAAATTAGAAGAAGAAATGACGGAGTTAGGTGATAGGTTTTCAAAAAAAAAAACACAGACGCTGTTCGTAGCAGAGAAAATGTACGTCCTATTATTATCTATAGAAAAAAATTAAGAACACAGAACAATATTAAAATGGTGGTTAAAAGTAACATGATAACAGTTCGCAAATTTTGTACTTTATGCATGTAACAGAAGAAGTATCAAATATAAATGATTCGTAACGGCTAAACTGACAAGATGAGCCTAACACATGAAATCTAGTACAATGTATTAGGAATGAATTTGCTGAAATTTAGACCGGTGTTCAAAAACCATCAAACAAACTTAGCAACTCTGAAGTGTTTATTAATAATATGAACAAAACAGAATGAAAAAAGAAGAAAAGAAACACTGTTTAAAGGGTAGAAGGAAGATGAGGAATAAAACGATTAGGTTAAAAATATAGCACTCAACACATCTCGACTGCAGAACTTGGATGGGTGTCTTAATAATTGTCAATTTGCCTGGTAGAGTGTGGGGTTAGTCATTAAATGATAATGGTTGTAGAAGTACATTGAAAGGCTTTGTACTGCAAAAATCCTGGTGTAGGTGGGGACAGTCTCTTGGGCAGTTTTATTCATCTATAGACATAACTGAAATGCGATGTCTAACTTTCGGATGCTTGGTGTGATCTTCGAGCCAATGATTATCCCTTTAAAGACGAAGTGCAGACCCAGTACGTACCGCGCAATAAACACTTTTCGTCTCGATTATAAAAACCAATCTGTTTATGCTGTATGGGGGCACAAGTCGGTGTTTGTTCTGAGATAAATACAAAATAAATACAGTGCGGGCAGAATGTATAATTCTTAAGTGTTAAACCTATTGATGGACGAAACCGGTAGGCTTTAAAAGGTTATAAATCCTTGTAACACTCGTTCACGTCTACGTGACGACCAAGGACATAACATGCGCAAATCGTACTGCTGGAGAGCTAGACACGCTCGCCATCTGTTGAAGGAAAAAGCGACTAAATTTTCGCGCCGAACAGCTTTCGTGGGTTGACTCGATAATTCGCCAAATAAAATGTGTTTCTCCACCGCACTCATTTTAACAGACCCTGTACCCATGTCCTTGGTTCATATTACGGCGAAGCAGGCCTACATGAGTTATGGATGACAGTAAGTTTGTACTTCCTAGGCTTATGACAAATGCTCTGCAACGTGAAATTTGAGCTTACTTTTTCTTGTTTCATAATTCAGGATGTGCCTGTGCTATTGGAACCTTCGTGAATGTGTCCGTGTGCCTGGCTGCCCTCGAAAGGTCAAAAGATACTGAAGACAATGCCACCTACCGTCTTTCGTAATTCCTTACCATCAGTTACAACAATCTGACTTCTGGGAAACTAACGTCACAGTGCAGGGTCCGAAACGTGTGTGCGTGTGCGTGTGTGTGTGTGCGCGCGCGCGTGTGTGTGTGTCTTGATAATATTCACAGTATATGTAAATTTTGCAAACAGACATCAGTCACGCAAAATACGCTTGCGGCTTTTTGGAATGCTGCCATACATAATGTACTGCTACATCTAGGAATGTGACCTGATGGTGTAGTAAAAAGAAATTATAAATCTATCCCTCAATTTCGTATAATGAACGTTGTTTAAAGGAGAAAATGATGGCCATGAATCTTACAACTCAATATATGTGATCGAAAACTAGCAAGAACCGTGGCTAGAAGCAGATCGTCTCGTTGCATATAGGATCTACCTAGAATTACACTCGCAGGCTTAAATATTAGTTAATAATTCCTGCTAACCTGGTCCCTTACTCCTCTTTCTCAGTTACTTCTCCTTCTACCCTCTCTACATTAAGTTTCTTTCCCCTTTCCTCCTCAATTCAAATCTCGGCCTGGCGACCTGGCCTCCAAACTGACTTTGCGCATGGTTCTGTTCAGTCGCACCAAGCAAACACCTGGGCAGCACTTAGATTAGGTCACTAAAACCTCCTTACACGTCTTGCAAATCACTACTTAGTAATCCTGCTAACACTTGACGCTCCAGAGATGGACAGGCTGAAAATGTGGTTAGAAAACCCCGTAATAAATAAATGTTATTTGCAGACGACCAAGTCATAATAGCATACACAGAAGATAAACTACAGAAAGCTGCGCATAAATTAAACCAAATAATAACAGAATATGGTTTAACTATATCTGTACAGAAAACAAAATCGATGGCACTTAAAGGGCGAGATCCAGTGAGAACTAAAATTGTAATAGATAATCAAATCATAGAAGAAGAAATTTTTTTAACTATTTAGGAAATATGATATCTTATGAAGGAGAATTGGACATTGATAACAAATTAAATAACTTTTTGAAAATTACAGGTATTTTAAATAATGTGTTTAGACCACAAAAAACCCTTAAG
>Ga0131853_10026015_pt1 | contig 10535 bp, 7 predicted proteins | sample TergutLab28metaG_FD_92764 | JGI IMG/M metagenome (GOLD analysis project Ga0131853, IMG submission 92764) | Labiotermes labralis P1 segment gut microbial communities from Petit-Saut dam, French Guiana - Lab288 P1 (version 2) (version 2) | ecosystem: Host-associated > Arthropoda: Insects >... | reverse complement strand
TGGGTACCGGGTCTTTCCCGGGGGTAAAGTGCGGCCGGGGCGTGCTGCTGACCACTCACCCCCTTCTAGTGCCGCGGTCATGGAAGAGTAGAGCTATACCTCTACCCACCCTCTGAGCCACACTGGGCCTGTAACGGAATCACTTAAAGTTTACCTTTTAACCGTGCATCTTTTATTATTTTGTTCTATGACCAACAAATTTTATTGTAAATAGGGCAATTTTAATGTTTTAAAGATATTATAATATTGAGATTTCAACGACTATAATATGAGAACTTGCAAAAATCCTACGTGAAATATCTTAATTGTAAATTGTGTTACCAAAACCTGCATTTGAAATACTTGTGTAACTTGGCAAGGTATTAATTGTATTGATTTGTATTATAAATTGTATTTTTAGTAATACATTTTATGCCGGTCCCAGTAGCCGCGCGGTCTAAGACGTAGGTCTACGGCCGTTCGCCTGTTGAGATTGTGGGTTCGAATCCCGCCGGGGGCATGTATGTCTGTCTGTTGTGAGTGTTGTGTGTTGTCAGGTAGAGGTCTCTGCGACGAGCTGATCACTCGTCCAGAGGAGTTCTACCGACTGTGATGCGTCGCTGTGTGTGATCTAGAAACCTCAAGAATGAGGAGGCCATGGCCCGCGTTGGGGCCGCAGCGCCACAGGGGAAAAAAATAATACATTTTATAGTATAAATTTTATTACCAACAGCTGCACATGAAATACTTTTGTAACTTGACAAGCTATTGATTATAATCTCCCTGTTGATGATACAATAGTGTCGAAACATGTAGGAGTGTAAACATTTGTGAAATAATTGTGCATTTGTTGGTCATGGTACAAAATAAAATAAATAGAAGTGATTTGTTTCCTGATCGTCAGAATCTTACCAAAACAAGATATAGTATAATAATAGAGAAGATGGATCTTCAAGGACCAGCAAAAGATAAGAGAATACATTACTTTTATGTAGTAGACGGTATCGTAATGCGATTTCGGCCCTTACTGAGGTAGCAGTTAGGCCGCATAAAACGAGGCATTTCGCGCAATCCTGATACGTCAGAATATAATCGTGTTGATGAGAAATTTTACGAATTTAGTTTGCATTACGTCACATTTGTATAGTCATTACCTCTACAACGGAAAGCTCAAACCCCACCCCTAAAACTCACCACTTTTCCCTCTGCCGTGCCGTTTTTGTTTCTACACATTACGCTCAGCGCATCAACTATTTTTTAGTGCATAATTTCCTGGTTGCATCCCTCATTAAGTATTCTGTGTGAAATTAGTTTTATTAGGAAATTCTGAACCAGGCCTTTGTCCCTCGTACGAACGCGCAGATGACGCTAGAGGGTGAACAGCTTGTAAGATTCAGAAGTGAGCAAAGCTTGCGTGTTTTTTTTACACCACTTAACCAGGCGGTGATGTTATTTCTGTACGCAGTAACAACGGAGCTGTCCACAACCCTCAGGCGCTGTGTAAATAGACTGAAGGAATTTGCAGCTCTCTATGGAATGTTAAGTGTCGGTAATTCGGTACTCTCGCGCACGGAAGGAACTTATTAAGTGGATGAAAAGAAACAAAGAATTTTATATCACTGTGACTTGAAACGTGAAATTATTTTCTTTCTTAACACACTAAATGCTTCGCGTATTTTGTAAGGGAAACACCAAACACTAAGGTAAAGTGTTCCCATTACAGGCCCGGTGTGGCCTACAGGGTGGGTAGAGGTATAGCTCTACTCTTCCATGACCGCGGCACTAGAAGGGGATGAGTGGTCAGCAGCACGCCCTGGCCGCACTTTACCCCTGGGAAAGACCCGGTACCAATTTTACAGGAGGCTGGGTGAGCCCCAGGGCCGGTCTGGACGGGCGGAAAATCTCATCGCCACCGGGATTTGATCCCGGACTGTCCAGCCCTTTGTCAGTCACTATAGCGACTGAGCTGCCCGGTCCACTAATACTAAACATAAGAGAATTTGTATTACGATAGTGGATCTAAATACTTAAATTTAGACACGACTCAAATATCAGACTGCTTCATGGTTATAAATGTTTAGAATTTGAAATCGTTAAGACTTTGCGTGTAACGCATCTAGAAACTGAAGGGAAGGTCTGTTAAAACTTTCAACCTGATAATTTCAAACAGATTACAAAAATCTATTACAGGCAAACCGTAGGACACGTATTTACGAAACCTGTACAGATAGAAGGAACAACGCAAAAATTTTTTTTTCTAGTAAGTTATTTTCCATCGTAGTTCACATTTCTGCTGCTAGGTGATGCGAGTATATGTAGTGAGAAAATGGCCGCTCCGGGGGAGAAATCGTTTTGTGTGTTGGAATATCACACGAGTAAGTCTGTGGTTACTGTGTAACGTGTGTTTCGTGCAAAGTACGCAGAGATATTCGTCCCACCAATACCACGTGACCTCGCTGACAAGGCACGGATCATTGCAGCAGTGAAGAATATCAATGCACCCATGTTGACGCGTGTGTGGCAAGAACTTGAATATTGTATCGATGTGTGCCGTGTCACCAGTGGTGCACACATCGAACATTTCTAGTTGTCAAAAGAAACTTTTTCAGTTTTCCTGTGGCTGTGAACAATTCCATTAAGGTAGGTATTTTAGCTTTCTTGTTATAAATGTTTGTAATCACGGAGAACATTATGAAACGCCCTGTATTTATAAAAATAACAAATAAAATAGATCCCTGCCGTGCCATGGCTGAGAAGATTAGTCGCTGGCATCTCAATGCGAAGGATCGGTTTCAATACTCAAGTAAGTTGAATTGGGATTTGTGGTGGACAAAGTGGCATGTGGACACTTTTACTCCAAACTCTTCAGTTTCCGTTGTCAGCGTCGTTCCAAAAATACACCATACTCATCCATTGATCCAAGATATTGTATGCTTTTAGCGTCTGACAGTGTCGTTAAACAATAGAAAGAGAACTAAAAAATTGCATTGCTAGAAGGACAAAGGACTTCAAAATAGAAAGCAAATAGTCTGTGATCTTAGTAATTAACCAATTTAATGCACAAATTCTTGTTTTATAATTAGTTTATTATATGCCTGTTTATGTTTCGAGCAATATGTGCTTATCATAATGAGGTCAAAATTGTATTATACAACATCTGGTAACATCACACACGTAGGTGGCCTTCCGATGCAGAGGGTGAGATAGGACTCTTTCTCAACCTCTGCACCGGACGGCCACCTATAGGTGTGATGGTACCAGATGTTGTATAATACAATTTTGACCTCCTGATGATGACCACAACAGTGCTCGAAACATGTAGAGGCGTATAATAAACTTATTATAAAACAAGAATTTGTGCATTAAGTTGGTTAATTACTAAGATTATACCGAGATGCACGGTCAGCAAAACATAAAAAAATGTAGCCTGTGATATTATTTAACAGTATACCAACTGATGCACATACATAAAACTGTTCACATTAGAACACTAAAATTGCTCCGACATGTTTCGATCCAAGGATCATCCTCAGGGAGCTACAATTTCCTAGCTAAAGTTACTTTTACAAACTAGTTACTGATTGCTTTCGTTATATAATCCTGGTTCTGTGGCAGCATGTCTTGTTGTGCAAGGGTATGTTGCTAAGAGTGCCTGACTGCAGTCGGGCACTCTTAGCAACATTCCGACTGCAGTCGGGCACACTTAGCAACATACCGACTGCAGTGGGCACTCTTAGCAACATTCCGACTGCAGTCGGGCACACTTAGCAACATACCGACTGCAGTGGGCACTCTTAGCAACATACCGACTGCAGTCGGGCACACTTAGCAACATACCGACTGCAGTCGGGCACTCTTAGCAACATACCGACTGCAGTCGGGCACACTTAGCAACATACCGACTGCAGTGGGCACTCTTAGCAACATACCGACTGCAGTCGGGCACGCTTAGCAACATACCGACTGCAGTCGGGCACTCTTAGCAACATTCCGACTGCAGTCGGGCACACTTAGCAACATACCGACTGCAGTGGGCACTCTTAGCAACACACCGACTGCAGTGGGCACTCTTAGCAACATACCGACTGCAGTCGAGCACCCTTAGCAACATACCGACTGCAGTCGGGCACTCTTAGCAACATACCGACTGCAGTGGGCACTCTTAGCAACATACCGACTGCAGTCAGGCACTCTTAGCAACATACCGACTGCAGTCGGGCACTCTCAGCAACATACCGACTGCAGTCAGACACTCTTAGCAACATACCCTTACACAACAAGACATGTTGCCACAGAACCAGGATTATATAACGAAAGCAATCAGTAACTAATTTTTAAAAGTGACTTTAACAAGGAAAATATTGCTCCCTGAGGATGATCCTTGGATCGGAATATGTCGGAGCAATTTTAGTGTTTTATTGTGAAAAAGTTTTATGTATGTGCATCAGTTGGTATACTATTAAATAATTCGACGATATGGACGGTGCAGCAACGAGAATAGTCTGTGGCGTTTGTCACTTTTGTTCTTCGTCGATAGTGTATTGCCTTTCGTACAGATATTACTAAATTCACACCATTTTGCCATCCCATAATTTATCTTTATGCCGAAAATTTTTTAAATATTATTTGCGTAATGCATATTTGCAGTAGGTATGTACAGCTATTTCATAATAAAAGATTCTTAGTAAAGGTACTGTTAGCCAGATATCTCAAGATAAAAAAAAACAGTTAATTAGTCATGTTCGCCTTTCCCTTATTTCACGGCATTTAAAAATGTCGCCCAAGGTCACTGTTATGGGTCATTTAAAGACCCTAAATTTAAAAGACAGTCGATCCCAGTGGCCACACGGTCTAAGGCTTCTGTCTGCGGCCTCTCGTTTGCTGGGACTGCGGGTTCGAATCCTGCCGGAGGCATAGGTGTCTGTCTCTTATGATTGTTATGTGTAGTTAGGTAGAGGTCTCTGCGTCGGACCAATCTCTCGTCCAGAGGAGTCCTACCGAATGTGGCCTTTCTTAGTGTGAACTCGAAAACCTCAACAATGGAAAGGCCTAGGCCCGTTATTTCTGTCGCGTCATGAAAAAAAGAAATTTAAAGATATATTAACGTCGCTACCACCTCATAAGTTTGCGTGGGTTCAATAATGTTGTTACTTATTGTAGGGAATTAAAGTTTTTGGGGAGGCTGGGATGCAGGGCCGATTCGGGCGAAAGGGGCCTCATAATTTGCAAAGGCTTGTTGTATTTCATGGTTTGTTTGAAGCATGTTTCGTACGTAAATTATTAAACATGTATGTCTGTATTTTCATTATAGTGATACACCAAATTATGGCCACAAAAAATATATATATATATTGCTGTAATATTTTGTATGAGGTTTTGTGAAGAGCGGTCTGTAGCTTCAAGGGGGGGGGGAACGAGTGCACTCAAATATCCGGACACACAGAAAAATTTGATACTTAAAGACCTGTTTCCTTAAAGTTGTGTTGACTTGTATTTCTCGCATATAATTTAAAATTAAATACTGATACACGAAATATCCATTTACTTTTTTCTTCCGTTCAGGAAGCCCAACCCTGTACGATATTCTGGTTTGTGTCCCAAAACATGAAGGATGCGGCTTGGGGAAGTACGGTTCAGAAAGCCACATTTGACGTCGAGTCCAGCGGCATGTTGCTTGTTTGGTCTGGGTGGCCAAGAAGAAATATTGGAAGTTTGGCACACATCAAAAACCTACAAAACCCAGGCGTTATATTGAACGGAACGCTGGGCAAATTAAATAGCATAAACATGGTCTTATTGTCTTTTATCTGAAGTGGTTGACGCGAGCGACCAAGCGGCTGTGGCGAGGTTCAGCGGTGCGCGAATGATCCCCATTGTTTCGTGTTATGTGAGGCTACATCTCACGGGTAAATAGACTTACTGTATAGCGTATTTGGTCGGAGCAAAAAAAGGCAATGAAACTTCGCACCTGGAACATTATCTTCTCCAGTTACTTTTTTTTAGTATACTTCCGCAAGTTCTCCTTTTTAGGTTTTTTTTTTCACTTTCTCTCCGTTTCTTTCCTTCTTTCCTCTTTTGTCGTTCCTCATTTGGGCCAATGAAGCGTCACGTACTTATTTATACACATTTATGCCACACGTCCAACTCAATCAATACAAAATTCTCTTCTATATGAATGTGGTTTTTATTGGTGCTTGTGTTAGACTTATTTTAGAATTTAGGGCATATTTTCAAGAAGTAGTATACTACATATTTTGGGTGTAGTGTGGGTCAAACGAAAATATTTAACCCTTATCCTGCTAACGTGGAGAATATGGTGAGCTTCTAATAATACCAGCAAATAGCTGATGGGATTTAACTCGGCTTTTAAAGGGTTAAATGACTACCAAACTTCACGGTTTAAAAATGAATCCCTACAAATTACTCTTGTTAGTGAAGTCTAGATTTTACAGATCAGCGGAGAAAGTATATATTATATAATAAAAGTGTCATTCAGATATTTTAGAAAAATAAGAGCCAATGTTTACTCACTTACTTATTCAGCCGCGAAAACGCAGTTGGTATTTTGAATGGGCTACGGTCTGGATTATCTGGGCTGTAATTGTTGGCAGGGAGAAGGGATTTTTCTCCTCTGCCCAAGGTCCAGATCCACCCCGGAGGCAAAAAAAACCTCCTATTGATGGTCACTGGAGTTCTTTGTCAGATTTAAAGGGACGGGGTTGTGAATTGTACCTCTCATTTCCATCCTACGTCGAGGTGGAGCTATATGTTTATATCCCACCTTCATATTTATTCGTATTTACTTTTACATCATTTATTTACTGAGTTTTCCTTAGTTGCTTACGCTTACATGAATGTGTGTTGATACAACAACAGGTCCAAAATCCAATCAATCTTTCGATTTGAAGGTGGAGAACAAAATAATTGGATAAAAAATTGGAAACAAGATGATGTCTAAACAAACTGGACAGGCCTAGAGGGAAAGAACGCTGAAAGTATGGAATGGGACAGCATCAGGCCACACGGCCTAGCACGAGATAGGATATTTTTGATTATGATAGTCATGATGATGATGGTGATGATGATGATGATGATGACGATCACAATGGCTTTGTGCGCTTTCCATTTTCAGCCTATGACTATCCTATTTGTATTCATGACTACTTATAATGCATGGCAGAGATGCACATAGCTGTTAGGTCAGCATAGTAACAACCCTTGTATGTCGCTGGTCATTTTGCTAGGATTGCTTGCTTGCTTCTCGAAGCCAAAGCCGTGTCTGTCACAGAAGTGTTTATAAATTGAGGCCTTATAACTCTAAGAAATTGATATCGGTATACAGAATGATTCACTTTAAAGGAAGTGTAGTATATTGTTAACTTCGTGTTTCGTAGCATTTATTACGCAGTATATATTTCTGACTTTTCAAAAATTCCCTTCTATTGGCAACAACAAAATTATTTTGATGTTTTGCTGACCGTGCATCTCAGTATATTTATTTCAATAATCAACCAACTTGATCCACAAAATTTTTGTTTAACAATAAGTTTATATCATGCCTCTACATGTTTCGATCACATGTGCTGATCATTAGGAGGTCAAAATTGCATTACACAGCCTCTGGTATCTTCACACCTGTAGGTGGCCGTCCGGTGCACATGTTGAGAGAGTCCTCTCTCAAACTGTGCACGAGACGTCCACCTATGGGTGTGATGGTACCAGAGGCTCCGTAGTGCAATTTTGACCTCCTGATGATGAGCACATGTGCTCGAAACATGTAGAGCCATGATATAAACTTATTGTTAAACAAAAATTTTGTGCATCAAGTTGGTTAATTACTGAGATAAACAAAATTATTATTTCATTATATACAATATTTTACTTTGTTATGAATACAGGTAATTAATTAATTAATTAATTAACAACAATAATTTATGTCAGGAAACGGGGAAAATGGCAGTGATAGATTTGTGGCATAGATTTTTATTTTATGAATGGAAGAACGTTATTGAAATACAATAGCATAAACAACCAACTAGATGCAACAATAACGATTTATTAGTAAATTCAATCAACTCAACATGTTTCGGGCTATAATTTCGCCCATCCTCAGGAGCACTGTATTGTGTTTACAGCTTGTGGTATAATGCACTGGTGCATTATACCACAAGCTGTAAACACAGTCTAGTGCTCCTGAGGATGGGCGAAATTATAGCCCGAAACATGTTGAGTTGATTGAATTTACTAATAAATCGTTATTGTTGCATCTAGTTGGTTGTTTATACAATTATATCAGAGATGCACGGTCACACAGACATTAAACGCCATTAAAGTGTTTGTACGTACCGTTTACAATTGTAGAATTAATTTCATCAAACCAATGTCGGGGCGGACAGCTGCTACTGACACTTATCGAAAACAGAGCTTCTTAAAGAGTAAGTCACTGTTTGTAGTCTCCGTTTTGAAAACAGCTGGCTTGACTACACTTGTATTACCGGCCTTTCCGGGTCAAGTCCTGAAGTGGACCGGCGACGCGGGTTCAAAACCTGAAAGGTCTTGCTTGAGATAAATTCCGTCTGAATATAAGAAGCATAACTACAGAAAACAGCACGAGTTTGTGATGATCGTTAAGGCATTCAAAAGTTTGAGTATGGGGCAAAAAAATCCATCAACTCTCAAGTTGGTAGGAGATTTGTAGCTCAGTGTTGCTAAGTGAAGCCAGAAAATTTCACACTGCTGAAGAAGTAACACATTCAATAAGAAGTGCCAGTGGGCAACAACCTCTAAATGTTCGTTTATTGTAATTTTAAGATCTACTGACTTGAATAAACGCCGCCATTGAGATTTGGCTTTCCACAAAGTTTTATTCGGCCTATGGGGTTTCTCTATATTTTAATTTCGGCCAATGGAATCAATTTATTGACTGGGGAGGGGGGGGTGTTGTTTGGTTTAGACTATGGGGAAGACGCAAGCCACAGGTGAAACTCTTTTGGCAGTAGGAGTAGTTGAGTAGTGCGTATACAAAAATTAGGTGCTCCGTAGGTTTAGGACTACTTCCATGTAAATTTCTATTACAAAGTAACATGTAATTGTGTGTGCTGGCGCTGTGGATACATCCGATTATTGCATTATAATATGATAGTTGCTGTAAATTAAAGGAGACATTCCACAAATAAAATACAGAAACTGCCAGAAGTAAGTGACGCGTAAGTGTGCCAGGCAGTAGTAGCGGATAGCGGCCCTTGCTGGGATCTCCTTTGTAAATAACCCTGACATAAGACCTTTCAGGTTCACTGAGGAAAAGAAGGGAAGCTGCACATCCACGCATCCATGGAGAAAAGGGCGGTAGCAGGTGATTTTCTTTGGTTGGTTTTCCTATCGTCACAGCAAGGCAGGACGTCTTGTGGCGGATAGAGGGGCTGAGCTAAGGGTGTACAGGCTAGCTACAAACACAGTAAAGTCGAACTCTGTTATGACTTTATAAAAGGGACCGATTATTTTGTGTCTTTATAACTTAAGTAAGTGTAATGTTGTGGTTAAAAGAGACGAATATCTGACACTAAAAGCGAGGTGTCGTATAAGCCGATGTCGTTATAAACGGGTTCGACTGTATTTATACGAAATAACTTTACAAATTCTATGCTCTGATTTTCCTTATATTTTCGAAAAAAAAACCTGTCGCGGACATATAAAAATGGGTAGTCACCAAGCTGTTTACAAGGTATTAATTTTGCCCCTAAATTATTCTATTTTTGGGCGTGTTAGACTAGCAAACTGCATTTTGGATTATTCGAATGCTTGGAGGTTACCTTTAAGCTGATCTCTAGGTATTTATTGACTGCCGATCCCAGTGGCCGCGCGGTCGAAGGCGTAAGGCCTGGGGCCTCTCGTTTGCTGCGATTACTGTTTCGAATCCCGCCGGGATCTGGATGTCTGTCTCTTTCGTGTGTTGTGTGTTGTCAGGTAGAGGTCTTTTTGTTGGGTTGATCACTCTTCCAGAGGAGTCCTACCGAGTGTGGTGTGTCTTGAGTGTGATCGTGAAACCTCGATAATGGGGAGGTCCTGACCCACTGGGGTGGGGGGGGGTGGCTGTTGAACCGTGAAGAAAAATTATAAGGGGAGTCAGTCACCTGAAAAGTGAAATGAAGCCAACCACCGAAAAGTCGCCTCTAAAAGTGATGTGTTACAAAATCGAAAATGAATCTATAAAAGTTTTATTTATTCACCAAACTGATGCACTAGTGAGTTGTCTTAAAAACCGATATTAGAATTTACATTAAAATTTACATTGAATGTGAGAATTAGCGAAAATGATTGTCCAATCTTCCCTTATCCTGTGTGGACATTTTTAGAAGATCGTTTTCAATTCGCGACATAGAATGAACTCAACTCCTTCGTTAAGTAAAGCTGTTTTGTTATTCATATCCAATGTAATGAGAAGGCAGCGGTATGTGAAGTACTTGGGGGGCGGGGGGGGGGGAGAGCTGCATACAGGTTATGGGTGGAAACATCTGTGGAAAGAACCAGCTGGGAGACCTAAGCGAAAATGACTGGAT
>Ga0131853_10026013_pt1 | contig 10535 bp, 8 predicted proteins | sample TergutLab28metaG_FD_92764 | JGI IMG/M metagenome (GOLD analysis project Ga0131853, IMG submission 92764) | Labiotermes labralis P1 segment gut microbial communities from Petit-Saut dam, French Guiana - Lab288 P1 (version 2) (version 2) | ecosystem: Host-associated > Arthropoda: Insects >... | reverse complement strand
CGGCCAGCACGGCCAGACCGATCAGCGTGGTTTCGCGCGGCAGACCGCCGTGCAGCACGAGCCAGAACGAGGCAGCAGTGAGCACCACCGCCAGGACGAAGCCAACCAGGTAACCGCCGAGGGTGCCGTGGGCTTCTTCTTCATGGATGGAATGAGCACTCATTTAAATCACGCTCGAAAGATAGACAAAGGTAAACACGCCGATCCAGACGATGTCCAGGAAGTGCCAGAAGAGGCTCAGGCACGTCAGGCGGCGCAGTTCGCGCTCGCCCAGCGACGGCGCCTTGATGACCTGAATCATCAGGACGACCATCCACAGCATGCCGAACGTCACGTGAATACCGTGCGTTGCGACCAGCGTGAAGAACGCGGACAGGAACGCGCTACGGCTCGGGCCGGCACCGATCGAAACCAGGTGCGCGAATTCGTGCAGTTCGAAGTACAGGAAGGTCGCGCCCAGCAGGAACGTGACGCCCAGCCAGAACAGCACTTGGCCGCTGCGCTTCTTGTGCGCGCCGATCATCGCGAAGCCGTACGTGATGCTCGAGATGAGCAGCACGGCGGTTTCCATCGCGACGCCGGGGATGTCGAACAGGTCCTTGCCGGTCGGGCCGCCTGCGAACTGGTGCTGCATGACGGCGAACACTGCGAACAGCGAGCCGAACAAAATGCAGTCCGTCATCAGGTACAGCCAGAAGCCGAAGACCGAATGCGCCGGCGGGTGATCGTGGTGATCGTGGTCCGCCAGAGCGGCCGCACTAGTTTTCTGCAACATTAGTTGGCCTCCAGAGCTTCTTCAACCTTGCCAGGACGTTGCTTGCCTTCGAACGCCTTGGCCAGTGCGCGTTGGCGCAGTTCTTCATCAGCCCGGACCTTGGCGGCCGGGATGTAATAGCCTTCGTTCTTCTGGAAGCTGTAGCCGATGATCGTCGCGAGAATGCCGACGAAACCGACGACCATCATCCACCAGATGTGCCAGATGCCTGCGAAGCTCAGCACGAGGGCGAAGAAACCGGCTGCGATACCCGCGGCGGTATTCGACGGCATGTGAATGTCCGAGTACTTCGTGTTCGCGACGTCCACCGTTTCGCGGCCCGTTTCCTTCATGTGCGCGAATTCATCGAGTTCGCTCACGTGCGGGATGACTGCGAAGTTATAAGCCGGCGGCGGCGACGACATCGACCATTCCAGCGTACGGCCACCCCACGGATCGCCCGTCAGGTCGCGGTTTTCCGGCAGGTTGCGATCGCGGATCGAAACGTAGATCTGCAGCAGTTGGTGAACGATACCGATCAGCACGAGCACCGCGCCGAACCAGGCGGCGATCATCCACGGATGCCATGCCGGATTGTCGTAGTGGTTCATACGGCGGGTTGCGCCCATGAAGCCAAGCACGTACAGCTGCGTGAACGCGAGCCAGAAGCCGCACAGCCACAGCCAGAACGCACGCTTGCCGAGCTTCTCGTTGAGCTTGAAGCCGAACGCCTTCGGGAACCAGTAGTTGAAACCGGCCAGGTAGCCGAACAGCACGCCGCCGATGATCACGTTGTGGAAGTGCGCGATCAGGAACAGCGAGTTGTGCAGCACGAAGTCCGCGCCCGGGATCGCCAGCATCACGCCGGTCATACCGCCGATCGTGAACGTGATCATGAAGCCGAGCGTCCACAGGATAGGCGTCGAGAATTCCAGACGGCCGCGGTAGATCGTGAACAGCCAGTTGAAGATCTTCACGCCCGTCGGGATCGCGATGATCATCGTCATGATGCCGAAGAACGCGTTGACGTCGGCACCCGCGCCCATCGTGAAGAAGTGGTGCGCCCAGACGAGGAACGCCAGCACCATGATCGCGCACGACGCCCAGACCATCGTCTTGTAGCCGAACAGCGGCTTCTTCGAGAACGTGGCCATCACCTCCGAGAAGATGCCGAACGCCGGCAGGATCAGGATGTACACCTCGGGGTGGCCCCACGCCCAGATCAGGTTCAGGTACACCATCGGGTTGCCGCCGCCGTCATTCGTGAAGAAGTGCATGCCGAGGTAGCGATCGAGACCGAGCAGCGCGAGCGCGACGGTCAGGATCGGGAAAATCGCCATGATCAGCACGTTCGAGCACAGTGCGGTCCACGTGAACACGGGCATCTTCATCATCGTCATGCCCGGCGCGCGCATCTTCAGGATCGTGACGAAGAAGTTCACGCCCGTGAGCAACGTACCGACGCCCGACAGCTGCAACGCCCACAGGTAATAGTCGACGCCGACGCCGGGACTGTATTGCAGTTCCGAGAGCGGCGGATACGCGAGCCAGCCCACCTTCGCGAATTCGCCGACCACGAGCGAGATGTTGATCAGGATGGCCGAAATCGCGGTCATCCAGAACGACAGGTTGTTCAGGAACGGGAACGCCACGTCACGCGCGCCGATCTGCAGCGGAATGACGAGGTTGAACAGCGCGACCATCAGCGCCATCGCCATGAAGAAGATCATAATGACGCCGTGCGCCGTGAAGATCTGGTCATAGTGATGCGGCGGCAGATAGCCCGGCGAATCGAAGGCGACGGCCTGCTGAAGACGCATCATCACGGCGTCGGCGAAGCCGCGCACGAGCATGAGCACCGCGACGATCACGTACATGATGCCGAGGCGCTTGTGATCGACGCTCGTGAGCCATTCGCGCCACAGGTAGCCCCATTTGCCCTTGACGGTCACGAAACCGAGCACGCCGATCACCATCAACGCCATGAACGCGCCCGCGCCCATGATGATCGGCTGATCGAACGGGATCGCCTCTAATGTAAGTTTGCCGAACATGTGCGTTACCCCTTCGTACCGCAGTCAGCGTCACTGAATTCGGTGACGTGGCCGTTGTTGTACTTCGCAATGATGTTGTTGAAGAGCTTCGAATCGACCGACGAGAAGTACTCAACGGGTGCCTTCTCGCTCGGTTTGGCGACGGTCGCGTACTGGTCCATCGACAACGACTCCGACGACGCCTTCACCTGCTTGACCCACGCGTCGAAGTCCTGCGGGCTCTTCGCGAGCGTGCGGAACTTCATGTCCGAGAAACCGGCGCCGCTGTAGTTGGCCGACAGGCCCGTGTAATTGCCCACTTCGTCGGCGACCAGATGCAGACGCGTCTGCATGCCGGCCATCGCGTACACCTGCGAGCCGAGTCGCGGAATGAAGAACGAGTTCATCACCGAGTCCGACGTGATCACGAAATTCACCGGCGTACCGACGGGCACGGCCAGTTGATTCACCGTGGCGATGCCGAGATCGGGATAGATGAAGAGCCACTTCCAGTCGAGCGCGACGACTTCGACGTTGATCGGCTTGGCGTTCGACTCGAGCGGCTTGTACGGATCGAGTTCGTGCGTGGTGCGCCAGGTGAGGATGCCGAGGCAGAGAATGATGATCGCGGGGATCGTCCAGACCACGACTTCGATGGCCGTGGAATGCGACCACTTGGGCGAGTACGCGGCGTTGCGGTTCGTCGCGCGGAAGTGCCACGCGAACCATAGCGTGAGGAGGATCACCGGCACCACGACGATCAGCATCGTCCACACCGAGGTCCAGATGAGCGCTTTTTCCGCGACACCAATGCTGCCCTTCGGGTCGAGCAGGGCGTAATCGCCGAAATTGCCGCTGCACCCCGCAAGCGAAACGGCCAACCCGCTACCAGCAAGAGGGACGCGCCACCTTTTAAACGCTTTTCTGTTAGTCATATCCGCACATTTATCCGTTGAACGAACTGGACGATAAACGCATTCGCATCGCAAAAATCTCATGCGAAACGCACCGATATCGCAACCGGCGCAATTCTACGTAAAGACTCTTGGTGAAAATTTGATCTTTATTAAACAAATCCTGGTACAAGGACTATCTATTCAGACGAGCGCGACGGAACGACGCAATTAGCTTTCAGATGACTTTCCGATCAATCTCAATATGCCGCTGGGTGCGGCATTCCGGCACATGACGTGCTCAATGAAGCAGGCGATTAAAAATTGCTTCGATTAAGGAAAGCCAGGCTCTCGATCGTTTTTCCCGCAAGTCAATATCGATCGATTTCGATTCGCAAAAAGAAAGGGGGTGAGAAATTGTCTCGAAATTAGCGGGCAGAAAATCCAATAACCGATATCGACGTCAAGCTGTTTATTTATTTTTAATTTGACGTACATCAATTTACAGGCAGAAAATAGCTTCTGCCATTGACCCGAAATCAAACGGGCTGTCGCGGCAGCCGGACAGCCCCGTTGGCTGCGCGCCGCCGATTGGCGAATCAAATGGCATGCGCTATCGTACCAGGTTTGTTTTCCGCTGCTGCCCGCCCCTTTCCGACCATGACCTCCGCCTCCCGCGCCGCGCCCGTCGATTCCGCCCCGTCGGCGGAGATCCCCGAGAAACCAGGCGACTCCTACGTGCAGTCGTTCGCGCGTGGGCTTTCGGTCATCCGGGCCTTCAACGCCGCTCACCCCGAACAGACGCTCACGGATGTCGCCGCCGCTACCGGGCTCACGCGCGCCGGCGCGCGCCGCATCCTGCTCACGCTGCAGACGCTCGGTTACGTCGAGGCCGAAGGCCGGCTCTTTCGCCTGACGCCCAAAATCCTCGACCTCGGCTTCTCCTATCTCACGTCGATGCCGTTCTGGAATCTCGCCGAGCCGATCATGGAAGATCTGTCGGCCGAGGTGCACGAGAGCTGTTCGGCGGCCGTGCTCGACCGCACCGAAATCGTCTACGTCCTGCGCGTGCCCACGCACAAGATCATGACGATCAATCTGTCGATCGGCAGCCGGCTGCCGGCCTATTGCACGTCGATGGGCCGCGTGCTGCTCGCGGCGCTCGACGACGCCACGCTCGACGCGACACTCGGCTCGACCCCGCTCTACGCCCACACGCCGCGCACCGTCACCGACCTGGGCGAGCTGAAGAAAATCCTGGCCCAGGTGCGCGAGCAAGGCTGGGCGCTCGTCGACCAGGAACTCGAAGGCGGCCTGATGTCGATTTCCGCGCCGATCCGCAACCGCCAGGGGCGCGTGATCGCGGCGATGAACATCAGCGGCAATGCTCAGCGCACGTCGGCGAAACAGATGATCAAGACCTTTCTCGAACCGCTCCAGCAGGCCGCACAGCGCGTTTCGAGCCTCGTCGCCCAGCGCGCCTGAGCCACACGCGGCTCAGCGGCGGGTCGCCGCGCGGCGCACGATGTCGATAAACACCTCGCCCGCGTCCTCCAGGCGAGCCGAATTGTCGATGTACGCGAGCGGCGCGCCGGACGGCACCTCGAAGTGCACCCGACGCGCAAGACGCGCGGCAATCTGTTCGGGCGTCTCGCGGCCGCGTCCGGCCAGACGCGCGGCCAGCACCTCGGGCGTGGCCTCGACGTGGACGAAGGTGGTCTGCGGATAACGCGCGAGCGCTTCGCACGCGTGAGCCCGCGAGCCGTTCACGATCACCGTGCAACCCAGCGCGAGCCACTGATCGATTTCGACCCCAATGCCGTAACGCAGTCCATTGACGTGCCACTGAAGGGCAAAGAGCCCGCGGCGCGAACGCATCTCGAACTCGGCCTCGGTCAGCGCGATATGGTTTTCGCCGCCGCCCGCCGCTCGCGTGATGTAACGGTGCGCGAACAGCACACCGTCCGTTGCGAGGCGGCTGCGCGCAAAGTCGAGCAGCGAGTCCTTGCCCGCGCCCGACGGCCCCATCACGTAAATCAGGGCTGCTTTCATGATTCGTCACGGGTTTCAGTCTTCAAGTTGCGCATTGTAGTGTGCGTGCGATGGCGGTTGCGAAAACGCATCGGCCGCGACATCTGGCCGCATGATGCTGCATCAGCGCATCGTCCCCCATTTTTTCGCCGCGGCCGTCACGCGTTTGTCACACGCACCGGACGTGCCCTGGAGGCGTTTCGCGCTGCCGTGTCCCTGCTTGCGGCGGCAAATTCGACACTTGACATCGAATCGTCACACTAGCGACGCGGTCGTTCTTACCTGCTAAGCTCCGCGCGCGCCCAACAAAGGAGACCCTTGGCGACTCGTCCGTGCGACCCGCGCAGACGATTCCCGCCGCGACCTCCCCGCTGCACCGGCGCTCCATGAACCATCCCAGGAGTTTCACACAATGAAAAAGCTGCTTGCCGCTCTGACGGTAGCCCTGCTGGCCGCATCGGCCGGCGTCGCCCACGCCAAGGACTGGACCGTCGTACGCTTCGGCGTCGACGCCAGCTACGCACCGTTTGAATCCAAAGCACCGGATGGCAAGCTCGTCGGCTTCGACATCGACCTCGGCAACGAAATCTGCCGCCGCATGAACGCGAAGTGCGTGTGGGTCGAGCAGGATTTCGACGGCATGATCCCCGCACTGAAGGCGAAGAAGTTCGACGGCGTGCTGTCGTCGATGACCATCACGCCGCAGCGCGCCGAGCAGATCGCCTTCTCGGACAAGCTGTTCCAGACCCCGACGCGCCTCGTCGCGAAGAAGGGCTCGAACCTGCAGGCCACGGCTGACTCGCTCAAGGGCAAGTCGGTCGGCGTCGAACAGGGCACGATCCAGGAAACCTACGCGAAGGAAAACTGGGCACCGAAGGGCGTAAACGTCGTGGCCTACCAAAACCAGGACCAGGTCTACGCCGATCTGATCTCGGGCCGTCTCGACGCAGCGCTGCAAGACGAAGTGCAAGCCGACCTCGGCTTCCTGAAGACCCCGCGTGGCAATGGTTTCGCGTTCGCCGGCGCAGAAATCCCGACCGGCGCGGCCGCCATGGGTCTGCGCAAGGAAAACACGGGCCTGAAGGCGCAGGTCGACAAGGCCATCGCCGACATGGTCAAGGACGGTACGTACAAGAAGCTCGAGAAGAAGTACTTCGATTTCGACGTGTACGGCAGCTAATCGCCCAGCGCGCAGAGCGACTCGCCGCACGACAAAAGCCCGGACCCAGGTCCGGGCTTTTTCGCATTAGAGGGCTGAAAAGGTATCCTCTTTACCGACGCAACCCTCCACTCAACTTCAGCGCACGCGGCCACGAACCGCTGCGCGTCCCGATCATGCAAACCCAGACTCATCCGTTGATCGCCCCGGCCCTCGGCACCGCACGCCACATCACGAGCTTTCACTACGGCCAGGGCGGCGGCCAGAAGGTCTACATCCAGTCGTCGCTGCACGCGGACGAACTGCCCGGCATGCTGACCGCATGGGCGCTGCGCCGCAAGCTTGCCGATCTCGAAGCGGCGGGTCGCATCCGCGGCGAAATCGTCGTCGTGCCCGTGGCCAATGTGATCGGTCTGAACCAGCGGCTGCTCGGCCACATGCTCGGGCGTTTCGAAACGGGCACGGCACAGAACTTCAACCGCAATTTCTACGACCTCGCGGCGCTCGTGCTGCCGGGCATCGAAAAGCGCCTCGGCCCCGATGCCGACGCCAACCGCGACGCCATTCGCGCGGCGATGGGCGAAGCGCTCGCGGCACAAACGCCGAAGACCGAACTCGATTCGCAACGCCTCGCGCTGCAAAAGCTGTCGTACGATGCGGACGTCGTGCTCGACCTCCATTGCGACTGGGAAGCCGCGCTGCACGTCTATACGAACCCGGAGCTATGGCCCGACGTCGAGCCGCTCGCGCGCTATCTCGACGCGCAAGCGTCGCTGCTCGCGCTAAATTCGATCGGCAATCCGTTCGATGAGATTCATAGCTTCTGCTGGTCCGAGTTGCGCGAGCGCTTCGGCCAGCGCTATCCGATCCCGCACAGTTCGATCTCGGTGACGGTGGAGTTGCGCAGCCAGTGCGACGTGTCGTACGAATTCGCCGAGCACGACGCGCAGGCCATCGTCGACTATCTCGTGCATCGCGGCACCATCGACGGCACGGCGCGCGAGCTGCCGCCGCTCGCACATGCGGCCACGCCGCTCTCGGGCACGGAGCCGATCGCAGCGCCCGCCAGCGGCGTGATCGTGTTTCGTGTCGAACCGGGCGCATGGATCGAAGCGGGTACGCCCGTCGCCGATATCGTGAATCCGCTCACCGATGAAGTGATCACCCTGAAAAGCACGGTGAGCGGCGTGGTGTACGCGCGGCACAGCGCGCGCTTCGCGACGGCCGGCATGGAAGTGGCCCGGATCGCGGGCGCGACGCCGATTCGCACGGGCTCGCTGCTGTCGCTGTAACGCGGCGGCGGCAAGCTCGAAGGGCGGCACTATCCCTGCCGCCCGCCGCGCGGTTCTGCTACGCTGGGCGAGTCCACCTCGCCACGTTCGATATCGCTACGATGGAACACACCTTCAACGAAGCCGGCGTTTCAATCACGCGCACCGCGCTCGCATCCGCGGGCCAGGTTTTCCCGCTGCGCGATATCGAGGACGTGCACGTCGTCACCGTGCGCCGCAACCGCGTCGTGCCGATCGCGCTCAGCGCGGCCGGGGCCGCGCTCGCGGTCGTGGGCGGCCTGTACGGCTCGGCCGCCGCGCTCGTCTGCGGGGCGATGCTGATCGTGGTCGGGTGGCTCACCTGGCTCAGCCAGGACGTCACCTACCGGCTGATCGTCGTCACGGGCGGCGAGCGGCGCGAAGCGCTGACGAGCGTCGATCGCCCGTTCGTCGAACGCGTCGAGCGGGTCTTGCGCGCCGCCATCGCCCGCAAGCCCGCCGCCGCGCCTACCGCGAGTCGATCGGCTTGACGCGCCAGATGTCGCGCGCGTATTCCGCGATCGCACGATCCGACGAAAACTGACCCATCCCCGCGACGTTGCTGATCGCGCTAGCGGTCCACCCCGGCGTATCGACGAAGCGCAGATCGACGGCGTCCTGAGCCGCCGCATACGCCGCGAAATCGGCCAGCACGAGGTAGTGATCGCCCCAGTCCACGAGCGTGTGGAAGATCTCCGAGAAACGCGCGGGATCGTCCGGTGAGAAGAAGCCCGTGCGGATCTGGTCGAGCGCTTTGCGCAGCTCCTCGTTGTCCTCGTAGACCTGGCGCGACCGGTAGCCGGCCGCCCGCAGCGCATCGACCTCCTGCGCCGTGTGACCGAAGATGAAGATGTTGTCCCGGCCCACCGCCTCGCCGATCTCGATGTTCGCGCCGTCGAGCGTGCCGATCGTCAGCGCGCCGTTGAGCGCTAGCTTCATGTTGCCGGTGCCCGAGGCCTCGGTGCCCGCCGTCGAGATCTGTTCGGAAAGATCGGCGGCCGGGATCATCAGCTCGGCCACGCTCACGCCGTAGTTCGGCACGAACACCACCTTGAGCCGTTCGCCGACGAGCGGATCGCTGTTGACCTTCGCGGCCACGTCGTTGATGAGCTTGATGACGTTCTTCGCCATCCGATACGCCGATGCGGCCTTGCCCGCGAACAGCACCACGCGCGGTACCCAGGCGCGGTCGGGATCTTCGCGAATGCGGTTGTAGCGCACGATCACATAGAGCGCGTTGAGCAACTGACGCTTGTATTCGTGGATGCGTTTGACCTGCATGTCGAACAGCGCATCGGGGTTGCAGGCGATACCCGTGCGCTGCATGAGGCTTTGCGCCAGACGCACCTTGTTGCTGCGCTTGGCCGCGCGAAACGCGGCTTCGAACGCCGCATCGCCGCGCAACTCGCGCAAACCGTCCAGTGCCGCCAGATCGGTGCGCCATGTCGTGCCGATGCTCTCGTCGATGAGCCGCGCGAGCGGCGGGTTCGCCTGCCCGAGCCAGCGGCGCGGCGTGATGCCGTTCGTGACGTTCGTGAAGCGATCGGGAAAGAGCCGCGCGAAGTCGGCGAAGATGTCCTGCTGCATCAGTTGCGAGTGCAGCTTCGATACGCCGTTGACCTTGTGGCTCGCGACGATCGCGAGATGGGCCATGCGCACGCGCCGCTGGCCGTGCTCGTCGACGAGCGACAGACGCCGGATCACGTCGAGATCGTGTACGCCGCGATCGCTCGCCTCGCGCAGGAAGGACGCGTTGATGTCGAAGATGATTTCCAGATGGCGCGGCAGCAGCCGGCCCAATAGTTCGATGTCCCAGGTTTCCAGTGCTTCGGGCATCAGCGTGTGATTCGTGTAGGAGACCACGCGCCGCACGTGCTGCATCGCCTCGTCCCACGGCAGACGGTGCACGTCCACGAGCAGGCGGATCAACTCGGGGATCGCGAGCACCGGATGCGTGTCGTTCAGGTGCACGGCCACTTTGTCCGAGAAGCGCGCGAGCGTGCTGTGCGTGCGCAGGTAGCGGCGGATCAGATCCTGCATCGTCGCGCAGACGAAGAAATACTCCTGGCGCAGACGCAATTCGCGGCCCGCCATCGTCGAGTCGTCGGGATAGAGCAGACGCGAGACGTTCTCCGTCTCGTTGCGCGCCTCGACCGCGCGCTGATAATCGCCCTTGTTGAACGCGCCGAGGTCCAGCTCCTCATCCGCGCGCGCGGACCACAGGCGCAGCGTGTTCGTCGCATCGGTCGCGTAGCCGGGGATCACGGTGTCGTAGGCCATCGCGTTGACGTGCTGCGTGTCGACCCATTCGACGCGGCCGTCGCGATGCTGGGTGCGCCCGCCGAAGTGCACCGG
>Ga0131853_10026012_pt1 | contig 10535 bp, 8 predicted proteins | sample TergutLab28metaG_FD_92764 | JGI IMG/M metagenome (GOLD analysis project Ga0131853, IMG submission 92764) | Labiotermes labralis P1 segment gut microbial communities from Petit-Saut dam, French Guiana - Lab288 P1 (version 2) (version 2) | ecosystem: Host-associated > Arthropoda: Insects >... | reverse complement strand
GACCTTGTGAATAACATTTGGGTGAGTGATGAAGCACATTTTCATGTAAGTGGATTTGTAAACAAGCAAAACTTCCGCTATTGGTCACAGGCTAACCCTCAAGCACTTCATAAAAAGCCTCTCCATTCCCAAAAAGTGACAGTATGGTGTGTTATGTCAGCATTGGGAATCATCGGGCCCTACTTTTTTGAGAATGAGGCTGGCAATGCAGTTCCTGTTAATGCGGACCGCTATGTGGAAATGCTGCAAAATTTCTTCACTCCACAACTCGCCCGTTTTCCTGTGAATGAAAACATGTTATTCCAGCAGGATGGAGCAACAAGCCACACAGCAAGAATGTCACTGAACGCAGTTAATGCTTTGTTCCTGAACCGAGTCGTTTCCAGGAATGGGGATATCCCATGGCCCCCCCCTCCCCCAACTTAACCTCTTGCAATTATTTTCTTTGGGGGTACCTGAAAACAAAAGTGTTTGAAACAAGGCCAAGAACTATCGTGGATTTAAAACAGCGAATTCAAGATGAAGTGGCTGCAATTCCTGTGGAGATGCTGCGAGAGGTCATGAACAGTTTCAGGCCTCGACTTGAGGAATGCATGCGTTGAAACAGAAGCCATCTTGAGGGCGTTACTTTCAAAACATAAATTTTCAAACTGGCATAAAACAAAATGGCTATTCGAATGCTTTTCATTTATGAACAATAAACAGATAAAAAATTCATGTGTCGATTTTTTTAATGTTTTGAAATTTTCCCATTTCATTGCCCAACCCTGTACAAGCTGATATGTAAAACATGCAACAGGGCATACAATAGGCCAGACCAGTAGAAACCTGACACTTAGGTCCCATGAACACATCCTTTACATAAAAAACAACAATCCCTAGTCTGATTGTGCACTGCACATCCTGCAAAACATACATGAATATGGTTCCTCAAAGACATGATGTCACTACTCAAACCAATCCACAAAACCTCAATGCTAATTCCCTATGAACAATTACTAATCCAAACTTTCCTTCAAAACGGTAACCTCATTCCTGAACAAAACTGTGGCGAACAAAACTCACTATTTCTGTTAGCTACCGACTACAGCCTTACGTAACCACCTACCCACAACCGCACTTACCACACGATCCGCACAAACCAGTTCTGACCTAGCCATGTTGGAACCTTACGTAACTACCTACGCTCAACCGAATAGTACCTACCACACGACTTGCACAAACCAGTCACGATCAGGCCACATTGGAGGGAAGTAGCTGTACCAGTATGTGAGTACTTTATTAACTAACTCCATCCATTGCGTCTTCCTAGTACGCTTTTAACTATTCATATTTATTATCCAAAGAGTTTTTAACTTATAAACTTCTACGATATTATGTGCCTAGACTTTGTAAATATGTTAATGTACCACCGCCTATTATTATCAGAAGTTAACAAGCCAACACACCCTGTTAGTTCATTCCAGTTAATCCTTGCATTTTACATTATGACCTGTACCGGAGGCTGTGGTTACAGTTTTTAGTACTCCTGATGATGGGTGCTGTGACACCTGAAACATGTAGAGTGACTTTGCAGTAAATAAATATCTGCATACTGGTTGGATTTTTATTAACATTAACCCCTTTCAAGTGTTTAATTTTCAGGGAAGTGCATATATATATATATAGAGAACATGTCTGACTTTGCTCACAATGTAAGGTAACCCAGTCATTTTTATGGATGATGAATTAGGAATGAATTCTTGTCTGTATGAGTAGGTACAGCCATCCACCACATGAGGTTTGTTCAAATAGTATCCAGATTGGAATTGTAGTGGTTGTTCACTGGGTGGGATGTGTTTGCAGCCAGTCTTGACATGTTCGTACATGTCTTAGCAACTCATGACACAAGTTGCAAGTGACTGTGTTTGCTCAGTTGGCTGTAGTAGGTCGCGGAACTAACAAGTGCATTTATGTCAGCGATTTTTACGATGTGTGAAAATACCAAACAACGCATTTGTATCAAGTTTTGTTTTAAAATCAGAGAAACCACAATGGAAACATATCAATTGCAGCAAGCATACGGTGAAGATGCAATGGGTCGTACACAAGTGTTTGACTGGTTTCGTCGATTTAAAGAGGGTAGAACCTCTGTTGAAAGCAAACCCTGCTTGGGACGACTGTTTTTTGATTCTGTATGTATCGTACACCATGAGTACGCTCCCAACGGGCAAACAATTAACAAGGAATTCTACAAGGAGTTCTTGCGACATTTGCGTGAATCAGTTTATCGAAAATGACCAGAAAAATGGCGGGATGGTGACTGGATCCTGCACCACGACAATGCGCCCGCAAACACTTCACATCTTGTGCAGTAGTTTTCGGCCAAACATGGCACCGCTGAGTTGCAGCAGCCGCCATACTCACCAGATCTTGCACCGTGTGACTTTTTACTATTCCCAAGGCTTAAGAAAGTTCTGAAAGGACACGAATTTGAGGCAACGGAGGGCATCAAACGAAATTCGACGAAGACACTATTAGACATCCCGAAAGAGAAGTTCGCAAAATGTTTCCAACAGTGGCAGAAACGTTGGGCGAAGTGTGTAGCTGCGGAAGGGAACTATGTTGAAGACAATTAGGGTTAAAACCACATAAGCCTTATCTACTTCATGTACTGTGGTCAGCCCAGATACTTTTTGAACAAACCTCGTATCCTTTTAATTTTTTAACTTTTGTTGTAATGCTGTCCTAAAGGGCAGTTTATGTTGGATTCATGGTGGCCAAAGTGGCATTGAGCCATTCCTAGTGGCCGCAGTCTAAGGTGTAGGTCTGCAGCCACTCACCTGCTGAGATTGTGGGTTGAAATCCCACTGGGGGCATGGATGTCTGTCTGTTGAGTGTTGTCAGGTAGGGGTCTCTGCGACGAGCTGATCACCTGTCCAGATGAGTCCTACTGACTGTGTTGCATCATTGTTTGTGATCTAGAAACCTCGTGAATGAGGAGGCCTTGGCCCACTGTGGGGGCTGTTGTGCCCCCCCCCCCCCAAAAAAAAATTGTGGCGTTGAGGTACATTTTCTCCCCATACTTTGGTTTTCCTCTGTCATTTACAATGTCACCAATGCTTCATATGCATGTGGGGTAGGTACATAGGCCCACTTGCACATGCAGTGCCAAGGTGGTTTATCTGATTCCATCCTAATAACAGCAACAGCAGCAGCAGCAGTGATGACATGAAAATGATGACCACGAAAATAACACCACCACCGCCGCTGCCACCACCACCACCACACTGCCACTACCATCACCACCCCACCACTACCACAACCACCACCACTGCCAACACCATTACCACTACTGCTCCTCATGTGTTCAAACTAAAATGTTATGTGTGTTTCTTATCTCCCTCATTTAATTACATTTTTAATTATTTAGAATGGAGGGAGTGTATGTGGAATTGCAACTCTGATCTGTGGCTGGGATATTTAAAACTATAGCTGAAAATGTCCCAGGTACAAATAGAGAGAGCCTGTGATTCCATTTGTGCCTTAGAGAGTTTTCATTGGTATGGTGTAATCAAGAGAGGGTCAAGTGGAATTACACAGTGGTTTGGTATTAAAATAAATTTGAATTTTCTCATATTTCTGACCAAAATATTGTAAGCCATTCCCTCCTTCACATTCTGTTTACCTTACCCACATATTTGATTCTTTAGAGATAACACCCATTAACATGTCCAAGGGAACGTCATAACTTCTGAATGAAGAAAGATAATTTACCAAGTTTAGGAACACTCACTTTAATGCATATTATGCTTGCCTTAAGGACATGATGAAAATCCTTAACCTGCTACTGACATCACCTTTTAGGTATGGCACGTACAAATGTCTTGTGATTTTCAGATGCTGCATACTCCAAATCAGCCTACATAAATTGCTTCGTTTTCTTGTTTATTTTTAGCAATTTCATCTGCCACAAGTGTTGAGAAAAATAAACTGGATTACAAGGACAAAGCTGTTAGGTCAGCTGCAACGTGGAACTCAACTTTTAATAGGTCACGTAGAGATCATCGACGGTGCTGTTTTGATCTTCAGAGCTTCACCATTCATTATCCCCGCAACAGACTTGCAAAAACTCTTCCCAAGGAACTTATTAAACCAGGATCATATCCACTAGCACTCATCCCTGGCCAATATACAGACTTCTATAAGAGGTGACTGCAATTACAATACTGCTGTACATATTTTAAAATGCACAAGAGTCATGCTTATTGTATATGTTTTGCATACTTACCCAGAGCTCATAACAAGTTGCTTTGTATTGCAGTTATACTCCAACAGAGCTAAGGTATTTCCCACTGAGCACTGTTGTGTATGGCCCAATGAAGCCCAATGAGAGGCAAGAGCCAGGTGCTGGTTCCGATGGCAGTCAGTCAGACTCTGATGACACCAGTTCATTTGATGACTCAAGGTAGAATCCATGTGTTAAGAGAAACTGTTCATATTGTATAGAAGGAGAGATGAAATTAATATGTTTTGTCCATTTGAGTAGGGACATAGAAACTGCAGGGATCCATGTTGCTAATTTGTATTGGCATATAATACACATTCACATGATTTTCACACCTATACTTTCAAATGGGGAATTCCAGAAAAAATAAATACATTATATTAACTTCCAGCTTCTAGCTATCAGTTTTAGTTAAACAGATGTACCTAATAATGTGCTTTGTCTCATAATGCATTGCCTTCTTTAAAGTTTATATATTATGAGCTCAGACACTTGTCAAGGCTTTTGAAGTGACGCATTTTGATTTGCACGCTTCACAAAATGTGGAGACTCAGATGTTCATTGCCAGGTGACTGGGTATGCAGTTACGGCAGAAGGGAAAAGGGTAGGGCAATTAGTGGCAATGCTCCCCTTTTCACTGCTGGCTAAATAAAATCTCAGCTTGTGGTGCTCATAGTGTATCTCAGTGTCCTATATATTCAGTGGTTTTTGTGTTGTTACATCATTTTGTTTTATGTGTGTCAATATGTTGTTTGTGCAAATATGACATTAGTGATAATGTGGTGTTACCTGTATTTGTATGAGCAATGTTTTACTCAATATAATGTTGGTTTTAGCATAATGGACACATATGAACATTCTGCATGAATTATTTCTATTATTTGACAAACAAAGGACCATGCATTCTGATATATTCTCATAATAAAAGCCAACAAGATGCACTGTTTCTCAACTTTATTTTGGTAAAGGTCCCTACATGTTTTGGACAGACTTACTGTCCATCATCAGGATTCTTAACACTGTATTCACAGCAACTGGTATTTATCATACGAGTTGACTGTCTGCTAGTGAGGTCCTGACCACACTAGCAGACAGTCAACATAACTAGTATGACAAATACCAATTGCTGTGAATACAGTATTAAGACTCCTGATGATGGACAGTAAGTCTGTCTGAAACATGTAGAGTCCTTTACCAAACTAAAGCTGAGAAATAGTGCATCATTTTGGCTTTTATTATAAGAACGTTTCTATTAGGTTTAAATTTAATCCTATTATAAGTTTTGTGTTGCATCTAAGTTCTTGTTATCAGGAATATTCATTACTGCATGCTTTTCTTGGTGTCAGAGAACATGTTAGGCCTTGGGCTGTATTATAGGTAAGTGTAATACTGCCTTCTCACTTAATGTTTATTATATTTTAAGCTTACCCATCTTTCTTTATTAAATAGTAGCACATCAAGTGAAGAGACCCAGGACACAGAAGAGACGTGTTCAACAACTGGTGATGCAGATCCTGAAAACAGTCAGGATCAATGTAACCAAGAATGTGGGGATAAGGACTGTGATAAAGATCAGACAAATTCTGTCAAGGTGAAGGAAGAGAAGAAGGACAAGGAGTGTGAAGGAGCGGTTTGTAAGGTGTGCAGTGGAGACCACACCAAGAACAAAGATGGACAGTCAGAGGTTCTTATTCATTGTGCCCAATGCACATCCAGTGGTAAGTAATTTAGTTCTGCTGTGTACGTGAAAATACAGAATAAAGGAAGCACTAATGCAGTGGCTGATTTGACCACACTACAGAGATTGGTAGTTGTACGAAGTTACAAAGAACTTGCTTTTTATGTTATAAGAAGCTTGAAAATTCAGTTCTTCAACTGGTAGACAGCTACTAGATAACTAATTGCCAATTGACATGGTATCATGTTTCAAAGATATTAAGGTGATTCATCCATGTCATATTTCAGATAATAAGAATCACAGTAAATCTAGTCAGACCCAATAATTATTTATTTAATATCACTTCAACATTTATTGACCTAAAAGGCCATCATCAGGTTGAACAAGAATAAAGAATATGTACATAGTTTATGTGGAAATTGAGGTCTCTTTGACTTTTGAAAATTTAATATTTTTATGTTGGATGTCTGTAACATAGGAGGAACAACAACCATAAGAACTGACTAATTACATTTCTGTTTTAAAGACTGGATCATAACAGTGTCAATATAAAGAAATGTTAAAAAGTTAAAATAATTAAGATTAAAATTGTAAGGAGTGGAGATCTCAATTTCCACATCAAGTAAGTACATATTCTTTTATCCTTGTTCAACCTGATTGTGGCCTGTTAGGCTGAAACACGTTGTTGAAATGATACTAGAATAAATAATTATTGTGTCTGGATTTACTGTGATTGTTATACTTCTAATGACTTCATTCCTCATCAAGAGAACCCCAAATCCTACATTGTACACTCAGTTCAACAAAAATCAAGTGGCCTGAAATTTCATACATCCCGCTCCAGAAGTGATGTGACGTACAGTTGCCATCATAATTCGAGTTGTTTTACTTTCCCCATATTTGTGCATTAATGGTGTTTCTCTGTCTTCCATTCATTACAATCAATCACACCACATATGTATTAACCAAAGACACCAATACAGTTGCTTAATTTGAAGTTAAAACATGAATTAAACTTCATTAATTTTCCCAGGTGTATGGCTAGCTAGCTGTGCTGTCAGGGATGGATGAGGTGACAGGGGTGTTCTTACATGTAGCAGACATAGCCGAGCCTGTTTAAGTGGGATAGCGGTACCGTTCAGACACGAGCTACATTGATTCGGATCCAAGCATAGGCATATATATATATATTTTTTTTTTTTTTGCCTGTTGTGTATGTTTTATACTCGCCAACAATCAAACTGTGCAGTAACACATCCATTATTTAATTATACTTTACAAAAGTTATCTTTGCTCCATTGGAAGGGCTATAAATGCGAGTGACGCAGATATTTCTGTTATGTTTCCATAATTCTTTTTCTTTGTTTACCGACATTCTGATTTAGAGGGTTCATGTTGGATTGGGACTTACATAGGGCATGTGAATATGTTGTGCTTACGGGCCCTAGCGGGTCACGAGATTTGACAAAGTTTTACTGGCTGCACTCATGACAGTGGTTATGAAAACCAAAATTTGTATGTTGTAAGGCAGTGAAGAACTTATGTTGGTTATTTTAAACTGTATATTGCTGCATATTCAAAATGATGGATGGACTCTTCCTTAACCTGTATTTTAGTGGTTGTAGTAAGCATGTTTACAGCACACAGTTGTGAATTTACACAGAAATATCAGTACTCACCCAACTGTTAACTGATTTTATGATCAAATGTTTCTGTTTATAAAATGTAGTCTTTGAGTCATATTCAGTTTGTTTCGCAAATTTTCGTGGGTTGCCAGAACTGAAATGGCCGTATGCAGCCCATTTCACCCCCACTTTGATGAGCTTGCTGTAGACAAATTACACTGGTCGACAAAATTTAACTTTTTTTTTTTGTCTCATGAACTTCAATAGGTGAACATTGCAGTACTTTTTATGCTGATTTCAGATATGTATACCGAATTTTTCTATCAGGCAGTATTGAAAAGATACAGAGGAATTTAAATGTGCAAAATAGTACTTTACATGCTCATGAAAGAGGCAGAAACTTTCCTCTAAAATGTAGAGGCATATGGCTTTTGCTGGTATTTGGCGTCAGGTACACTTATGTTCAGTGTCCAGCAATAGTCTGCCAACATACTAGAGGTGCACTTGCTTTGGTACAACTTTCCACAGTCGTAATGTCTTGGTGAAACCTCAAATCACCAAATTTTCTTTCATGAACACAAAATTGACACTCGCATACATCAGCACTGTGCACCTGCCATCACGCATTCGAGGATTTCCTTGTTTCTGTGCTGTGCTTCAGGATATGAGGAAGAAGAAGTAGTTCGCTCTCATCTCCTATCATAGTTGTATTGTCGATTGGGAATCTGCTTCAAGCCACTGTTTGTACAGAGTAGGTAATGAACTCGGTTTCCTTCCCACTTCCATTGGGCTGTAACTGACTGGTAGTAGGTTGCTGTTCTGGTTGAACTTCTGGTGGACTTTGTGGTTTTTCTCCAGTTGTGGAATTTACAACAGGTTGTGTGGTACAATGGATTTTGTGAAAAAGGTTTCTAAATAAATATGGGTAACTGTTGCATATCATAATGGCCAAAAGGATAGCAACCAAGGTAGGAAGGTTAAGTACCAGTAAAAATGATACCTGTCATCATGTTTCCTCTCAGTTGCATGCACCACGAGAGTAGCATCTAGGTCTTGGTGCTTAAACAGTTCCGACATTGCGGCTATACTTTCCAGCTTTGATACATCAGGTGGTGAACGTCCTTGAAGTATCTGTACCTCCTCGTGGGTGATAGGTTCAACGTGAAGAGCTCGTACGTCATCATGGTATTCGATGGTTGACTCTGAATGGCCTTCCGTTGCAGGGTACAGCTGAAAGTATTGTCCCGTCACATGGCAAGCACTGGCATTGTGCAAGATGCCGCTTCCTTGTAGGGGCCATGTCGAAGTTATCCAGGTGGCATTCCGACGACACTTCAGATTCACTTGCTGTTTGCCACTGAAGCAGTATATCCAGTCATGGGAGTGTCGGATAAATATTGGGGCGAAGTTCTGCGGTAAAATCTGCCAGCTGCATAATGTCCTAGCTTCGTCCCTCTCGAAGTATAAACTCGATTCACAAGTTAGGACATTCCTACCATAAATTGGCTTGTCTGCAGAGCATATGATAATGCCTTTCCCTCTACACTTCTTTATGTCTGCTTCTTTCCACAAAAGGAAGCATTGGTTAGAGTCATCTAGTACCAAATTGTCATATTCAGCAGTCAATTGAATGTAATTATCCAAATTGGAAATTTTGTAAGGGAAGGTGATCAGCTTGTACAAGTAAAAATGTCTCTCAAATGTTTTCAAGGGTATTAACATAACCAACTTCACACTGTGATAATCAGCAAGTACAGAAATATCCATAAACTCATAAAACAAGTTTATATTGTTCTGTTGTAAACTAACACATAAAGTATAACCATCTGGAAAGTATGATATAACATTCTTAAAAATATTCCTTAACATAACAGGTGGAATTAAATTCATAGACAATTTTCCTGTCATAGTACTGTCCAAAGAAATTAAAACCGCCTTTACTAAGGTTCATAACTCCAAAATAGCAAACTCTAACTGACGAACGTAAGTAAATATGCTACTCTGATTGTAAAGAGTGTAATTTAACCAGTGGATTGCTATGTCTGTCTCATCCTTCCATCTATTTGAATCTAGCATAATATCTTTCACCTTCTCAGATAAAGTTTCAGCAGCTTCTGTATTAAATTTAACTGCAGAGTCCAAAGTTTTCAAATATGTCATTTGATGATTGACTGAGTGAACAATGTCTCCTTCCATTCTGTGCATCTTATCTACAGTCTTGTGTAATTCCTATACATCTAACAATGTAGCCGTACCAAAAAAACCATTTTAACACAGAACCAACTGCACTTAACACAGCATGTCTCTTATCAAGACGAGGTAACATTTCTCTAAAAGCATTAATCTCGTCTTCCAATTTCTGTAATACATATTCTGTGTGGTTCAGTTCATGAACTGGGGCCAATGGCGTTTTGAATTTCTGTATGTAAAATAAATCATCCCTTAGCTTTGCAATTGTTTGTTCGTAGGTGCTGAAATCCAGGTTTACTATCACAGTCCATGCATCATTTGTCAATATAATGTCTCTTTGCTTGATGAAAATTGTGTTCTGATGAATTTCCATATTGGAAATAGTATGGTCAGCGGAAATACTCCCAAATCCTGCAACAACGTAACATATGTTTAAGTATTTACACTAAATGAGTTCTCCATAATTGCTATGTGTAGCTGTCATCGCTCACGTGGCTTTGTTTATCTTGTCCACCATGTTGTTTGATGTCAAAACAGCTGTCAACTACGTCACCATCGACAAGTCGGCCTATCAAAACAGTGGACTGTTATGTTCAACCCATACGCTCTGTCCTCTTGGTGTATTTACATGTGTACACCACTCATATTCTTGTATTTTCTCTCGTAACTGCCTCTACATCTCCTGTCACGTTGACCCTTATACAGGAGGGTTCTCCTGCAACTGTAACCTGGCACGACTCCTGGTTACGGGTGGTGCAATAGGTGTTGTAGCTAG
>Ga0131853_10026011_pt1 | contig 10535 bp, 5 predicted proteins | sample TergutLab28metaG_FD_92764 | JGI IMG/M metagenome (GOLD analysis project Ga0131853, IMG submission 92764) | Labiotermes labralis P1 segment gut microbial communities from Petit-Saut dam, French Guiana - Lab288 P1 (version 2) (version 2) | ecosystem: Host-associated > Arthropoda: Insects >... | reverse complement strand
TTCACGGAACCCGAAGGTTCATTACCGCACTCACAAGCGTCCGCCACCTGTCCCTATCCTGGGCCAGCCCAATCCAGTCCATACACCCACATCCCACCTCCTGGAGATCCATCCTAATATTATTCACCCATCTACGCCTAGGTCTCCCCAGTGGTCTCCTTCCCTCCGGTTTCCCCAGCAAGACTCTATAAACCTATTACTATTTAAAGAAGAAAACTAAAACGTGAGAGTAGAAGGTTAGGTTGGCCTCTAATGCAAAATATAGTACAATAAGCTTCATTAAATTCTGTGGCTTGGTTCACAGCTTGAAGTGGGTACACGCGGACGCGTAGAAGTAATGGTGCCACAGGGCCACATTTTAAGAGATGTTATCAGGGTGCTCACCTTGCCGTACTGCTGGCTGCTGGTGGAAGTATTGGCTGTCCAGCGTCCTGTCTCTACCCTGGCGTGTTCCAGCATACCCGTGATACTGTCCAGGCGCGACCATTCCTCCACGTTATGCTGATGCAAAGGTATGGACCCGCTGCCCCTAGCTGTCGAAGGAATCACTTCCATTTCGGTTCTGCTTCATTCACTCATTTAAGGAAACACGCACTTAGGTCATGTCATTCTTACAAAATGACTCTGCCTGAAACAGAAATTAAAATTTATCAGACTTCAGTAAGGATACTGGCTATGGGCTAGAGACTGGAGTTCAGGTCGCGGTAGGCAGGGCCTCTTCGTCAAACAGTTTTTAATCAAGTGGTCCTAGGACCTGTTTTACAGGGATCAGAATGGCCGAAGCATGAGAATGGCCACCCATTTAAAACTAATGCCAAAGTTCAGAATGCAGTCAGCTTTATTCGCGCTTTCTCCACACACACACACACGCATACACACACACACACATCCACGACAAGGTGCTTCGAAAAAAGGCGATTTTGCCATTACTTTTCAGGTTGGAGCAGGAAAGATGTCTAGACACAGACACAACATAAATTACCTGGGACCTTTCAAGAGCTTGTTTTACAAAAAAAACAAGTGCAATACAACAATGAATTTTACATCACATGAAGGAGAATTTCTAAAAGTGTTTCGGTGCACTAATGTATTTCAATGTGCATTTCTTTTGTGACACTAACTGCGCAGACATACCACCTAATACTGTCGACTCTTTTCTCGTGTTAACCAGCCTATCAACAGTTTACTCTTTCCGATGAAGCCGATGTCTTCGAACCGTATATACAAACTATCCTCGAAATGAACTTGCACAAGAAACATGTTCACGGAACTGCATCTGAAGGTCCTGTTGCACAGTAGTCACATATTTTGTGGAACTAAGTCAGTACGCACAGCAGACGTCAATCAACATGGAGCAACTAAACCACTTCAAGTAAGTGTGTGGGTGAGCACAATAACAGTTATACAGATAGGACCTCACGACTTCAGCATGGGCTGAAAGGGACAATTTATCAAGCTTTTTAAGCAACACCCTTACACAGACCAACAAACTGTCCAACTACAAACAACAGTGTACACTATTAAAAACTTAACACTGCACACCCTCCGTGCAACTGATACACACAAGCAAGTTTATTGCCAACTGACTGTACAAATATTTGAATTACAAAAGCACTCCTACATGTTTCGACTACGTTCCGTAGCCATCCTCAGGGAGCAAAAATATTCAAAGACGTATACAGCGTTGTCATGTAGTTTGTCGATTGTAAATAGTAAAATGTATAAAATCAATATTAATGTCAATATTACTGTTGAATAACAATGTACATTGTTATCTTAAAATTATGTTAAAATTATTATAATACTAAAACTTTAAAAGTTTAAAGTGTTGCATCCAAACTTCTCGTAGGAGTAGAACTTATCAGGGTTTTAATGGAGTGGAAAATCCGATACGTTAACACTCAATTTATAGACAATGAACGATCGTATTGTACAGTATGATAATACTGTGCATTGTTATTAAACAGTATATCCACTTCTGTTTAACGGCGATAGTCGACATTTACAAAAGATCATGCTCGATGGCCAAATGTTTTGTCAGTTTCAGCGCATAAAACAAAAAAGGCAGTCTGAAGTATGAAAACCAATCACCTAATACCGTTAGCTTTCAATAAGAACGATGAGACAAGCGAGACTGTAGCATGCAAGGGAAACGCCAAAAATGTTGATAAAAAAACGCTGCAAGAACAGGGACAAAAAAAAATCCAGTCACATATAACAGTTTAGACTTTTGTTCGTAAAGTAGAATTTTCGAAATTTCGCCAACCAAGAGGTGCCATCATCTTTTCCGGTTTCTCCAGGCAGAAGCAGAGAAAATTATTCCCGTCCAAGTATTTGCCTACACGCTACTGGTGATTAAACTTTCCATTCGCACTGTGTATAAAACATGCAGCCCAAAAAGAGTCGTTATATAACCTAAGCATCTGTCAGGAATTTGGGACACAGCCTGTTGGACGATTGAGGGAGAAATTCTACACGGTTTTAGCTGAAAACTTGCCGCTCATCTGTAAAAAAGTCCTTTGCCATTCAATAAACACGGGTTCGATATTAAACCTAATACTGCGTGGACAGGGAAAGATGACCTATTTGTACTATAAACTCTTAACTGAGATTAAACTGGTTTATATTAGAGTGAGTCCAACAGTTATGGTGAATGACGAAGAACTGGGCGACCAAAGTTCGATTTCCGGCAGTGGCTGAGGTTTCTCTTTTCGTCACCACATCACACTGACTCTGGCGCCCACACATTCCAGAGGTCAGCAGGGGTACTTTTCTCGTGGGCAAACTGACCATACTGTAAAGGCGTATTTGCCTTCACCTAACAACGAGATTAGAAATGTATGCAGCTGTAACTCCATTCCCCGTAAATCTTCATGGCATCATGAATTATGAAGCACAGGCACAAACTTCGCCTTCTTACTTCTTATTTACACAAATTATGTACCTTTCTCAAAACCCTGTCTTCCATCATCGCCCTCGGTCTTTCTTTCCTCTTCGTCAGGTAAGGTCATACAAGAAACTGTATGCCGAGTGCCTTCACCGTTCCTTGCTGCATGGCGCTTTCATATTTACCTGAGTATTTAGTAGAATAGTATCTTCAACAATATTATTTGACTTCAATTCCTGATATGTTTCAACATTTCTTTTTCGTTAGACCGCGTACATCCACCTAACGTGTTCTCATTCCCATCATTTGTTCTTATTTGTTGCTGTCGTCTTCAGTCTCACTAGGGAACGTTAAAATACAAGACTTGCGCCCGAACATGGGCGGCAGAAGAGACGTTCAAGGTGATGCACGTGCAGCAACTTAAGAGTTTGACATAATTACTTTTATATATTGAATCATTTATTGAAATCAAACAATAAAAATCCTACAGAAAGAACACTATATTTCGTACAATTTCTGCAATTTAGTCTAATGATAGATTTCATAGTTGCTCTTGTAAATGAAACCAGCTTGGTGCACGATTTATTCTTAGTGTATCTCATCAATTTTATTTATAACCTGTACATGTTTCGGACCTCTCTAGGTCCATCATCAGGAGTAACAACTGTATTTATGCGACACTTGGTACTTGTTATTCTGTATAGCTGACTCTGGTATGCAGGATCCATCCTGCAAACCAGACAGGATGGATCCTGCATACCAGAGTCAGCTATACAGAATAACAAGTACCAAGTGTCGCATAAATACAGTTGTTACTCCTGATGATGGACCTAGAGAGGTCCGAAACATGAACAGGTTATAAATAAAATTGACGAAATACACTAAGAATAAATCGTGCACCAAGCTGGTTTCATTTACAACATTATATAGAGATGGACGGTCAACAGAACATAAAAATTCATAGTTACTCTCTTGAAATAAAATCGCAAAAAAATCCTGCCGGCGCTGATGTTCTTGACAATTGACTCGAGCCAGCCACATGTGAGCAGAAAGAGACGTTACTTTGCTTAATAGAATTCGGATTTGTCACTGAGCATGCTGGTGTAGCTACAACCCTCTGGCCTATAGACAGGATTCGTCCGGTTCTAATCTCAGCTATCCTGAAGTTTCTCGTAGTTTTCAATCAGAGTCTCCAAGAGAATTCCGAAACTGTAAGGTCCAGTTACTCAATTATTACACCAACCACTGCACATATATCAAATATATAAAATTTACACATTAAAACATTAAAAACGCTCCGAAATGTTTCGGTCCTAGGACCATCATCAGGAAGCTACATATTCCTTGCTAAAGTCACACTAGAAATAGTCACAGATTAATTTCGTTGTACCCGTTGGGTATTGTGGCAGCATGCTGCCACAACACCCAACTTGTACAGCGAAATTAATGTGACTTTTTATAGTGTGACGTTAGCAAGGACGATATGGCTCCCCGATGATGGTCCTAGGACCGAAACATGTCGGAGCGTTTTAATTTTTTAATGTTTTAATGTGTAAATTTTATAAATTTTTTATATGTGCAGTGGTTGGTATAATAATTGAGTAACTCGAAAACATGCACTGTGTAACAATAAAATTACGCAAGGTCCAGCTTCGAACATTCTGTGAACACTTCCTTTTAATTATTACCCTCTCATGATATTTCCATCATAAGCGACGCTGTACAAACACTGACTGAATTAATATTACAATTGTTAAAAGATGGTCGTAATTAACATAAACTTCTAACGTGCTGTGACGCCGCACGTGATCACTGACCGCCTGTTGGCCATCCCTTGTGTACAAGATTAAGTGGTTAACTGGATTGGAACAATTGGAACAGGCGGCGACCATCGGTAAGCGATCTGGATGTGCTTCACTGAATACGCCAGCATACAGACAGACTGTTTCTTGTAAAGATGAAAGCTAATTTCAAATTGTATTTATACTGTGTCAGTGTACTGCAGTAATTGGTACCAACATGGCCCAAGGAATATGTAGGTCAGCAACGCATAACTGCGGAAAAATATGTTTACATTACACTTCTCGAGTGAAATCATTATTTGGAAGGTAAAGTCGCGCGTAAAGCAGCTCTGTGTATTTTTCTGCTCAAAGTGCAACAAATAAGCATATAATTACAACTTTAAACGCCGAATTAAATCCCATCTGCCATTTCCTGGCATTATTAGGAGCTCACCATATTCTCCACGTTAGCAGGATAAGGGTTAAGAGATCGCATCTTTTTTTCAGGATCTTCTTGAGGATGGAAAGGACAGTGCCTATGCAGAAGCACTGAACATAAGGGAGAGTGGTGCGATATGAAATTCTCAAAGCAAGGACAGCAGACATCCAGCCCGAAAATCCCGAGTACCCAGCAGAAGTGTTTTTCACCCGTTTCAGCAGAACTTATACCAACATGCAACGGCCGCAGAAAAGCAATTGGCAGAACCGTTATTCACTAAACACAGTACGGCTGGTGTATGGGCTACGGCTCAAGTACACTGCCTACATAATAACAACCCGGAGGTGTCTTGTTGGCCACGATTTCTAAGAAAAGAGATGACATGTTGCCTGTATGGTGGCCTTGTTCCACCAGTGAACGGGTAAACAAAGGGCAATTCCTTCTCTTTGGTTGAACTAGATATACAGGACTACAAACGACGACCCGTTAAAGATTACAGAAGCGACATCGATGCACGTCTGAAAAAGTAACCATTACACAAAAAGATACAGTGAAAAAACACATGGAACCGGATTTCATGTAGAGATGTTTAAACAGTACATAAATCTGAAGATAAAGTGGAAATATATGTGTTTAATAAATAAAACATTGATAAGAATGGTTGGTTTTTTACACTAGATAATGGCGCTGTTTAAACTGCAGAGAGGGAATTTAGCGATCGATTGGGGCAACAGTCCTGCTTCGTACTCGGAAGGTGCCGGGTTCATATCCAGGCCCAGAGACCCGCTATTCTGACATGTTTTTAGTGGTTATTCCCAGCCCTCCAGGCAAATAGACGGATACTGTATGAAATTAAGTCATGCTGCTTGCTTCCATGTATTCCACTCCCCAGTAATTACCAATCAGCCGATCACTCGGCAATGCATAGCCAATCTCAGCTCTACCTCTCTTTGTAGCTACAGGTCTCACGAAAGACCTGTCCTCTATATAAAAAAAAAAAAGTGAAAACCCCACATCTAAGTACCATGAATAGAAAGCGTACAAGATAGCTGAGGAAAAGCTCCAGCCATTCCTCATATAGGCCTTATATTGTGAGTAACAAGCTTTGCTCACTAGATAAGAGATGGCGTTGATAAAATAGCTGGTACTTGGTTCATGATACAAGGGCAACCGCACACACAACACAATACAAGCTTCAGAACGCAGATCTCTGTATTGGCTGCACTGGTCATGTACAGTTTTCCGGATTTGTCCGTGACTCTGCGACACCAATGCCGTATGACTCAAGCCTACAAAATGTGCGAAGTAAATATACAAATACGAAATACGCCTAACGGTATACATTTCCATGCGTCATTAAGCAGAACTGTTACTTTAACACTTACAACTGCGATCTAATTTACGCCTTCGGGACATAAAGACATAACAGTGAGGTGTCCGAAAGAAGTTTATTCTCGATATCCCGGCAACTGGACTAACCCAATCGGACCGCAATGAGTAGGCGCCTGGCCCTCCTCCTTCACCTGAAAAAAGAAACAATTGCAGTTTCCGAACGTCGTTGTTTGTGGAACAACAGACGACGGCGCAGTCCAGAAACCGAGTGATCCTCAGCTTAATGTACCACCACGAGAACCTTACAAAAGTGATCGCAACAAGGAAGGGTTTAAGGCTTCTAATACAGCCAACGAATGTGTCTGTATATCTCAATGACAGGGTACAAAAATTAACCACTTCTCATTATATCCAATTATTTCGCGCTCTCGCTGTTGTACTTCATATTATGTTAAAGAATCGACTTAAAACAAGTAGTATATTTTAAAAGAGTCCATGCACAGTTTCGGGAAGCTCCTTGTAGAATTGAGTTTGTGTGAAGTAGCCCACTCATTGAAATTCTGACACCAGGAAAGTTCTACGTTTTAAATTCTGTGCCTTCTGGTCAACAACGTGGACAGGTCTTCATCATCCTTCCCAGTAAGCAAATCCCACTCATCTCAGCATTGTGGAATTGGCACGCAGCGATACACTGGCTAGCCCACGTGTGTGGAGGCACATTTGCACAGAAAGTGCCGGCGTTTCCTATAACGCCTACAGATCGAGTCAAGGTGGACCCAGTTTAGGCGAACAATAGATGTCGTAATCAGCGTCTGTACATTAGGTCTAAGTCTCAACAAATGTTTCAACGTGTCGCCAGTTTGTCTGTGAATTAATGACAAACAGATAGAACAGAACAGGATGGAACGGAACAGAAAGGCAGAGAACGGAAAGTAAAGGAAAAGAACAAAAAAAAACGGAACGGAACGGGAAGAACAGAACAGAACTGGACTGAACTAAACTGAACACAAAAGAACTGAACAGAACAGAATAGAACAGAAAAGAAAAGAACAGATCAGAACAGAACATAAAAGAACATAGTAGAACTGAACTGAACAGAATAGAACAGAACAGAATAGAGCAATAAGTATTACACAAACGTACGTCAGCACAATCTATTTATTCTATAGTATGGCTACATGTTTCGACTAGATGTTAGTCATCAAGCACATCGTGATGCCTTGGTTCAGAAGAATAGAGCAGAAAAGAAGATAGCAGAACTGAACAGAACAGGATAGAACAGAACAGAAAAGAACATAGCAGAACTGAACAGAACAGAATATAACAGAACAGAACAGAACAGAGCACAGCACAGCACAGCAGAACAGAACAGCAGGCTTCAGGTCGTACACAACCAGTCGACAGCCAACAGATGGCGAACGAAACCTGAAATGTGGTAATCGTATCAATTCAACGATCGACAGTGACATTCAGTTCACGAAGTGGCCAAGATCGGTACACTAAACGTGTTCTTTTTTTCTGTTCCACTTACACACAGTAGAGATTAATGTGTATGGTTTCAGCATTACGTAAGCCGCAGAATAAGTGAAGGTTACAATTTAAGGTACATAATGAGAGAGAGCTGAAACCTGCAGGCCGCAAGGAGATAGTGGAATTTGTGTAAGGTACACAATTTCGGCCAAAAATTGGAAGTAAGAAATAATGTGAGATACCCAGGCGTAAATGGCAGCATGTTATTAAAATGGATCTCGTACAAATCGAGCGGGAATAAGTAGAGTAGATGTATCTTTTCAGAATAATAGGATCCAGTTAAAAAATTTAGGAATAACACTAACAAGTAAAATTGCATGCACAAAGAAACAAGGAGCAGATTAGCTTCCGGGAAAGTTACGTCACAATTCGGTCCAGAATCTTTCGTCTTCCTCTTTTTCTATCTAAAAATATAAATTGAAATGAACACAATTCTAATTTTTCCTGTTGTTTTATACAAATGTGTATGACACTTGGTGTCTAACACTAAGGTAAGAACATAGGCACAGGGTATTCGAGTGTAGGTTACTGAGGAATATATCTGGGGCCAAGAAGGAGGTAGTACACACCTAACGGGAGACTGGAGGAAATCGTATAATGAGGAACTTCAAGAACCGTACTCCTCACCAAATATTATAAGGGTGGTCATATCAAGGAGAATAAGATGGGCGGGGCATATGGCACATGGGGGGGGGACAGCAATCTTTACAAGGCATGACACATGAAGCAGTCCACTTGGAAGACCTAGACGTACAAGAGAACACAATATTAAAATCGAACTCAAAGGAACAGGATAGGAATGCGTGGGATGGATTACTCTGGCTCAGGACAGCGCCACGTGGTGTGCTCTTGTGAAAGCGATGATAAACCTCCAAACATTTTGGGAAATTTCTTGACTAGCTTCTCAAGAAGGACTCTGTTTGGTTGGCTTGTAGGCAAGTTAGACAGTCGGTCGGTCGGTCGGTCGGTCGGTCGGTCGGTCGGTCGGTCGGTCGGTCGGTCGGTCGGTCAGTCAGTCAGTCCCTCGGTCAGGACAGCGTTAAGTGCACTAAATGATCCTGGGGATAAATAAGAACAGAGAATGATGCTGTATCTCCGTTCCTCCATGTCGTCATAGCGGGGTTCGAAACAACTTCACATTATTCTTTATTTATCTTGGTTATCCCGTTCTGTGCATAAATAACTGAATAATTATTAATTGCCATAAACACAACTCAAGCCGCATATCCGCATAATGATATAAAGATAAGTTTGTTGACGGTAACTAATAATTATTCCACAGTTCACTTTATTCGTATAGCAACTCTGCATTCCAAAAAATTAGCTGGGGAAAGTTCGGCTTGAGACCGTCAGTGTCAACTCAACAGTCGCTACTAGGCTCATTCCTGGACTATTCCAGCGCTGTTCATGACCTGACCCAATTTTCTCACACTCCGCTAGGAGCAACAATCTACGGTACATAAAACTCATAAGCTGTTTCCCCATCATAAAGCAGTACTCATGAACTCGTATTTATCTTTAGGCTTGTAGAAAAAAAAATTAAATATTAACTGCATGGTAGAAACATAATGTGCTCGTTTGTGATACGTCACCCTGGTCTACCTTGAATCGTTAATGACAGATCGGCGATATTAAATATATATCGATACCTCAAACATACGGATAACATTATCGTTAAATCCAAACAGGTATGACTATTCCAAACCCAAGCGAGTTATGCGAGATATTGGGACTGTATATATTGGAATGGCTGTTCGAGTCGATGACGCTGTTGTTTCCACTCATAATTCTACATAGATAATACTTAATTAAAATACAATAAAAATAATTTCTCCCCATGCAGCCTAATATCTGAACAATTCATCAGCTTCACAACATCCCAATTGTGTCTGCCAGTAGCTGAACATCGAGATCGCCATATTATCTTAAGTTGCAAAGAAATAATTTGGAGACTACATACTCGTACGCTACTCCAGCATACTTTGTCTGTTCTTGTAATGCACAAGTAAGGCCTTGGAACCCGTGAATGTACTTGAAATTAGTTCAAAGGCGCGCCAGTAATTTTGTCAGGCTGCTGTTCTATTGAAGTATCATTCAATCTGGTCACCATGACGAAAAAGTTAGACCTTCACGTCATAGTCATTCTATAACGTTTTAACGGTGACCTAACAGCCGGTTCAATCCCTTCCTCACTTGCCCTTTAATTGCTTCAAGACAGAAGTGACTCTTAAAAATGTCCTAAGACTCTTTAAAATATCGTACACTTTAAATTACATTTAAAGACCAGCCCTGACATAAACACACAGTAAGTAGCGCAGAAATTGAATAACGATCACTTCCCTAAATGTAACTAACGTTTTCTTAGAAGAGGCAGGAGAGTCACAGGAACGTCAAAGCAGATGATATTTTTGTTTTTTGTTTGAAATTGTAAACATTAAAATACAGGTGAATCTTATGCGTATTGGACCGTGCATCATCTTGATATTTGAATAAAGGTTGACCAACTAGATGACACTTGCTTTATTATCTACTGCTCAACATGTTTCAGACGTTAATACGTCCATCT
>Ga0131853_10026010_pt1:7500-10536 | contig 10536 bp, 4 predicted proteins | sample TergutLab28metaG_FD_92764 | JGI IMG/M metagenome (GOLD analysis project Ga0131853, IMG submission 92764) | Labiotermes labralis P1 segment gut microbial communities from Petit-Saut dam, French Guiana - Lab288 P1 (version 2) (version 2) | ecosystem: Host-associated > Arthropoda... | reverse complement strand
TATATATATATATATATATATATATATATATATATATGTGTGTGTGTGTGTGTGTGTGTGTGTGTGTGTGTGTGTGTGTGCATTCACCACTAGTTTGAAGCCATCCAATATGAACATCCAGACCCTACTACAGACAAGAGCTTCCGGTGTGTAATTAGGGGAAGTTCACTGCTGTTTACACGATACATATACAACACATATACTATATATATACACACACCACAGGCAGCGCCAATAATAACAGTTGCGGCCAGTTAGTTATCTACAATCGATTATTGACAGATGGTTGTGTACATATCATTATTGTTTATAGTATCATGTTTATCACGTCAATAATCAATCGATTGTGTCTCGCTAAATAGCTGCCGCCAGGGATGTAACCATTCAAATATACACAGCCTGGAACTGTATCAGGAATACAGGACAAGATCGTTTGAATCACTACAATTATCTGACGTTTATTGGACCGTGCATCATTGTGATAACCGAAGAATAAAAAACCAACTGGATGCCACTTATTTTATTTACTTCGTATAGGCTCAACATGTTTCGGGCATTGCTATGCCCATCATCAGGAGCTCGCGACTATGATGTTGATTACCACATTGGTCGTTTCGTTCTTGATTTGCTGTAGGTTGGAGGTTAGGTGCTGTTAGGCTGGAGTAGTGTCTGGGCTACAGGCTCGAGCACTAGTAGTGCTTCAGCCTGCAACCCGGACACCATTCCAGCCTAACCGCACCTAACCTCCAACCTACAGCAAACCAAGAACGAAACGACCAATGTGGTAATCAACATCATAGTCGCGAGCTCCTGATGATGGGCACAGCAATGCCCGAAACATGTTGAGCCTATACGAAGTACAATAAAATAACAAGTGGCATCTAGTTGATTTTTTTATTCTTCAGACTACAATTAGCTTCAAGCTATAACACATTAGCAAATATCATGTTTGTAGAAAACATCTGTTCTTATTAACCGTTTAAAGATGTAACGTATAGTGGAAGGGCGTTTAGAAGCAGCACAGATGAAATTTTTGACACTTACTTGGAATAACAAAACTCGATACGGAAAGAATCAATGTTTTGGAGAAAATAAGGGAACACAGAACATAGTAAAGGAAATAAAACAGTACCAGGAAAAATGGCTACAACACGTACAGAGGATGGACACAAATAGAATGCCAAAACAAGCACTGCATTATCAACCAAAAGGACGAAGGAACATAGGGCGACCGAGGAAGAGATGGAGGGACCAACTTCATCTTGAGAATTAAGGAACAGGAAACACGCCTAACCCTTCATGAACATGATGATGATGATGACGACGACGTATCTGTGTGTAAGTTACTCAGTTCGTACCGCGCAGGAAACACTCTCCACTTCGGTTAGAGTAACCAGTCTTTTAATGTTGTGTACGACAATTTTTTTCCCCCGAGATCCATACAAAAACACACAAATTCCATTTGATCACAACGCAGAATTTTTTTAATGTTAAACCTTGTGGTACGTAAAGTTACCGGTAGGCTTTAAAAGGCTGTGCAGTCAAGGCCCGTGCCGTGGATCAAGCAGTTTGTAGCCGGCCTCTCACCGCGGAAACCCGCATAGAACCCCAGGCCAGCCCACGTGAGGTCTGTGGTGGACACAGTGGCACCGTGATGAGGCTCATCTTCGAGAGTACTTCTATTTTCTCCCGTCATCATCACTCTACCAGTCTTCCATACTCGCCCACTCCAAGTCACAGAATTTATACAGTCTTCGCCAAATGCCACTGTCTCTCAATCACCTATCGATATTCCATTTCAACAATCCAGACCACCCAGCACGATGTAACAGCTCAAACCATCACTGCAATATTCACTTCATCTGGTACCCGACAGAGCCGAGAAAAGAGAGCTGTTAACAAACATTACTGACATACCGTCAAACACAACCCTTTATTATCAATAAATAACTCGTCGCATTAATAATAATAATAATAATAATTTGTCTCACAGTTTCTAAGTACCGGGTGCTGATAAGTTCTTAGCCCGACCTACTTCCCGATGTCGTAGGACTTCATCGATAGTGTCGCTGGAAGCTAATCTACTGCTCAGATCAAATAATATATGCTTGCTGCAGACTCTCTCAAGAACCTTTAGAGGGATGAAAGGCAACACACATGTTTAATTTTCAAGTAACAATTATAATTCGGGCTAAGGACTTATCAGCACCCCGGTACTATTTATTAATGCAGATAGCTCAAGGGGATGGCAAACATCAATGTTAAACAAAAAAAAAATAGTTTCATTTCAGTGCTCATAAACAATTAGTTTATTAACACTGGATTCAAAGCGAAAATACTGAATACAAGTAATTCTCCTTAACACCCCCCCTCCCCCCCCCCAAAAAAAAAAATTAAGTGAAGCGTGTCCATATAACGCCCAATTTCTGACGAAACCTTTCAGAACGTAACGGGTCAAGTCTCAAAATTTTAAACCTCGTTGTTGAGCAAGTACAAACAACTACTCCGTTCGGAGATAATATAGTTATTATTTTATCTGACAAACAAAGTCCGCCACTTACTGTCGACTCGTTTTATCATATCAACGTAGCCCACTCAGCCTACCGCCCACACGCGCGATGTGGAGTGAACAAAAAATATTTGTCAGATAAAATACGGACCCCCCCGCCCCCCCCCGTATAACACTTCATGCGATGCCACCAAGTCAGTGACAAAGAAGTTACCGAGTAATTTTGAGCTGTATGTTTTGCGTCACCGCATGGCACACGCAGCTCACCGTCATTGGTGTAGACACCAACTGATTAACTAAAAGAAGGAGCCTTACACTAAGAAGTTAGTATTCCTTCAACTAGTGAAGACGCTCCTGGCCACTTGTGGGATCCGACGGTTCATTACCACGTTCACAAAAGCTCGACGTTACTTGTCCCTGCACCCATTCAGAGCCTAGAACTGTTTCTCTTAGCCCTTTAAAGACGAAGCGCAGACCGCTGTATTTGAAGACCCAGTCCGTACCGCGCTGTAAACACTTTCCATCTC
>Ga0131853_10026010_pt1:0-2500 | contig 10536 bp, 4 predicted proteins | sample TergutLab28metaG_FD_92764 | JGI IMG/M metagenome (GOLD analysis project Ga0131853, IMG submission 92764) | Labiotermes labralis P1 segment gut microbial communities from Petit-Saut dam, French Guiana - Lab288 P1 (version 2) (version 2) | ecosystem: Host-associated > Arthropoda: Insects >... | reverse complement strand
TGCAGCCATTGTTGTAGTTGAAAAATAATCATAATTTCACATTCAGGAAGTATGTGTTTGTAGCCTTATGTATAGAGCATGCAAAGAGCATGTGCCATATTGTCATCTGTGGCCTGTCCGACTGTACAATATTTTTCCACATTTTCTCACAAACGGCATGAATGTCGAGGAGGGTGGGGGGGGAGGGGGTTTTGAACATAAAGTGTTTTTATTTTCATTTTCTCTGTAACTTTTGTCTGAAACATTTCCCATTCTTAAGAAGAATCCTCTGGACGAGTAATCGGCCCGTCGTAGAGACGTCTACGGCATTCGCAAGACAGACATCCATGCCTGCGGCGAGATTCGAACCCGCAATCCCAGCAAGAAAGCGGCCGCCGACCCACAACTTAGACCGCGAGGCCACAGGGATCAGCGTACAAATATTACTAAATAATAATTTATTTACACCGAGATTAAACACACATTATAACCAAATTAACTAATGCAACATATTTCTTATAACAGTTCAGAAAATGTGGTTATGCAAATCTCACAGAACACCGGGTACACCAAACAACAGTAACAGTAATGTACTTCGCGAGTCTGATGGTCTGTGAGATTTGCATAGTCTGGTTTTCTAAACTGTTACTGAAATATGTTGCATTCACTGATTTGGTTAAAGTCCGTGTTGGGTATCATTGTAAATAATTATTATGTAGCAACATTTGTTTCGAAAGAAAGAAGCCTCAAAAACGGGACCGATCCTGTCCCCGAAGTATGGTGTGTTAATTTGACGTTCACGTGACCGTGCATCGTGATCAATCCTTATAACAAAACCAACTAGATGCACTGATTTCTCAAGCTTATCTTTGGAATAAAACTCTACATGTTTCGGACAGTTCCTCTGTCCATCATCAGGCGTTTTTCACTGTACACACAGCAATGGTATATGTCATACAGGTTTCCTGACAGCTTGCGAGTAGTTCCGTCCTGATCCTGCTCGCAAGCTGTCAGCAAAACTCTATGACATATACCATTGCTGTGTGTACAGTGAAAAACTCCTGATGATGGACAGAGGAACTGTCCGAAACATGTAGAGTTTTATTCCAAAGATAAGCTTGAGAAATCAGTGCATCTAGTTGGTTTTATTACAAGAACGGAGTGCTAAATTGAAATATAATAATAATACGGAGGAAGTTCATAACCTCAATTAATTCAGATACACCACCGTCAGAACCTCACAGCAAAATATTTCATCTGTTTTGCGAACAATTACCACGAAACTCACCATTTTGCTGTGAAGTTACTGAACACCAAACCCGAGCATACATACACGTCGCATTCAGAATTACCCGACGACCTATCAGAGAAGTAAAACCAGTAACAAAACTGTCCTTGTCAGATACATGCCTCGGTTACTAACAGTAGGTCCCGCGCCATATTAGAGAAATAATGGAAGGTTAGCTACAGGCCTATGCAGACCCATATACATATATATATAATGGAAAACTTAATAGCTGCTTTGCGTGCGGAAAGAATCCATTAAATATATATGTCACAAAGCGCTACACGGAACGACCCTCACATTAGGCTACGAGGTCCCATTCACCAGTGCCGAGGCGGCGGCAGAAATGTATAGAATTGATACAAAAAGACGGTTTAAACAAACCGGCAGACCAGAACACCCAAGTTGTAAAGACGCAAATGAAGCATATTTCTGGTTCCATTTGGCGATTTTTACGGTTGCCTAAACGCGGAAAAAATGTGTCCAGTGACAGTGGTAATTTTTGTCAGCAAGTACCACTCAACCCCCTTCTGGTGTCGCGGTCATGGAACAGTAGAGCTATACCTCTACCCACCTTCTGGGCCACACCGGGCCTGTAACGGGATCACTTTACCTTTTTAATATTTTAACTTTAATTTTACAAATACGTATAATTCTTTATTTAATGTAGCTCCAAAAGTGAAATTTGTTGTCAATTTTTTAAAAAAATCCCCCGATTAACTCAGCGTCCCAGCCATCTTAAACAGTCTACGGATTACCTTTGTCGTTTCTTTCTAAAAGCTTCTGACACTTTGTGCTCTCTTCACATATTGTCAGCTTCCTAACATTTTAACGTGTCCCCAGACACTCCAAAGGTTATGAGCACGTATCACTACATTTCAGCGAAAAGTTGCTGTATTCATGTTTTAAAAAAACGCTAAATCAGTCCCATTACAGGCCTGCAGTGGCCCAGAGGGTTCCAGGAAGTTAAGGTTCCCAGATTTCATGACAACGGCACAGGATGGTGGTAAGGTTGTCAGCCTTACGCACCGGCCCCTTTTACCCCCAGGAAATACTCCTGGTACTCATTTCTTTTAGAGGCTGAGTTGGCTCCAGGGCCACAGTGCGATCGGAAGGATTTTATGACAATGAAAAATTCCAATGATACCAGCTGGAATCGAACCAGCGACCTTCCGATTTGTAGCACAGCACCTTAACCACTGTGCCACCGCGGTCCCCCTGTATTAATGTAATATG
>Ga0131853_10026008_pt1 | contig 10536 bp, 7 predicted proteins | sample TergutLab28metaG_FD_92764 | JGI IMG/M metagenome (GOLD analysis project Ga0131853, IMG submission 92764) | Labiotermes labralis P1 segment gut microbial communities from Petit-Saut dam, French Guiana - Lab288 P1 (version 2) (version 2) | ecosystem: Host-associated > Arthropoda: Insects >... | reverse complement strand
TAGACAGTACCATATAAAGTGTTTGGTGCGACTGTATTGGTAGGTAGACAGTACCATATAAAGTGTTTGGTGCGACTGTATTGGTAGGTAGACAGTACCATATGGTGGGTAGACAGTACCATATAAATTGTTTGGTGTGACTGTATTGGTAGGTAGACAGTACCATATGGTGGGTAGACAGTACCATATAAAGTGTTTGGTGCAACTGTATTGGTAGGTAGACAGTACCATATAAAGTGTTTGGTGTGACTGTATTGGTAGGTAGACAGTACCATATAAAGTGTTTGGTGTGACTGTATTGGTAGGTAGACAGTACCATATGGTGGTTAGACAGTACCATATAAAGTGTTTGGTGTGAGTGTACTGGTAGGTAGACAGTACCATATGGTGGGTAGACAGTACCATATAAAGTGTTTGGTGCAACTGTATTGGTAGGTAGACTGTACCATATGGTGGGTAGACAGTACCATATAAAGTGTTTGGTGTGACTGTACTGGTAGGTAGACAGTACCATATGGTGGGTAGACAGTACCATATAAAGTGTTTGGTGCAACTGTATTGGTAGGTAGACTATACCATATGGTGGGTAGACAGTACCATATAAAGTGTTTGGTGTGACTGTGCTGGTAGGTAGACAGTACCATATGGTAGGTAGACAGTACCATATGGTGGGTAGACAGTATCATATAATGTGTTTGGTGCAACTGTATTGATAGGTAGACTGTACCATATGGTGGGTAGACAGTACCATATAAAGTGTTTGGTGCAACTGTATTGGTAGGTAGACTGTACCATATGGTGTGTAGACAGTACCATATAAAGTGTTTGGTGCAACTGTATTGGTAGGTAGGCTGTACCATATGGTGGTTAGACAGTACCATATAAAGTGTTTGGTGTGACTGTACTGGTAGGTAGACAGTACCATATGGTGGGTAGACAGTATCATATAAAGTGTTTGGTGTGACTGTATTGGTAGGTAGACAGTACCATATGGTGGTTAGACAGTACCATATAAAGTATTTGGTGTGACTGTACTGGTAGGTACACAGTACCATATGGTGGGTAGACAGTACCATATGGTGGGTAGACAGTACCATATAAAGTGTTTGGTGCAACTGTATTGGTAGGTAGACTGTACCATATTGTGGGTAGACAGTACCATATAAAGTGTTTGGTGCAACTGTATTGGTAGGTAGACTGTACCATATGGTGGGTAGACAGTACCATATAAAGTGTTTGGTGTGACTGTATTGGTAGGTAGACAGTACCATATGGTGGTTAGACAGTACCATATAAAGTGTTTGGTGTGACTGTACTGGTAGGTAGACAGTACCATATGGTGGGTAGACAGTACCATATAAAGTGTTTGGTGTGACTGTACTGGTAGGTAGACAGTACCATATGGTAGGTAGACAGTACCATATGGTGGGTAGACAGTATCAAATAAAGTATTGGTGTGACTGTATTTCTGTCATCTGTCCAACATGTCACCACAGCACCCTGTTCTGACAATACAGCTGGCTGCAGCAATAAGTTGCCACACACTGTACATCGGTACTGTAGTGCAGAGTTGTAAAGAGTGGAAAGAGCAAAACTGTATGTAAATTACAAATATCAAATTTAATAACAACATTAGAACCTTCTTTGTTATACCTAGGATGTTTGATAAAGGTAATATAGTATTAAAATTGTTACAAGGAAATGAAAAAGCACAGACAAAATACAGAAGCATGTAGAAGTTCTTCATACATTCATCAAAACTATAAAACTTTTTACATAACTTTTAACTCAAGTTTTTAATTGTTACTCAGGCAGTAGCATTTGAAACAATCATAAAATATTACAGCAACTGACACAACTTGCTGGCTACATCAGATACTGCCAATGTTACAATTTGATGGTACAATATACCTTCTAATATTCTAGAGCTCTCACAAATAGCAATAAATACGTTGGTTTCAAGGCTGTGTACAGAACACCTGAAGATGATCTACATCAATCCAAATGTGTAGCACTAAAAAACAATTAATATGTGTCGTACTGGACAGAATGACATGTATTTACACAAATAAAATACAGTAACATTCTACAAGGAAACAGCCCTTCTTTTTAAGGTAACAGTTCATCACCTAATCAACAAATTCACTGCATTTTACAAGAGCCAGAAGTCTATTACAGTGTCCACAACAGCCTGCCACTGGTCCCTGAGCCAGACTGCTTCAATCCATAGTCTCTCAACCTATCTCTTTAAGATCAGTTTTAATATTATCTTCCCATTTAAGCCTAGATTTCAAAAGTGGCTTCTTTCCTTCGTGTTTCACCCACAAAACCCTGTATTCCTCTTCTCTTCTCCCCTCACATGCTACATGCTCCACCCATCTCACTCTCTATGATTAGATCACTTCAAAATGAGTACATCATATGAAAGCACCTCACTGTGCAATTTTCTCCAGTCTACAGTTACTTCCCTCTCACAGCTCAAATTTCCACTTCAGTCACTCAGGTCATTTTAAAGGATCTGGCAGTGTCTAAAGCCCTGTGTAATATTTCGTAACATGTTCATGTTTTGCAGTAAGGAAATGTTAGCCCCTCACCAATCACCAGTTGGGTATCTGTGACTGTTTACTGAATATATCCGTGGTGCTTACATACACACCATCATACACCTATATATGTGTGTGTGTGTATGTGTTGTTTGAGGGCTGAGGGGTTGTGAACATGCACTTTGGAATGTGCACAGTTGGGTACCAAACATTACAAGAAAGTTTAGAGGAATACAGCAACAAACATTGTGCTGCTGAGAAGTTGGTTCTGTCTTCACTGTATTGAATGAACATGTGTAGCAGATGGTACACACCAGACCTCCAAGTAGTCACTACTGATATTTTTACTAAAGCACCAATGCTTGTATCCCAGTGTAGCGGAAATCAGTGCCAAGTGTCTGTAGCCAGCAGGTGACACCTTGTTTCCAATCAATGTTTACTGCAAACTGCTTGCCAGTCAGGTGCTTCTTATGGGGTACAAAGAGATGGAAATTGCTGGGCACCAAACTGCCAAATGGAATTGTGACTGGTTGCAGTACAACAGCTGGGAGGTTATGGCCCACCCTCATTACAATCCTGATCTCATTTCAAGTGACTTCCATCTCTCTGAATCATATCAGAAGCATGTAGGTGGCAAGTTATTTGCAACAGATGCCAACACGAAGCAAGCTGTCACCTCCAAGCTACAGACACTTGACACCAATTTCATCTGCCTTGGTGCCACATAACAGCTATGTTGAGTTCTGATGTGTACCATCTGCTACCATGTGACATGTACACACATATGTTGAAATAAAGTTTTTGGTATCAGAACATGTGTTACCTTGTTTCTTATGAAAATCCTTTTGTGTAGTGCTTTGAGGAGGAGATTTTGTGTTTCTGTTTTGTTTCAGACTTCAGAGCTTTAATTTAAAAGTTACCACATGATGAAACAAGTACCACACATGTACATTATCCTGAACTGTAAGACTGTCCCTGTGTTTAATTAAGTGCCATGCCATGAAAAATACAGGGCAAAAGAAGTCTACTTCCACACATTCTTAACATCAGCACTACAGACAGCTGACCGGTGAGCTACAGGACCTCACTACATTACCATGGAGAAACAGAAGGTAAACATTCCTGCAATGCCAGGAATTGAGCCCTGACTGCCCTGTCAGTCAGCCAGTCAACCCATAACCCTGACATTATACTAACTGAGCTATCCCAGTACACCACTCAGAGTACTTTGTGCACTTTGCATTACAAATATTTAAATATGTGTAACTAAAGTTAAACTTAGGCAATAAACAAAAACAATTTGTCACTTCATAACATGCACTCACACCTAATGTCAAATAACATGAATGTAAAAGCTCCACTTTCCTACAAGCTGTGACCAGACCTACCTGCTGTTTCTCAGCTGCACACCACCATACACTGTAGACAATTTACTGTCGCCTTCCAAAACATTACACCCAAGAGCAGTCACATAATTTTCCGGTACAAATTGACTGCAAGGATAAAAATTCTATTACAAATAAAACTCATACCTAGAGTTAAATTAAATCCATTACTATTGCTAACTAATATTTACATGTTTCTAAAAATGGGCCACAATCATTTTACAGGAATGTTCTTTCTATGTTATTCATTGTAGTAGACAAAATGTATTTGGGTCATCCGGCTCTAACAATATGGATTACATTACACTATGCATTTCATGTGGCTTTCAATAATACATATTTACAGGAATTACCAACAGCCTTTCTACCCTGTAACAATTCACCAGCAACATCCATTTTGACTTTTAATTTTCATTATACAGTCATTATCATCAGTGACTGTCTGCATTATCCCAGGTAACAATTGCTTGGCAATACTGTATTTATATTATAAGCCTTCCCCTTCTTGTTATTGTTGTTACCTTCATTTGTCAGGCCACTTTTTGAAATTTTCAATTTAAGAACAGTACTGCTACTAGCACTTCCTCTGTTCAGCTCTCAACACAAAAAACAGCCTCTTTCAATGCTGCAGTTCTCTCTCAATACACAATGGCCCCTGTTACACTTCATATTAAAAATTCAGTATTACAAAATACATTCACTCCTAACCTTTCCACCTGTAGATGTAGACAGAAATGTAATGTAGTATACGTATCCAGATGTTCAACATTATTTATCCACACAATTGGCAACACCAAAACAAAATGCTTCAATACATTACTGCAGCTTAATTAGTTTTAAGTATGCAGTAAGAAGTTGCTATAAAACAATATATTGCAGTACATCAGTTGAGGTCTGCCAGCAGTGTTGTTGAACATTCATGTGATGTTGTGTCTTCAGGTAATGTGTGGACCTGTATCAACATTCATGTGATGGTGTGTTACCTGGTACTTTGTGGAATTGTACCGATATTCATGTGATGCTGTGTCATCAGGTAATGTGTGCAACTGTACCAACATTCATGTGATGATGTGTCATCAGGTAATGTGTGGAATTGTACCGACATTCATGTGATGCTTGTCATCCGGTAATGTGTGGAACTGTACCAACGTTCATGTGATGTTGTGTCATCCAGTAAAGTGTGGAACTGTACCAACATTCAAGTGATGCTGTGTTACCTGGTACTGTGTGAAACTTTACCTCAATTTCATTACGAAGGCCCTTCCAAAAGTTCCCAGGCTGCACATGCAACCTCCCTTTAAAACAATGTGACAGCTGTAGGAGGCTTCATGCTCTTGATTTCAAATTTTGCTTTAAAAGTGTGTAAATTTGAATCAGAAGAGGAAGTACCAGATTTATTCAAAATCGTATATGGAATGCAGGGAAACATCATTTGATTAATTGTGTTTTCATTTAGGATGGGACTGTTTCCAAGAAGTTATGTTTCATACACTGTACCTAGTGCATACCATTTTACCTAAACAATTGAAGAAATTTCTGAACATACCCCATATGACAGTTGATGTATTTGACTTGGAAGAAATTTTTGCCCCTTTCATAGACTTCTTTACTGTCTCTTTCTGTGTCAAAGTCCTTAGTTTTAGGTTGCTGTAAGTATTAGTTCAGCCATGTTGATGGTTGCTAAGACTGTCTTCTGATATATTAAACTGTGCCAACTGCAAATTTAACACTGACACCACACAACATCTCAGACACTTTACACTTTGTTACACCAAACACCCTGACAATATAACACACTACCCAGTAGACTCAACATACCAAAATATAAAAGACTTCCACATCACCATTCAGCTCCTCCTGCACGCTCCCATACTTTCACATAAAAGTATGGACCTCTTATCCAATGTCCCACTACCCACAAGGCTCCAAAAACCAGCTACATTCCAGAAAAAAACATATTTGAAACTTTCATCAAGCAGTTCCAGGGCCAGTAGTTTGTTTTCAAGTTGTGCCAATCATAAAGCCTAAGACTGAACCTTGCAACTGATGTTAACTGACCGAGCATAGCTCCATTATCAAGGCAGAGCATTTAATTCCTTGTGATTTTTAAATGTTTTTCAGTATGCTGTAAGCATGGTGTTCCAAATTACATAGAAATCCCTTATCCAGAAAATGCCAAGTCACAAGCATTCTCAACAGAACTTCCCACACCTGTGCTTCCAACAAACTGTCCAGCTGCTCTGTTGCTAGTGATAACACAACTGTCATTAGTGATGAGTGCTTGCGGCTGCTCAGAAACAGTCACAGGGAAACAGGCAAGAACACAGAGCCAGCTCTGTAACTTCATTTTTACCTTCCTCAGCACAATTACTTCCAAAGTCTGTCAAAGAAAGCTCACAACAACATGTTTCTAAGCATATTTACCGCTACTGTCTGTCAACAAAAGCTCATTACTGCATGTCTCTACAACATATTTCCTGATAATGTCTGTCAACAAATGCTTACCACAGCATGTTTTTATACAGCATAATTCCTTCTAATGTCTGCCAACAAATGCTTACCACTATATGTTTCTACAACATAATTAACAATGTCAACAAGAGTTTACCACTGAATTATCACTCATGCATCAACAAAATCTCACCACTGTATCTCTCTACACCATAATTACTGCTAATGTGTGTGAACTAAACCTTACCACAGCAGTTCCTACAGCATAATTACCATTAATATCAACAGAACCTACCACCATATATGTCTACAGTCAGACCCAAGTCCAGTGCCGTGCTTCTCTCTTGTAATGGTGTCACAGTTATGGCATCACCACAATTCTCACAGTCTTCTCTCTGCTGCCCATCATTACCACAATTTTTCTTCTCCTGTTAACACAAAACATTCAACATACAATATGGTGTGCAATGCATTTTGTACAAATGGGCAATGAAACATTTCAAACCTAACCTGAAGTACACTGCATGTCCTTGTAAATCTCCCTTTATCACACACACACATATTTCAACACAGTTCCAGGCCCACCATCCACAGTATTGCTTCTAACCTAACCTGATGCCTTACTGTGCCTGCAGTTGCACACAGTAGGGACTTAATTTTTTTGCACACTTCAGTTTTCCAGTCCAATCACCCTTACAAATTAATACTTCACTATAGCTGATATCTATAGCAATGTGTGAGAAATCAATCTTGGCAGCAATCACCTTTTGAAATTGTAAAAAAAAATCTAAGTACATCATGTATAGAGATGAAATTTTTACCAGTAAAACGAATATGGTGCTGATGGAGGCCTGCTGAAGAATGGAACCGTCTGTATTATGTAGCTCTTTAACAGTAAACATCTCTACATGCTTGCCTGATTTCAGAAGTTTCCTGTATGGGATGGTGTTTCCTCAAATGCGTATATTCAATATACACTGCACAACACAATACAACTCAACATGTCCTCTACTCATCATAATGACCTCCAATAACTTTGCACTTTTCCCACCAATATGGCAGCTGATCAACTGCAGTGCAGTAGAGGTCAATGCTACGTTGACACAAAGATTCTGAGACGGCAATAATGAAGGTGTCTGCAGATTCAACCTGCATCCCCTCTAAGGTTACTTGATGTGAGGAAACAAAAGGAAACCATAAGGAGCAGAGTTTGGGCTGTATGCAGGATGTGCAGGGATATAGCAGTACCAGTACTGCTGTAAAGTCTGTATGTCATGACAGTGATGAAGTGTCAAATTATATGAAGGAAGAGGATGACACCATTTTGCAGCAGGTGTGATTGTTTTGAATGCAGGACAGGCCACACACCATCATGCAACACAACAGCACAATATGTGTCAGTAACTGAAGTGTGAGGTGGGACTGCATGGTGCAACACAACTTCTTCAGGGGAGAAAAACACAAAATACATCACTTTCAGAGTCCCTCAACTACTTCTATGCAACTTTCTCCATGCTGACACAGCAGAATACCATTCTGCAATTTGACAATTCAGTTCTGGACCATGTGAGTGCAGCCACAATCCATCCACTGTAAAAGTGCAAATAAGGAATGCTTCTCCATAACTGATAATATGCACTAACAAACATAACACATGTGGTTTGCTGGTCTTCATTCAGTACGTATGGAGTCCACTTTGCACAGACCTTCCTCCTCCCTTGCTGTTTCAAGAGAATACAAAACATGCTTACTGTGAATATTCCCATGTCAGTTGCAATTGCTGTTCAAGTTATGCTGCTGTCTTCCTCAGGCACAGCACCAACATGCTCCACATCCCTCATCTGTCACAGATGCAGGCGCACCACTGCAAGCAGTATCTCTTACTTCTTCCCCCCCCACCAACAACAGCCTTCATCCACCAGCAAACAGTTCCATATGATGCAACATGATTGCGCAGTCCTTCATGCAAAAGATCATGACTCCCTCATGGTGCTTTCCTAAATAGGAAATGGAAAGTTCATACATGAGAAACTTCCTTGCAGTCATTCTCAGTCCCGTGTTCAGCTGCAAGTGAGGGGACAAACAAAAGCTCCGTCTCACCATTGCCAAACATCAACTCTGTTGCCACACAGGAAACTTCTGAAATAGCAAGTTACAACTGACACACAGCGACAATTTACACACCAAAAACTCAAGTCATGTGCGTCACTGAGCAAGTGGTTCCTAATGTTTTGAAGTAACATGGTGTCTGCATCGTCATGATCAAGCAGTTTGATCCTAAACATGAAGGGATCATGATCCTTCAAATCATTGGTACTGACCAATCAACACGGCACTAACATCCCAAAGCACTAGAGTCTTCAACACCACTGTAAGAACCTCAAAGTCACAATTCCCACTTCCTTTGATGGCTCTGAAATGCTGATAGCACAAGTGGCACAACAATGCACATGTTGTAACTTACAGCAATGGAGAGGGAAAGGTGTGCAAAACTGACACAAAACACAGTATTGCAAAAGCATTTTCCACTCTGTGGACCACAAGAAACTTTGCTTTCCAACTAGTACTCTAGCATTGCATTCTTATGGTTTTTTTTGGCAAGTTCTCACAAATGTTAACACAATAATAAATCAAGGACCAAAGCTCGTAAAATCTAAAAGAAAATCCAAAATCTCCATAAAGCATCTCATCAACAGGTTGCAGAACAGTTCCACATTCCTGACAATTTTCTTTACCTTTAATTCTGCTTATATTCTAGTCATGTGAAAGAGCAAACTGAAATTCAGGACTCTGAATTTGGAAATACCAACATAATTACTTATTTCTGTATAATATATGGCACATTATATTACACAGAAGCATAACTTTGCCTGTTGGTTTTACAGGTGTAAAACTCAGTCCCTCGAATTAAAGGAATAGGTGTTTAAGAATACAGTGCTAAGGAATGTAGGTGGGCCTAACAGGGACAGAGTAACAGACAGCTGGAGGAAAATGCTTCATGGTTTGAACTGATCGGTATGATAAAATGTAAGCCGAGATGAGTGGGACATGCAGCACATATGGGGAACGGGGGAGGTGTTAACAGGGTTTTGGTGGGAAAACTTTGGGGGAAGAGACCACTTCAAATACCCGGGTGTAGATGGGAGGATAATATTAAAATGGGTCCTAAAGAAATACAGTGGTATAGACTAAAATGGATTAATCTGGCAGGGTCTACTAAACATGATAATGAACTTCCAGGTTCCACAAAATACAGAGTATTTTCTGACTTGCTAAGGAACCAGTAGCTTCTCAACAAGCACTAGAGTCCATGCAGTTCATTATATAATGAACATTACGGCACTTGACAGTAACACCTTACATTGGAACACAATGGATAATTCTATTCACAGGACACCTACGCACATGTATCTGCTCACCTGTCACAGCACAGACACTGTCACTAGGAACAATGCTGACATCTGGTATTTGTTGCTGTATACTGTGATAACATCTGACAAACCTACTGCCTACATCTTCAAGGTAGCATGCAGCAGGTTCCTGCCAACAAATGTACATGCTTCTAACCCATGCTGACGACTTGCTGTGCCTATACCTGCACACAGTACAGTCTCCATACACAGTACATCCTTCTAACCCATGCTGATGACTTGCTGTGCCTACAGCTGCACACAGTACAGTCTCCATATACAGTACCTGCTTCTAACCCATTCTGATGACTTGCTGTGCCTACAGCTGCAACCAGTACAGTCTCCATACACAGTACATGCTTCTAACCCATGCTGATGCCTTGCTGTGCCTACAGCTGAACACAATACAGTCTCCATATACAGAACATGCTTCTAACCCATGCTGATGACTTCCTGTGCCTACAGCTGCACACGGTACAGTCTCCATACACAGTACCCGCTTCTAACCAATGCTGATAACTTGCTGTGCCTACAGCTGCACACAGTATGGTCTACATACACAGTACATGCTTCTAACCCATGCTGATAACTTGCTGTGCCTACAGATGCACACAGTACAGTCTTCATATATAGTACATGCTTCTAACCCATGCTGATGTCTTGCTGTGCCTACAGCTGCACATGGTACATGCTTCTAACCCATGCTGATGACTTGCTGTGCATACAGCTGCACACAGTATGGTCTCC
>Ga0131853_10026007_pt1 | contig 10536 bp, 12 predicted proteins | sample TergutLab28metaG_FD_92764 | JGI IMG/M metagenome (GOLD analysis project Ga0131853, IMG submission 92764) | Labiotermes labralis P1 segment gut microbial communities from Petit-Saut dam, French Guiana - Lab288 P1 (version 2) (version 2) | ecosystem: Host-associated > Arthropoda: Insects >... | reverse complement strand
TGCCATAAAAACTCTCCTCCGCTGACCTTATTTCTTTGGCTTAACGGCTGAAACTAGTTCAACCAGCCCTTTTTTAGGTCCCGGAACATTTCCCTTGACCAGAATTACATTTTTTTCTTTGTCGACTTTGACAATCACGACATTATTCAAGGTAACAGTTTCATGTCCCATTTGACCAGGCATTTTTTTACCTTTCATGTTTCCCTTGATTGGCCCCATCGAACCAATACCTCTATGATATCCAGAACCATGAGCCATAGGTCCGCGCGAGTGGTTATATCTTTTAATTACACCCGCAAAACCTTTACCTTTACTTGTTGCGGTAACATCGACGATTTCTCCGTCATTAAATATATCGCAGTTAACTTCTGTTCCCACTTCTAAAGATTGCAGTTCATTTTCTAAGCCTTCTTTAAAGCGAAATTCTTTTAAGAAGCGCTTAGGTTCAGCACCAGCTTTCTTGAAATGCCCTTCTAAAGGCTTGTTAACAAGAATCGGTCTGATTTCGTCGAACCCTAATTGGGTAGCAACGTATCCGTCTGTTTCGACGTTTTTTTGTTGGATCACAACATTAGGCGTGCATAATAAGACTGTGACAGGAATTAAGTTTCCGTTTCCGTCAAAAATCTGTGTCATGCCAACCTTTTTACCTAAGATTCCTTTGGCCATAAGTTAATTTTCCTTTCTAGTTGTTTACTTCTTTAATACGATATCGATACCACTTGGCAAATCAATATGCATTAAGGCATCTATTGTCTTACTATTTGCATTTTCAATTTCAATTAAGCGTTTGTGTGTTCTTCTTTCGAACTGCTCACGCGAATCTTTATTGACGTGTGGCGATCTTAAGATAGTGAAGATTTCTTTTTCAGTCGGTAGTGGTACCGGCCCAATCACCTTCGCTCCTGTTTTCGTTACACTGTCTACAATTTTTTTCGCAGATTGATCAATTAATCTGTGATCGTAAGACTTTAGGCGGATTTTGATTTTTTCCTTTGCCATACTTGTTTTTTCTCCCTTCGTTTATGTTCTATGTATAAACTAGCTCCTCGGAAACACCCGACAACACTCATCCGTGTGTCGACAACCTTCCGATTCTTCGCTCGGCCTCTAAAAGAGTCCAATTTAATATTATATAGCAAAGTATGGTCATTTGTCAAGAAAAAAATCAAAAATCTAACTTTTTTTCATAAATCAGCCTATTAAGGAATATTTATTAATAAATTATTTAGAAATTTAAAACGCTAAATTATTATATTTATTAGCGTTTTTCAAGCATTTTTTTCTTATATAGAAAATAAAAATGACATAATCTCCATTGAGAAAACATCATTTTCTTAGTTATTTAATTTCTAGTAAAATTTTAGCATTGTAATGCAAATCTATTTTCTGAAGGCAAACTTAATAATTTACTCCAAAGAATATTATTATAACCGATTTTTTTAGCGATTTCGTTTTTGACCTTAGCAAGTTTATCAAAGATATACTATTTCGAAGTAAATTCCAGATCTTTACGAAAAGGCGAATTAAATAACGCTCTAATAAATTCTTGCATGACTTCTTCTAGTTCTGGCAAAGTATTAATCCAATACTCCGCTTCTTAATCACAAAACTGATCTGTTGTGTCTGTTGAATTTCTGACAAAAGCTAAATAAGCGATAGCAATCAACTTCTGATTGATAATCTTTAAAAACATTTAAAGCTTCTTTAAAACGTTTAAATAGAATCTTAATTTTTGTGACAAGCAGATGTTCAATTGTCTTTGTTCAGACATTTTTTATAAACTTCATTTTTGGGAATATTACGTTCCTGAGCGACTTTTTTAATGGCCTCATTTTTAGTTAAGCCATCTTTAATAAAGCTTTTGACATGTTCCTCAATAGTTATTGCAGAAAAATCAGGTAAATCCTTATTACCTTCGACTACTAAAACTATTTCACCCTTTAAATCTTCTTCAATCATCAATAACTCATTAGCAGTGCCTCTGATAATCTCCTCAAACTTCTTAGTAAGCTCTCTGGCAATTACTATCTGCCTATTTCCTAAAACTTCTAAAATAGCAGTTAAAGTTTTCTTTAAGCGATGTGGTGCTTCATAAAAAATAAGCGTCATCTTTTGATAACGTAAATTTTCAAGCTCACTTTTCCTTTTTGTTTCTTTTTCACTTAAGAAACCATAATAAATAAAAGGTTTTGTTTCTAGTCCAGAAACAATTAAAGCACTTAAAAAGGCGCTTGCTCCAGGAATAGAAACAATGTTAAATTCTTTTTCAATCAAAATTTTTACCAATTCATAACCAGGATCAGATATTACTGGTGTTCCCGCATCAGAAATTAAAGCAATTTTCTGATATTTATTAAAATCCTCAATTATTGTTTTTGAAGCTTTTTCCTTATTAAATTCATGATAGCTTTTTAAAGGAACTTTTATATTATAATGAGTAAGTAATTTTAAAGAGTTTCTTTTATCCTCGCAATATATAATATCGACACTTTTTAAAAGCTCTAAAGCTCTAATAGTAATATCAGAGATATTTCCAATCGGAGTTGCGACTAAATAAAGCGTGCGAGTTTCATTTAAAAAGCTTTTCTGACGTGTCATTTAAGCCTCTATTGCTCTTCTGGCTCTCTCCCTTAGGTCACGCTCAGCATAGATAATAGACATCAATTCCCGTCTCTTTTCCATATCGATAAAAAACTTGTCTTGAATCGCTTCTAAGAAAAGATGCTCGGAAGTATTATATAAATCGTCAGTCATTGTTATTTTGACTAGATTTAAGAAAACAATGTTCTTAACGACTTGGTTTGTGCAAGTAAAAAAATCAATTGTTTCTTCAACCGTCAATGTTTTTTCAAAGCTATACTCTCCGGCGATGCTACCTAATTCCGCAAGCATTAATTGTAATAATCTTTTTTCTACTGCGTTAGGTTCACCATCAATATCAATCATATAAATCGCTAAATCAAGAAACTTTAATTTTTCCTTCCTGTTAAGTAAACTTAAAAACATAAAAATCATTCCTCCATTTTATAATTATAGATATTTAAAACTTCTTTAGTCCATTTGTTCTTATTATATACATAAAGCGGTGCTAAAACCTTACAACCTCCGGGCCGACCGTTTTTAATACCTTCGATTAAAATATGGTTGGCGTTTTGTTGGCGCCTAGGATAAACAAAACGAATTTTTTTGACCGCTAGATGATATTTTTCAAAAAGCGCGATAATTTCTGACAAGCGCTCTGGCCGATGGATAAGCGCAAGATAACCACTATTATTTAAAAGCTTAAATGCCTCTGAAATAATATCTTCCAGATTACATTTTACCTCGTGACGGGCAATCGTAAGATAATCATTTTTGTTGAGATTGCTCTTTTCTGTCACTGGAAAAAACGGTGGATTACAAAGCACTAAATCAAAGCTTTGCTTACCAATTTTCTGATGAATATTTTTAACATCTGCGTTAATAACCGTTATCTGACTTTCTAGATTATTTAATTTTATGCTTCTTTCCGCTAAATCAAACACTTCTTTTTGAATTTCTATTCCGATAATCGGATATTTTGTTCTAAGTGTTAGATATAAAGGAATTGGTGCATTGCCAGTACATAAATCAATAATCCTCTTAGTTTTATTATTAACCGTCGCAAATGCTGCCAAAAGCATTGAATCTAAGGAAAAATTAAACATTTCTGGATTTTGAATAATTTTTAAACCCTCATAACCCATTAAATCATTAATTACTTCCTTCATTGTTCTCTTTAGAATCTTTTTTATAAACGTTAGCTACAACTTCATTGCTCTTTCTTCTTTTAAAAGATATCACATCCGCTATTTTATGAAAACTAATCTTATCTTCAGGATATTTTACTTTTAAGTTGCCATTTATAACATCACTTGAAAGAACTTTACCCGTTCCTTCAGTTGTTGTTACGTAATCGCCTAAATCCGGAAAATTAACCCTTAATTCCTTATAGGTTTCATCTTCATAAACAATACAGCACAACAGTTTACCACAAGTACCAGATATCTTTTGCGGATTCAAAGAAAGATTTTGATTCTTAGCCATTTTAATCGAAACATTTTCAAAATCTTTAAGATGCGTCTTACAACACATCACTAAACCACAAGGCCCTAATCCACCTAATTGTTTAGCACTATCTCTAGAGCCTATTTGTTTTAATTCAATTCTGGCTTTAAATTCTTCAGCTAGTTCTCTGACTAATTGCCGAAAATCTACCCTTTCCTGAGCTTCAAATTCAATAACTAGTTTAGTTCTATCTAAAGTTAGTTCAGCGCTTATCAATTTCATGTCTAACTTATTTGTTTTGATTTTTTCTTTACAACGAATAAAAATCTCTGGTTCTTCTAGCATATTCTGATTATAGGATTTTATGTCTTTACTGTTTGCTAATCTTAAAACTGGCTTTAAATTAGCGATGCGTTCTTTTTTTTGTAATTGAAAGATTTCACCAATAACCGTTCCAAGCTCTAAACCCTTTCCAGTCTCAATCACAACAAAATCATTATCAGACAATTTGAAGTCCAATGGATTATAATAATGGATTCTATTTTTAGAAAGTTTCACTTTTACTGCATTCATTATTTTACCCCCTTAACTTCATATACAACTGATCAAAAGATAGTTGACTATTAATATTATAATCGATATTCGCCGAAATTTCTATCAAATAGTCAATTTTATTAATAATTTTTGCTTTTGAGATTTTCTGCGAAAATTTTTCAATAAACGCTTTTTCGTGCAAAAAGAATAATTTTTCATAACCATTTCTGATTTTATAGATATCTATATAAAAGAAGGTTAATAAATCAACAAAAAGCCTAAAACATTCACGATCAATAAAAATTATATTTTCGATTTCCCGATAAAAATCAAAACTTTCATTATTTCTTTCTGATAGGAATTTCACGAAAGCAGGGATCTTCTCTAGAATTGATAGCTTAATAGGATCATTCATAAAAGCTTCTGCGTCATTAATATCTTGACTGAAACGACTAATAAAATAGGCCTTTTCTTCATCAAAGCCAAGTGCCTTTAAATCATTGTGTATCGACTCAGCATTCATTTTTTTCAAAGTTAATAACTGACACCTTGAAAGAATAGTCGGTAATATTAAATCAATATTTTCGGTTATTAGAATTCCATAGGTTTGCTTACCAGTAGGTTCTTCCAAAAATTTCAGAAGACTATTTGCGGCCGCAGAACTCATTTTTTCAGCTTTGTTAATCGCAAAAAAACGAGCTCCTTCAACTAAAGAAGCTTTTATAAATTCTTCTTGAATGCCTTGGATTTGTTCTTTTTTTATAGTTGTTCCATCAGGCTCAACAATTTTAAGGTTACTATGGAAATTTCCTAAGATCTTCCGGCATTCCGAACATGTAAAACATGGAGTATCTGCCGAACAATAAAAAAGCATAGCCAAAAATCTAGCAGCCGAAAGCGCATCAATATTTTTGTTTGCTTTAATTAAATAAGCATGAGATAACTTTCCATTAATTTTAGCTTTTTTGAAAGAATCTGCAATTTCTGTTTGTCTTTCTAAAAATCTATTTAACTTTTGGTAATTTTCCTCGATCTTTTTTTCAACATCCGTCTGGAAGTCAGAACCCGAAATATTCATCTAATATCCTTATGACCTCCATAACTATCAAAGCTAACTCTTTATTACCATCAACGATTCTGATACGCTCAGGATATAGCTTTGTAAGCATTAAATATCCTTGATAAACTTTCTGATGAAATTCCATTGTTTCAATATCAAGACGATTGGAGTCTCTATTATTATCTTTAATTCTTTTTAAGGCAACTTCCGGTTTAATATTAATGAAAATAGTCAAACCAGGCATATATTTAAGCGCAAAAGCATTTATTTGCCTAACTTCTTCAATACCTAATTGCCTGGCTATTCCCTGATAAACAAGAGAAGAGTCGACATAACGGTCACAAATTACTATTTTTTCTTCATTTAATGCCGGAATTACTGTAGTAGCTAAATGTTGCATCCTTGAAGCCGCATATAATAATGCTTCACAGCGATAATCCATAGCTGTGTTTTCTTTATCAAGAATTACATGTCTGATTTGCTCACTGATTTTATCTCCGCCTGGCTCTCTTGTCTTGATAAAGCGAAGATTCTTTTCAGCAATATACTTAATTATCTCTTCAATAATCGAAGTTTTACCGCTTGCTTCCCCACCTTCAAGAGTAATGAAATTTTTATAAGTCATCGAATAAGCCTCCGCAACATAATATGGCACAACTAAAGTATATTCTATATTTAACAATAAGAAACAACCTGTAATTTTTTTGTTTTTTCTTAAAAATATAATTGCTATAAATATATAAATATTTTACCACAAAAGCCAGAAAAATACAACCTTTTGATTTTAGATTATCATCTTATTCGCTTGCTTTAAAATTATAGATTGGAATTAGTCTAGTAATTATTTCTACTGTTGGCTCAATTAATTCCATAATTTCCTGGTAGTTTTTGTAAGCAAATGGAGCTTCATCAAGCGTATCTTTGTTAATACAAGTCGAAAAAATGCCTTTCATTGTTTTCTTATATTCCTCAAGACTTAATATGCTTTTAGCCTTAGAGCGACTATATAATCTGCCAGCGCCATGCGGGGCAGAAAAATTCCAGTCTGGATTGCCCTTGCCTTCACATAATAATAAACCATCTCGCATATTTAGCGGAATAACTAATTTCTCGCTTTTTCTAGCAGATATAGCTCCTTTTCTAAGCAATACTTCTCTACTATCTAAAAGGTTTTGATTATATTTAGCAGGATTTTTCATTTTGATTCCTGCTTTATTATAATTCATATCAATATAGTTATGACTTGAGGTAATCTGATCAATAATTCTTCCATTCATTTTAGAAACTATTATCTCTAACATTTCCTTACGATTAGCAATCGCAAATTCCTGCATAATATGCATATCATGCAAATAATCAAACATTAAATCATCAACAAGATAAGCAATATCGCTATCAATCGCAACCTTAGACTTATTTTCTTTAAGCCAATTTTCCCTTAAATTTTCTGGAATTGATTTTAAGGCTTCTGTTTTAAGCGCCGTCATTCTTTGGCTGACTTGTTTTTCTGCTTGCATTTGATAATATTGCGCCACTCGCCAGCCAATGTTTCGGCTACCGCTATGAACAGATAAATAACCATCATCATAAGCTTCGATGAAATGATTACCACCGCCTAAAGAGCCTAAACTTTTAGTCGCAACCTCTCTTGTTTCTTTTTTAAGTTTATCCCAACACTTTAACCTAGCAAATTCACGGTAAGTTTTTACCTTTTCATGATGCCTTTTACCATAAGGAATATATTTTCTGATGACATTATCTAATTCTTCTAATCGTGACTTAAAATCAATATTTGTTTTTACTAAATCAACGCCACAACCAATGTCGACCCCTACAAGATTTGGACACACCTTATCAGTTATTCTCATAGTTGTGCCAATTACACAGCCTGCTCCTGCATGGGCATCTGGCATTATTCGAAGATTAGCGCCTTCACCAAGTACACTATTCGCTAAAGTAACTATTTGACCAAGTGCCTCTTCTTCAAGCGTTCTGGCAAAGATTTTAACTTTTCCATATTTTGTATTAAGATCCATAATAAATATTCCTTTCTTAATTTTCGCCTCTAGATTCAAAATCAGCTTGTATTTGCATTTTCCATTTTGAATCAAGTTTTTCAGATTTTCTAACTTTTGATACCGCCTTACTGACTTCTGAGTAGAAAAGTTCTACCCCTTCACTATCGCATAAAAAGTCAACAGCCATTTCTTTTGCGATACCAAAAGAAGTTGCGGTTTTTACCGCATCAATATTCGCTCCCAAAAATAGAAATTCCCAAGCATATTTTTCTTTTTGATGCTCTACCAAGCTTTTAATCTTTTCTTGGGTATATTGTTTACTGGCATTTTCCATGCCATCCGTAGTAATAACAAATATGACTTTACCAGGACGATCTTGTTCTTTTATTTCTGCTAGTTTTTTTCCGATAGTTTCAATAGTTATGCCCAACGCATCAAATAAAGCTGTTGTGCCTCTTACAAAATACTCATTTTCTGTAAGAGTCTTTACTTTAGTAATATCAATTCTATCATGTAATAATTCATATTGATTATCAAATAAGACTGTAGTTAGATTCGCCTCTCCATTTTCTTTTTGTTGTTTTTCAATAAAACTGTTATAGCCACCTATCGTATCTTGTTCTAAACCTCCCATTGATCCGCTTCTGTCTAAAATAAATACTATCTCCGTTAAATTTTTATTCATTTTGTTTTCTCTCCTTTAGCAGGTTCGCTGCTTATAAGTAATTATAACAAAATGAATAAAACATTTGGTCGCCTCAAAAACGACAATTAAAAACTTAAGATTGGCTGTTCAAAAACTTTTAAAGCTTCGTTAATTGTAAAAATATTGAAATCCTGCTCTTCAATAAAATATCTGATAATAAGATCAAACTTACTGCTTAAGGATAAAGTAAAGCCAGCTTTGCCAATAAAATCAAGTGTTTTATCTAAATCAAGATGAAGCGCTATACTAAAAGCAAGAGCTGTGTTTTTAGATGGCTTATAATTCTTATCGCTACGAATTTTGGAAAATAACCTTCTATCAATATTGGCACGCCTATATACCTCAGAGTCTTTTAAATTACTTATATCGATAAGCCTTAGTAAACTTTCCGAGAATGTTTCTGCTTGTTCTTTAATAATATCATCAAGCGAACGCTTACGCATAAATTTAAGCTTTTCTCTAGGTATAATATTTTCATATTTAATTTCTTTTTCTAATGTCTCTAAGTCCTCTGATAAAACAATTTCTTGGCAAGCATGAATTTTCAAAGAAAACTCTAAATAATCTTCAAAAGCTAAAAAATCATCTTTAATATAATTATTAGTTATATATTTAGATAAAGCTTTATAGTTTTTCATTTTTATTTTATTTAAATCCTTATTCATAGTTGCCCCCTAAAATATATATACTTATTATTCCTATTATACAATAATTGAACAAAATTTCAAGAAAAAATGCAAATAGACAAAGTGCTCTTATTCAATTAAGATAACTTTAGGAACTTTTGGAAATTAAATTCAAATATTTTACATTAAGGAATTTGTTTTAGGAAAAATAAAAAAAGCTTTTTTACGGCTTTGTTTTTTTTGAATTTTAATTTTCTACTTTATCAGATTCAGTTAATTTTAAGTGCTTTTTATTGGCTCCAAAGAAACATTTAATAATTTTTTCTTAGCAAACTTTAACACTTTTTTACTATTAGTCTCTAGATTATCTAAAACAGCTTGCAGGTTAAAATCTTGTTTAGAGATACCATCTTTCAAAAGAATAAAAATCGTTTCGGTAATTAGAGCTCTAGAAGAATAAAGAAAAAATGGTTCCTCTTGATTTGGAAAAATAATTAATAATATTTTGTCTAAACTTTCTTGAAATGAATCAGCTATAACATCCTTTTTCATTTTTTTAACTAATGCCTTATTAAACACAGTCCACAGTTTCTGTAGATCCTTATCGATCTTGTTCATTTTATCACCTCATATATTTTAGTGAGCGTTAGCTCTTTTGATGAAGCAGACGCTTCATGCCTTCTTTGGCCGCATCAACCGATAAATAAATTTCCTTAGGAATTGATATAGTCTCAAAGGTATTTTTTGTCCATTTAGCATAAAAGTAAAAATCAGCTTTTTCTTAAAATCCTCAAAGAGTTTTCTCTTAGTTTCTTAAGAGAGCCATCAAAATAACTTCCTTCGAAATTCATCCGCTGTCTGGATTTTAGAATGAAAACCTCAGCACTCTTATCTTTTGTTGAAAACGAAGCTACAAGCAATTCTAAGAAAGCCTTTTGATTGATTAATACATTTATGTTAACTCCATCAACTATTATACACTAAATCAATCGGATTGGCAACTATTAATAGATATGAATTTAAACTATTTGGCGTGATTGCGCTTAAAATTTATTTACACATTTTTTTAAAGAATTTTTTTAAGGAAAAAAAGAAAAACAAAGCCTTCTAATGAAAACTTTGCCTTTTAAGTTTATTGATTAATCTTCTGTTTTTTCAGAACCTTTCTATTAAAAACAAGGACAAATTTAAACTTTTTTTAGCTTGAGAAAACGTTCTATATAAAGCAAATAAAACTGTGATTTTGAGGTTAAATTTGAGCAAAATTCTCCACGCACATTAAGTATTAAATTATTATTACGCCTCAAAGAACCATTAATACTTTTGGGTTCTCTTTTTTTGACTTTCTCTTATCTTTCGCTATAATATATGCGTTTACCTAAATACACCCAAAACGTTTTCTTTTGAATGTCTAAGTAATATTTTATCATATTTAGCTTCAGAACAAAACGAAAATAAATTTTCGATACGGGGCCGATGCCCCCTTTTTACGAAGTTACAGTTGAACTTGTAATCGTAAAGGTATTGTTAGACCGCTATTCCTCAAACTCTGAATTACTTCAT
>Ga0131853_10026000_pt1 | contig 10537 bp, 3 predicted proteins | sample TergutLab28metaG_FD_92764 | JGI IMG/M metagenome (GOLD analysis project Ga0131853, IMG submission 92764) | Labiotermes labralis P1 segment gut microbial communities from Petit-Saut dam, French Guiana - Lab288 P1 (version 2) (version 2) | ecosystem: Host-associated > Arthropoda: Insects >... | reverse complement strand
TATTGTGCGGGTGATAAAATCGAGAAGAATGTGATGGGCTGGGCATGTGGCGCGTATGGGTGAGGAGAGGGGGGTGTATAGGGTCTTGGTGGGGAAACCGGAGGGAAAGAGACCACTGGGGAGGCCTAGGCGTCGATGGGTGGATAATATGAGGATGGATCTCCAGGAGGTAGGATATGGGTATATGGACTGGATTGGGCTGGCCCAGGATAGAGATAGGTGGCGGACGCTTGTGAGTGAGGTAATGAACCTTCGGGTTCCGTGAAATGCAGAGAATTTCTTGACTAGCTGCAAACCAGTTAGCTTCTCAAGAAGGACTCTGCACCATGTAGTAAGTAAGTAAGTATTATTTCTCCGTGAATTTGCTCATCATGTCTTGTTACGTGCCTGTGCATTAGGCAGTAGCTGTCACAACATGAGGTTACACGCTCTTCACAAAGCAGTTTGTTAGCTGAGGCTTCATAAGTGAAATTTTGATCTATGCTTCCCAAAACTTTATATTATGCTGGGTAGCCATATTATGCTACTGAAACCCTATCTTTATCCAGTTCCCCTTCTCCCCTCCACCAGAAAAAAATTCATGGATAGGAATTAAAATTGTACATATTCCTTATATATCATTTACTATACAATAAAGCCCATTGTCAGACAATTAGGCTGTCACAAAATAATATTATATAATATTATACAATAACACTGGCGAATAAAAAGAATTACGGTTTTCGGCAGACAGCACCATAGCGTCAAGGTAACCCAAGACCTGAAAATTCACGGAACCTCTGCGCTAGATAATTTGATGTTGGCAGCATTTGTTCTTGCTTTCCGTGCTTGACATTTACCTATAGGCCTACTAAGGGCTAATCGAAATCCATGATATAGGATCACTTTTTTGACTTTTATATATAGAGGGAAAATGTTTTATTTTGTAATGGTTTCCCGCCACTTGTCTTCAAAGCTTTGTTAGATGAGACACTTTACCGCCAGAAAAAGGAAAATCTAAGCACTTTTTTGACTGCGGTCAGTAAATCTCAATATTAACCACAATGCACTGAACTAAAATGCTTGGACGCCATCCACGGAAAACTGGAACAGCAGCGATGGTTGCGTTGGTGGCCGTGAGGCGAAGAGATCTGAATACAGAGATCTGCGAATTACCAGGTAAAATAATATCCGTACAGAAATCTTCCCAAACTAAAAAAAAAAAAATTAAGGTTCATATTTAAACGTTATATTGAAGCTCGTTCGCGTAACCATTGTTGCCATGAAAAAGAAATAAATAATATACATTCTAATTGTGTGTCTGTAGCTTTATAATCCAGCATTCAACACACATGCTCCATATACTTTTGTTATCTGTGGCCGGTCTAACTCTATCACATATTCCATCAGTTTCTTATAAATTGAAAGCTATGAACAAAATCTACTGAACTTTAAATCTGTTTTGATTTCCTTTATAACTTTTGTCTGCAACATTTCGTCATTCTAAGCACATTTCAGCGAGATATTATGTAAATGTACGTACGGCGTCATAAAGAATGCCCGTTATTTTTGTCAGGTTTTAATGAAACTTGAATTTTGTTGAAAGGTTTCGAAAAATATTCAAGTATCTCTTGTTCCAGTGAGAGCGAACCGAGTTGTTCCAAGGGGAAGGGCGGACTGACTGACATGACGAAGCTAATAGTCGCTTTTCGCAGTTTTTCTAATCGGCCTAAAAGTACGTTAGTTTAGACCTAACTGTGTGGAGCAGAGTACTCTCAACTGTCGACCTGCCCACGAAACTTCAGCACTTCATACGACACAACGTTTACTTCCTCAGTCACAAGACCCTTCCTTTGCACCACATTCCGAGGCAATCGAAGCCACGCATTCTCGCACTATGTGTACATTACATCCCCACATATTCTGATATAGATTCAGTACTGGCCTGCCCAGGCTTTTGTCTTCTTTTTAAAAGAAACATAGCTGCATTTATGAACCTCCTCTGAATTTTCCGATGCTCTCATGACAAAATAAGTATATCAGCACAGAACTTATGATATTTGTATATTGGCATATGTATATAAAAATTATATGATCCGGGATATCATAGAGTACGGTCTGGAGTGTCTGGGGTTCGAATCCCGACATTGGTAAGAGATTTTTCTCTTATTCAAAAAGGTCAGACTCTCTCTGGGTCCCAACTAGCCCACTATTTAATGGGTACAGGGATTCTTTCCCAGTGCTAAAGCGGCCGGAGCATGAAGCTGAAGCTGACCATTAACTTCCATCTATCGCTAAAGTTAAGAATAAGTGGCGCTATAAGTCTACTGTCCATATATTCAATTAGGGAGGGGGTGAGGTACGTCAAAACACAACTGTCTTGTAAACTACTTTATTATGCTGACGACGACATGTTTCGGCTACAGTGGGCCATCTTCAGGTCACAAAAATGTATACAGAGGAAAACTATACAGAGTATGATCATAGCATAGGTGCATGTTCTAATCTTGCAACGAGATCTCTTTGTCGGTGGGATTATACATATTGAGATAAAGTACCTCTTCTTAGTGGAGTATAAAAAATTTGGATATATATATATATATATAATACCTAGTCTATGTGCTGGTCATGTGGCGCGTATGGGTGAGAAGGGGGTGTATAGGGTTTTGGTGTGGAAACCGGAGGGAAAGAGACCACTGAGGAGACCTAGGCGTAGACGGGTGGATAATATTAGGACGGATCTCCAGGAGGTGGGATGTGGGTATATGGACTGGATTGGGCTGGCCCAGGATAGGGACAGGTGGCGGACGCTTTTGAGTGCCGTAAAGGACCTTCGATTTCCGTGAAATGCGGGGAATTTCTTGACTAGCTGCAAACCAGTTAGCTTCTCAAGAAGGACTCTGCACCATGGAGTAGGTAAGTAAGTAAGTAAGTAAGTAAGTAAGTAAGTATAATACCTAGTCTTACAATTGGTGCATTAAGCTAGATTGTAATATATAAGTAGTACGCCCTATTATATATTACAGTCTAGCTTAATGCACCAATTGTAAGACTAGGTATTTTATATATGTATATATATATATATATATATATATATATATATATATATAAAAGTTTTATGCTCCACTAAGAAGAGGTACTTTATCTCAATACGTATAATCTAACCGACAAAGAGATCTCGTTGGAAGTTTAGAATATAAACCTATAATATGATCATAATCCGCATAGTTTTCCTCTATATACATTTTTGCGACGTGAAGATGTCCCACAGTGGCCGAAACATGTCGTCGTCAGCATAATAAATAGGATACAAGACAGTTGTGTTTTGACGTACCCCACCCCCTCCCTAATGGTTTATAAAACAAGGTGGATGATGTACCTGAAGACTCCATACATTCCTTTATGGCAAGGACAGGGATACATCTTGTGTGTATGTATGAATGACGCAATACGCCTGCTTGGTTCTACCTTCGTTTATTTCTGATCCCACCTTCTATCTCTGTGCCATATAAAAAAGATGCTTTTGCATGTCAATCACATGTTCTTCCCTCAGGCTAATACCATGATAACAGGTGTACCAGTTAGTCCAATGATATTTCATTCAATTCCAAACACTTCACATTTCATTTAACATTCGCAACAACGTATTTTGAAGAAAAATATAAATTGTGATTTCAAACTTTTTGTGAAACAGCGATACAAATTTTTCAAGATACAGTTCAGTGTTTGCTTGAAGAAAAGAATTGGGTAGTAAACTATTAGATTCAATGAACACTCTGTACAAACTGATATTAATAAACGCAAAATTAAATATAGAAAGACAGTTAAAAAATAACAGAGATGACTGGAAGAAGTCCATTAAGGAGACGAAGGGCCTCAGTGGAATGTAGTTTCATCTAAGGAGAAGAAAAAGCAGAGGACATTTCGGTGAATATATGTTATATATCTATTATTCTTACAATAAAACCAACTAGATGCACTAATTTCTCAAATTTATTTTTGGAATAAAATTCTACATGTTTCGGACAGTTCCTCTGTCCATCATCAGAAGTTTTTCACTGTACAAACAGCAATTGTATATGTCAGCAAACCAGTATGACATATACCATTGCTGTGTGTACAGTAAAGAATTCCTGATGATGGACAAAGGAACTGTCCGAAACATGTAGAGCTTTATTCCAAAATAAATTTGAAAAATTAGTGCATCTAGTTGGTTTCATTATAAGAATTTATCACGATGTGCGGTCAACTGAATATCAAATATATTATTGTATCTTTACTCTTGCGTAGGTACTCTGGAGCCGAGCAAGTAGTTGGTCAGTGTTTTTAGAACGCACTTAGATCTTTTCCCGAGGTTCACAACCCCACTCTCCGGTTTATAAATGGTGATAGTCCGTAACCAAGTTAGACGGTTTTTGTATTGTATAGCCGGACCGGATAGTGTCTATATACTACACACACAGCATCCAAAATAACACCCATGGGGGTTTCAGGGGGCCTTTTATATTGTTTGAAACGCAGAGGGGTCAGCAGTAGGCCGAGGCGCTAACGAAATTAAGTAGCAACTCGGTCCGATTTGTATTCCACAGCAGTGAGGGCTACAGGCTGTACCTTTGTGGCGGGACAGGCAGCAAGATTCGCACACACTCTCCATTCAACAGTGGCCCATGTGCCTGCTGGGTTCAGTTAACACACAACTACATTAGATCAGTTTCCAGTGCAATAGTTAAGTAGACTATGTAGACCACGTGATGTTGGGCAGGACGGATCATGAAATACTGCCTGTAAGCTCTGATTTTTTAAGTGAAGTTTTCCTCATTTTTCCGCAGAACCATATCAACCGCTTAGAACTGCTCTAACTGAAGAATCAAATGCATGGAGCAGAATCATTTTCAACCTTTCAGAGCTTGGTGATTAGCATACGCATATGCAGGCAGGTTGAACACTAAAATCTCTGCGCCATGTCCATACACGGCAATTAGGAAGTTTTTGTCATTTCGACAATGAAATGCCATTATTTCCCTCTGCAGCGTCTACAAGTTAGTTCAAACAGACCAACGAGACGGATCGTGTTGTCTGTAGAGTAAGAACCGAATATAAATGTTTTCTTTGCTGTGGTTCAATAATCCAAATTCGGCGTAGACTGAATCGTTTTTGAGGATTCTAAATCATGACACTGACACCAGGTAGGGCTCCTCTAAACTAATGATCAGGTCGTCGTTGAGACCGGTACCAACATGGAAGACAACAAGTACTAGAGACGAACATACACTCAGGGGGATTCGAACCAGGGATCCCAGCAATCAAGCGACTGCAGACCTACGACTTAGGCCGCACAGCCACCAACACGGGCGGAATATGCTCGTACATTATGTAAATTAATTTCAGCGTTATGCTAGTAGTTGCTCAGCAGCTCCGCGCGACCCATTGTATATCCACGCCAGGTTCGTATTTGAATACTTCGGTTCGTCCCCTCAGTATTTTTATACCCATGCTTTATACTCATCTTCATCTTCAAACCTACTCTTAGAGAGGGGCAAATGGGCGCCGAATATGGGTTCGTCGAAATGCCGGTACACTCTCTCAAGTCCTGGAAATTACCTCCAAAAAATCACTTCCGTACTTTCTTTTTCGATTTCTCAAAGGACTATGTACCTAATCATCCCTCGGCTATTACCTCCTCCTATGTGTAACCTAAAGGTTCATTATCACGTTTACAAAACCCTCCAATAATCTCTATCACCAAGGCATATATTAATCAATACCAAACTTGTCTTCCTATTTTCAGATACATTGCAATATTATCATCATATTTACTCGTACATCTTCCAAGTAACCTTATCCGTTTATAACTTCTTTCTGTCACAGCTCCAATGCGATGGGCTGGAATAACTCAGTCGGTTATAGCTACTATCTACGATCTGGGCAATCCGAGGAAAGAAACTCGGTGGGGACGAGGTTTTCCGCACCCCTCCAGAGGCCCACCCAGTAACTGGTAAAATTAGTACCGTCTGAACTTTCAGGAGGTATAGTTGCCGGGCTTTGCTTTGACCCCCAACCCCATCTAGCTCCGAAAGGAAAGTCACCTCTTCCCGCCCACCGGGCTTTCGTGGGAAAATTTGTAACTCCAGTGCGTACTACATGCTTGTTAATCACACTCTCAAATTGAATATTCTAATCGTATTTGGTGAAGGGGGTCAAATCAATTAAAAGATACTCTTCAAACATACTTCTTTGACCCCTCCTTAATCTCTTTCCTTTACATAGCCTAACAATAACATCTCCAGTGCTCAATCAACGTTCTGCCATTACAGAGAAACACCACATTCGACACATTTATAATCAACGAAAAAATCACGACTTTATTTAATTAATTCTTTGGTTTTAGAAAGCAGTATTTTGGGATCTTGCACCATAGAGTACAGTAGAAATCTACCAACGTTACCATAAAACCTACCACATTTATCTACTGGCTATCCTTCTACCCTAAAGACGGAGGCTGCAAATTCCTCCCAAATGTTACTCATTAGCCTATCTACCAGTCTACGAGCGTCACATTCCTCACAATGAAAATCTCAAATTCACCATCATGAAAACTTCAAATTTGGTTTAGCTTCTTTGGCCGCCAAGGGAAAGTGGCAGTTATTGGAGCACGGAGAGATTCAACACTCGGTCTTTTAATTGGTGCGTATGATATCCAATTGACATGTATGGACTAATGAAAGGGGAAGTTTCCCTCTCGTTACCGCACTGAGAATATCAATTTTCCTCGGAAAGATCGAATTACACGCTTGGTTACAACTATATATAACAAAACAGATCTTCGCGTGGCAACACGAAGCCACTCATTCTGCTCCTCCCCTGTTATATAAACACGTCGCTTGAAGGCTTGGTACTATGTGACATAAATTTATATTCCCTCAAACTCCCTTCTACATGCTTCTTTTGTGCTTAATTCAAGTACAATTTGTTTCTCACATGTTGGCATGTAGCCCCATTCATTCTTACCATTGCCAATAGACGGAGGTGAGCGGCCAGCCGCAAGCTCCGGTGGTTTTACCTCAGGCGTATAGATACGGTACCCACTGTGTGGGCCCCAGAGCCGATCTGAAGCTTTTGGAAAAGGAGAAATTACTTTGATCCTGCGCGTTTCAACCGTTCGATAGACTAAACTGTCTTTAGAGTGAAATAATTCCGAAATTGACTGAAAGAGTCATTTCCTCTTTCACAGTAGACAAATTTATTCTCGGTTATAAGAAACCATCAGCTACTGCTCTACAAGGAAAATTGCTGTCAGTTTGGAGAACCATAAAAAGACAGACAGTTGCATTATGTGGGCAGAATATGGGATTTTTTTGTTATTACCCTGGTTATATCAACAGCAACAAACTCAAAATATATATACATTTATTTTATTTTGAATTTTGAACATCACATATTTAAAAGCACGAGGAAGGTCACTACGACCGAAACATGTAGGGTGTATTGATGGGACTAATAGAGCCGTGAGGGACAGCGGTGGTACAGTGGTTAAGGTGTTGCGCCACAAATCGGAAGGTCGCAGGTTCGATTCCAGATGGTGTCATTGGAATTTTTCATTTACATAAAATCCTTCCGATCGTACTATGACCCTGGGGTCGACTCAGCCTCTAACATAAATGAGTACCAGGATCATTTCCTGGCGGTAAAGGCGGGCGGTTCCTAGGGCTGAAATCCTTACCACCATCCTGTGCCGTTGTCATGTAATCTGAGAACCTTAACTTCCTGGAACCCTCTGGGACACTCCAGGCCTGTAACGGGATTGCTTTACCTTTAATAGAGCTGTGATAGACGGTAACACATACGTCAATTGTAGCAACTAGTGTACAGGAAGCTTAAGTTATTTCGTTGCCTAGTGTCTCACCTCAACTTTTATCTTTCCTTCTTCTTTCAGAATCTCAACATCAAATTGTACCTAAAAATCTGAAAGGTCTCCTTTTGTTTTACACAAATTTGAAAATAGATTTATAGAAGTAAGGGAAGAGAGTAAAACGAAAGTCAATTAAGTTGCTGAATGGAGTTTAGAAAATTACATTATAAAATTTTTTAAACAATTTTTATCTCTGCTGTCGAATCAGTTACCATGGAAGTGGCAGAACATGCAGCACGCGCTACGAAGGTACGAATAACATAAAGGTAGTTGTACATTGTACCTACAAAGGCCACGAAGGAGTATGGGCAGAATAGTTGTATAGATCCACTCATTCCTAACCATGCCCCTGTATGGCACGAATTATTCAGTTTTACGCTCACACCACTTTACTCTCGGAGAGAGGGCCCTATAGGAGGAAGGTGTGGCCCAAGAGCCGGTGTGTATTTTATGCAGAAGGGAAAAATTTCTGTATATTTTTGGGGTCCGAACTCCGAATGTCTCAGCCCGCAGCCCAGTCGCTGTACTGACAACACCATCGAGGGTAACGAAGGTGAAAAATTACATCCAAAATTTTAGCATAGCAACCTGAAGGTTATGGACTATTTTGGAATCCTAAAATGGAAAATTATACTTCGGGTTCAAATATATGTTAGTGCATTCAATAGATTACTGTAATAGCGACTTAAGTCCACACAAACACGATATCGCACAGTGGGATGACGTTAGCTAAATTTGTTTACTGAAGTACTACCTTATTTGACGTTCAGGTGACCGTGGATTGTGATAAATTCTTATAATAAAACCAACTAGATGCACTAAATTTCAAAAATTTATTTTTTAAATAAAACTCTAGATGTTTCGGACAGTTCCTTTGCCCATCATCAGGAGTTTTTCACTGTGCACACAGCAATGATATATGTCATACAGGTTTGCTGACAGCTTGCGAGCAGGATCAGGAAGGAACTGCAGTTGGGCTGGACATATGGCGCGTATGGGTGAGGAGAGGGGGGTGTATAGGGTCTTGGTGGGTTAACCGGAGGGAAGGAGACCACTGGGGAGACCTAGGCGTAGATGGGTGGATAATATTAGGATGGATCTCCAGGAGGTGGGATGTGGGTATTTGGACTGGATAGGGCTGGCCCAGGATAGAGACAATTGGCGGACGCTTGTGAGTACGGTAATGAACCTTCGAGTTCCGTGAAATGCGGGAAATTTCTTGACTAGCTGCAAACCAGTTAGCTTCTCAAGAAGGACTCTGCACCATGGAGTAAGTAAGTAAGTAAGTAAGTATGTACGACTGCCCTTGACTAGCGATAATTAAAGAAACTGGTTGAAAAATTAAGACACACTTCATGAGAGAATAAAAACAACGGCTTCTAAATAATGATTTTCTGGGAAGGATTTATTTAAAACACAGAAGTCCTGAAACACCTGCTTCATCATCTTACAGCCGAGCTTCATTCTCGGTTCTCACTGGCTGAAGGCACAATTAAACCGAAAGGGGCCTTAGACCACTTGTGCGCGGAGACGTGTAACAGCATTGTGGCTGAAGAACGAGAAGATTTCGCGGCAATATAAATGTGCAAGGCTCCGTAGAGTGGGGCACCCGCTCGGACTACAGCAGATATATAGACAGGTTAGGGACGTATATAAATTGTATGGCTATAGTAACAGGAGTAGCTACATGTAGCACGGGGCAGCTGCATGTATAGCTGAATAACTTGAGAGAAGTGTTGCTGGATAACACTGACTACAGTCAGTCAGGTTTTTGAGGCACGCAGTGCGGTTGGGCCTATTGTTACTGCCTCAGACAGTGTGTGATTCACACTACAGTACTTGTCAACTTGATATTGACTGTACGTAGGTAATATTTGGTAATAATAATAATAATAATAATAATAATCCGACAGAACCATCTCTAACAGGCAAGCGGACATCACAATCTGTGGTACTGAAAAGAAGAATTTGTCTGTTTATAGATGTTGTAATTTCAGGAGACAGAAATGTGATCAAGAAAGAAGCCGAGAAGATGTTAAATCATAAAAACCGTACTATATCAATAGAGTGCATGTGGACTCTCAAAACAAAAGCGAAACCAATAATAACAGGAGCAAATGGACCATCTCAAAATCGCTCATAAAAATACCTGAACAACATGCCGGGAAAGAACTAAATTGCGGAACTGTAGAAAACAGCCATATTAAACTCTGCGAACTTAATTCGGAGATTGTTAAAGTAAAAGTACACAATATTCGACAAGGGAAGCAACACTGACCATACGTTGTAACTATGGAGCAGATACAACACAACATGCACCAGAAACGTGGTTTTCTTCAGGTATATAAATGTAAATACCCTGCATACGCGTGATAATAACAGACGCAAAATATTATTCAGGATTAGTTAGGAAACGAAACGCCAAACTAAGCCTTGGATAAGAAAGAGATAAAAGTGTAGACGAAAAAGATTAGTTATATAAACTCAATAGTTTTACCTGATTTACTACAATCGAAGAAGCAATAACTAAAATTAAACTAAACTCCGTGGCCTTAGTCCGCACGCGAACTATACCGACAGAGCGGCCGCCGCCGGTCGGCGAAGTTAGTGCCAACTTTTGCGGATAGAGGGGTGTCACGTGGTCAGCGC
>Ga0131853_10025998_pt1 | contig 10538 bp, 4 predicted proteins | sample TergutLab28metaG_FD_92764 | JGI IMG/M metagenome (GOLD analysis project Ga0131853, IMG submission 92764) | Labiotermes labralis P1 segment gut microbial communities from Petit-Saut dam, French Guiana - Lab288 P1 (version 2) (version 2) | ecosystem: Host-associated > Arthropoda: Insects >... | reverse complement strand
TGTTAGATATGTACAAGGTGTTTGTAGGGGAGAAACCAAAGAGGTTTTTGTGAGTGGCACAGATGCGGGGGGGGGGGGGGGGGGGGGAGATGAGAATCAAGCACAGTACACATCCATATGAAATGCATATTGCTACACATACGCGATTTTAAGTAAGATAAAACGTAAAACATCTAGCAAGAGAGTTGTGATCAGTGGCACTTTTCATCCAGATGTTAATTTAAATCTAATAAACTTGATTGTCAGTCAAGTAAGCCTATATTATACACTTAGCGGAAAGTTAAAATTAGGAGTAGGTAGGGAAGCACACTCACTGTCCATCCAAAATTAATATTCCGTGTCAGTGAAAATCTCTTCATGTTCCTTCCATGTATTGTCGATAACTGTTGTAACATTTAACCAACAAAATGCACAGCGTTCTTCCATGGATGTTTGTGACACTGAAATTCCCTACTTGTTTTCAGTTCACAAGGGATCATAATCGGGGAACATTTATCAGATAATATTTTATACAGTATTATTTGACACTTGTTCTCTGACGAACTCCCGTTGATTGAAACATGTAGGAATGCTCAGCGTTATGAACAAATAAGGAAGAACTTGTGCATTTTGTTGGTTTAGTGTTATGAATTAGATGAAATTCTACCAGTATAACCGAATCTGTTAGTCCTTTTTGTACTTTCTTTCACTTCGTGATGTTAAATTGCTAGCTTGCGTAGCAGAGGTCAGGTTCCACCAGTTCCGTGTTAAGTGTGCGGCGGAGGTCTTGGAACGTTCATAACGAGTTTGGCAAAATTTGTATATAGTTTTAGATTAAACCAGCCTCTAATTTAAAGCTGATGTTAGAGCTTGCCTTTGACGAATGAAAGGCTTGTGGAAAAAAATATTTGTTGTTGCTTATCTTTGGTTTACTGTGCGAACAGAACTGATAAACGATATGTGCTATACATAGCTCGTATGGGGCCAGCAAGTTTCGTAGTAAACTTTCACCGTCGCCATTGATTGGGCCTATGCAAAGACTAGCGTCACGCTTCCTGAGATAAGTCATCAGAAACTCAATGCTTATTTCCCCACTTACCCGCAGCTTGTCTGCTCAACTCTGCAGTCCACTATCTTGTTCGGAGGCGTGGCGACAAAACCCGCCTTTTCTTAATGTACGTGTAAGACCAGTAACTGGGATAGCTCAGCCGGTGTCGTGACTAGATTAAGGACTGGCAGGGCCAAGAAATGTTCCTTCTCTAAGCGTACAGACCGGCTATGGATTTCATTTGCCTTCCAGTTCAGTCGGTACTCTTTCGCTGGCGGTAGGGTAGCCGGGGCGTAAAGCTGGCCACCCAAACTATTGTGGTGGTTAAGAATGGGTTGTGCTGTTCTTCCACTCCTCGTATCTTCACGGCGTGCACGGGGACGGCTTTACTGCCACCGTCTTAACGTTAAGGACCCTTCCCGATTAGAGCTGGGCCCTTTTCTCTTAGAGTATTGTGTTAGGCGGCGTGGCGTCTGGTACGTCTTGTTACAGCCTATTTGCGGTCGGTTGCCCGCCAGCATTGCAAAGTTACATCATACTCGGAGAGAAGTCGATTTTTTTTTTCCGTCTGTCCTGATGTCACGCCAGTGATGCAGGCACGATTAATAGCCTAGACGGCAGTTGGGTTGGTGCGTCACTACGCATCCCTAACTGCTTTTGCGTTTAGTTTCCAACACAGGGAGTGTTACCATTGTAAATCGGCTGTTCAGAACCTGCAGGGGCTGGCGATGCAGTAGAATTAGAATACATACTAGTACACCAGTTTTCAAATTGTCTGTGCTGTATGAAACTTCAAATTATCGTGGAGTAGAAAGACATCATAGATACAAATACCACTATACAAAGCTTCATTATATGCATTTGTATGCAGACTTTGTGCGAGTTTAATGGCCCCCGTCAGCAGGCTTTGTTGAACCTTCACTGATTTTCCTATGCTTGTGTGTGGGCGTGCGTGCATATAAGGAAAACATATTTCATTTCTTCGCTTTTCAAATTTCGATGTCGCGTGCAGTTTTATACGTATAATCATTCTAGCCAGTTTCGCTGCACACCCGTTCAAGAACGACTCCTGTCGCTGATAATGGCAGTGCAACGGTCGAGTTTGTATGATGCTGTGCTCGTGTTAGAGGGAAGGGGTGCATTGGGTTTTGTAGTACTGCGTATTGCAGGACTGCTGTCATTCCAGGCAGGGGTCGCTCCAAAAGTTCAGTTCACACGACGCATAAGTTGGTAACCATAGAACCTACATCGATTATGATTATTTAGGGGAATTCGTTGCCCAGCGATTATCATCCGTGTCCAGCGCTGAAGTAAAATGTTGACGGTAGGAACAGCCGTCATGTCTGAATCAGACACTTAAAAAATCCTGATCGTCACAAATGTAAATACTTACAACATGGTGCAGAGTCCTTGAGAAGCTAACTGGTTTGCAGCTAGTCAAGAAATTCCCCGCATTTTACGGAACCCGAAGGTTCATTACCGCACTCAAAAGCGTCCGCCACCTGTCTCTATCCTGGGCCAGCCCAACCCAGTCCATATACCCACATCCCACCTCCTGGAGATCCACGCTAATATCCACCCATCTACGCCTAGGTCTCACCAGTGGTCTCCTTCCCCCCGGTTTCCCCAGCAAGACCCTATACACCCCCATATCATCACCCATACGCGCCACATGCCCAGCCCATCTTATTCTTCTCCATTTTATCACCCGCACAATATTGGGTGATGAGTACAAATTATTTAGCTCCTCGTTATACAATCTTCTCCATTCCCCCATTACCTCGCCCCTCCTAGGTCCAAATATTCTCCTCAATACCATGTTCTCAAACACCCTCAGCTCCCCTTCCTCCCTCAATGTCAAAGACCAAGTTTCACACTCATACAAAACAACAGGCAAACTTGTAGTTCTATATATCATGATCTTTAAATCTTTGCATAGCAACCTGGAAGACAAAAGATTCTGCACCGAATAATAGCAAGCATTTCCTGACCTCAGTCTGCTCTTAATTTCTTCCGCAATAGAATTTTGATTTGTTAAAGTTGTTCCCAAATATTTAAACTCATCCACCCTCTCGAAGGTACTATCATCAGTCCTCACACTGTGAATTCTTCCTGCATTCTGATCTCGAGACGTGACCATGTACTTAGTTTTATCAGCACTTCCAGTCCAATCTCCCTACTAGCAGCTACTATAGCTTGCATTAGAGTATGTATGCTTCCTCCCAGTATATTAACATCATCGGCATAAGCCAGAAGCTGATGTGTACCATTTAGTTTCAAGCCACCCTGGTTTACCTGAACCCTCCTAATGGCGTACTCTAAAGCAAAGTTAAAAAGCATTGGTGATAGAGCGTCTCCTTGTTTCAAACCTTTCATAAAATGGAAACTGTCAGACACATTCTTGCCTACCCGGACTCTGCTATATGTTTCAGTCAGACTTATCTTTATTGACCTTACAAGTTTCCTAGGGATACCAGACTCAATGAGAATCTTATTCCCTCCTAACTGAATCATAAGCTTTCTCAAAGTCTATAAAGAGCTGATGAACTTCTTCATTGTATTCCCAATTTTTTCTCAAGTATTTGGCGAATGCAGAATATATGATCAATAGTCGACCTGTTGCGTCGAAAGCCACATTGCTGATCCCCGATAATTTCCTTCGCATATGGAATTAACCTTGAGAGCAGGATGTTGGATAAAATTTTGTAAGTAGGTGGCAAAAGTGATATGCCTCTATAATTAGTACAATCTATTTTATCCCCCTTCTTATGAATAGGTACTATGATCGACTCCTTCCACTCTTCAGGCAGTTTCTCCTTCTTCAAAATAAAAGTATTAAGTTTATGAATCTTCAAGCAAAGTGTTCTACCCCCTGCTTTAATCAGTTCTGCCGGTATTTGATCAATACCTGGCGATTTGTGACATTTTAGCTTGTCGATAGCCAGCTCAAACTCAGAGGCACTTGGCACAGCTACTGTGGTTCTGCTGTGTGTATTTCTGCGTGCCCAACATTCTTAACCCCATGCACGTTGAATAGCTGGGAGAAATACTTCCTCCACCTAGCCACAATACTGTGGGAGTCTGCCACCAAGTCACCTTTCTTATCCTTTACTACCTTACATTTAGGCTGGTACCCCTTCTTAAAATCATTGAAGCCCCTATACAAGTCCCTAATGTTTTGGATCTTATTGTTAGTTTCAAGTTCCTCAATTTTAGCTCTCACATATGCCTTCTTTTTGTTCCTGAAATGTCTGCTGACTTCACGTCTTACATTGTTCAGAATATCTACATTGCTTTGGCTTGGATCTTGTATCCACTGCATTTTAGCCCGCTTCGTTTGATCCAAGAAACCTAAACATTTTTCATCAAACCAGGGTTTATTCTGCTTCAATTCGTGCAGACCCAGACTCTCTTTCGCTGTGGTTTGGGTATTCTCTTTAATGTTCTCCCAAGTCGTATGTACGTCCTCGTCATCGTTCAAGTTCTCCAAAGCTGCAAACCTGTTTGTAATCTCAATCTGATACTGTTCCCTAACCTCTGGCTTATTAAGCTTCCTCAAGTTAAATCTTTTCCTATCAAATCTCTGTGCGGCCTGTTTACCCACTGCTAATCTTTCCCTAACCGTTGCAATCACCAGATAGTGATCTGTATCACAATCAGCTCCCCTAAAACTTCGCACATCCAGTACCCTCGAACACCATCTCCTACTTATCAATACGTAGTCAGTCTGGTTGTGAGTCTTACCATCAGGGGAGGTCTAGGTGTATTTATGAATGTGCCGGTGAGGGAACATCGTGCTCTTAACCACCAGATTTTGTGATGTGACGAAGTTAACTAGTCTAACCCCATTATCGAAACTATCCTGATGGAGACTCTCCTGTCCATTGTTGGCTTGAAAATATTCTCTCTCCCTACTTTTGTATTAAAGTCTCCTAGTTATATTTTCATATGATATTTCGGGAAGTGACCGAACACCTGCTCTAATTCCACATAAAAACCATCTTTTGACTCGTAAATAGCGAGATTGAAACAGTTCGACGCGATGAATGCTAACGCAGGACACAGAGGTTTGTTGGGTGGGGGGGGGGAGGGTACAAAAACTCGCTGCATGTGACAAATGCCTCGTTTGTGGCAGAGTCTGTGTGGGGAAGTTGTGGTATATAGCATTACAGTTAAATCTGAACAATTAAAGTCGAAAGTAAGGAACCGCACTAAATGCATTTCATTTTTTTATGACCGACCTTTGTTTTAGGGAAGTTCGAAACAGAAGTGGCGACAGTGGGGATGGGGTGGGGGGTATTATCGATTTACTTAAAGCAAGATGAATTCCTCTCCAAGGAACTGTCACACTTAGACATACTTACACGCCTGAAAGAAGTTAAAAAAACGAATCCGTACGGTTATCTCCATAATAAATCAAAATAATACGCCTTTCCGTGAGATTGATTACTTCTCCGATCGCCGATTTTCAGACCTTCACTTTCATACCATGCTACCAGCCAAGTGCCGGGTCAGATATGTAGCCCCCAGCTTTAAAGGCCGAGGATGTTATGGCTAGAACTATCGTGCACCTCAAGGGTCGGTGATGGATGAATATGGAGTAATGGCGGAATGATGATAAACAGGGGAAAAGCGAAGAGCCAGCTACAGTGCCACTGCGTCTGCCTTTAATATCACGTTGTCACTTAACGCTGCGCGGTACGAAACAGCGTCTAACGGTTTGAACACGTCGTTTCGAAATTTTGCCGCGTTTTAATGAATTCTTCCCTTCTTATGCCTGTGTCTTCGGCGGATGGTCTGTTCGTAGAAGTACACGGACGCTGTATGAGCGCACGGATTAAGTAGTGTCGGTTGTGATGAAAGTTCATCTGGGGTCTGAAAGTATTATTCCGGCATTGAGCGGAAGAGAGGGAAGGAAATCATGAAGCACCAGATTATGGCTGTTGTCCAGGTTTTATTATTGCTGGATACACAGAGGAGTACAAGGACAGCCGGAAAATGAAATGCTAAAAGCGATTGATATGAGGTTGCACGCATTGCGTTGCTGAATATTGACAGAAAATGGAGCCTACACGGTTGGTCTGACAGTTCTATGTTTTGCATAACATAACATTCGTTTAGAGGATAATATTGGAGAAGTTTCATTACATTCACTTACGTGAAGGTTTAGGGACTGTGGTTTTACTTTGTGTGTACCGGCCACCACTGTCGTTATCAGAACATCGGTCCTAATACTGTCGGTTGCTGTGCATGTCCCTTTTTTTCGGATATACGACATTTCGAGGACAGTTACTGTAGGAATCACCCCAAGGATATCCCATAAAAATTATCACAATATGAGGAGGTGGTTGTGGGCAATACCGCCACACTCCCAAGTCGATGAGGGCTGTTTGAAATTACTGGATCATGAAAATAAGTGTTCCAAATGCCCAGAGCAGTATTAGCAGTGCGGAAGTGCTCCATGTTGCTTGAAGAAAAGTGTTTGAGATCGCTACCTATTCCTTGCACCGGGAATGAGCTTCTCTAATAGAAGTGCCCCATGATTTTCATATTTCACATTATCGTAGAGCAGTACTAGACCCACATTGCCAGCAGGGTAAAAAGCGCACCAAAATGTGCACTTTGCTAGATACACTGACCATGTTAACAGAGGTTTTGATTGCTTAGTCTATATGTGTTCGCTTAAAGTCACGCTAGATAAAAAATGTCCTCCTCCGTAAACCGACATTGTTCACAATATGTATCAAAATTTGCTGCATTGAAATATTACACGGAATATGAAAATCTGTACGACGTTCTTTGGCATGATCGTTCAGCGTTTTAAAAATCTGTATCTAGTAAGCAGTCATCTCAGATACTGTTTCAGAATTGTGTGCGTTCTCGGGATACTAAAACCAAGTTACTGAACCTCGAAGTTTGCATCTTGGGCTTGTTTGGACTGCCTCGACACGTTGCATGGTTTCATTAGGTCTTACCGGTAGTCCTGTCGTGAAGACCTTTAGTGTGTGGAATGGATCAGGTTGTTCCATTGCATACGTTTATTTTAACTGTGAAATGTATTTATTTCCAAAAAAAAAGTTTCTGTATATGTTCATCTGTTTACATTATTTATGGTTTAACCACGCGGTCGGTTTCGCAGATTACGTAGGCCTGTAACGCTGAATTTTAAGGTGATAGTGAATAATGAAGAGGGAAGGACCTGGAAGTGGTCCGGGCTAATTGGAGGTACCATCTGGGAATTTGCCTTGAGAGAATTAAAAAAAACCGCGAAAGAGTCAGTTGATGTGGTGGTTGCGGTGACCTTGGCGGTGGTGCACTGCCGAGATAGATATCTCTCTCGAATACAAGTCAAAAGCAATGCCTCTTCAGTCACCTTGTTCGGTCCGTCTTCCCGTCCATCCGTGCACCGATACATCCAGCCACTTTATCATTCCGTCTGTCCGAGTTCTCCCCCGTTCTCTGTCAAATCGCTTCACCACTCCGTCTTAATGACAGGCTTCCGATGTTCATAATTTTATTAGGATTCACATATTCCTACAGAGAAATTAACAGTATTTCAAAAAGGAGTTTGTTATTCCGGTATACAAATTTATAACAATTTTCCATTAACCGCCGAGCAGTTACATGACGTCAGCTTTAAAAAGATTTCTTCTTACAAATTCCTTCTACTCCTTGGAAAAATATTTTATTTGGAAATAAGTAATGACATTGGTTCTTCTAATTAGTGCTTTTATATTGTTGCCTAATTACCGTATCATTATTAATATCTGTTATAAGTTATTAATTTCTTTTTATTATTTATAATAGTACATGTTTATTGTTCTTGATTTAATGTAATCAGTGAATTTGTATAAATTTTTATAATTTACGAGAATGGGAACATGTTATCATCAATTTTTATTATAACTCTTTCTTATGAATGGCTTCTATGTAGCCTTTACAGGGATTGATGCTTGAGACCAGATTAAATTAATTACATGCTCTGTATCGTATGCCTGGATTTATGGAATATGAATGAAAACAATTCACAGAATAGTCCCTGAAATAAAATCAAACGTGAAGACGACGATGACTTTGTTGCATACTCCGTTTCATTACGCGAAATCTGAGGCCGGAGAGAGTCGTTGAGTGTTGGGCATGCGTGCAAATAGTATTAACCCTTTGAAGACGAAACGTATATAAGTTATATAAGGATTCAGTCCGTACCGCGCAAACACTCTCCACTTCGGTTATAAAATCCAGTCTGATAATGCTATATTAGGAAAAGGTTGCTGTTTATTCTGAGATCCATATGTAACACATAAAGACAGTGTGAGTGAGCAACATGTAGAATTCATGGATGTTAAACCTGATGGTACGTACAGTCCCCGGTAGGCTTTAAAAGGTTAATGCATTTATCTGTGGCCTAAAACCCATTGCACTCTATATCGGTTACGTAGATACGATATGAACGACTTTTTTCTAGTAGTGTCGGAAAGTAACTCCATTTTTACGTTTTCCAGCGAAATGTTTGGATGTAGGACATGTTATCTTAAGTGATATTTTTTGTTGTTACTTTCTCTTGAGCTCTGCACGACACACTGAAACACCTTTAAAGGTCCATGCTCATTTTAGTTAACCTGAACACCGCCGCGGGACGTGGGATGCACTTTATACACGCCCACTGAACAGGCCGTATGATGGTCGTATCATCACTGTCAGCGAGTTTCCCTGTTTTAGACACACTCTTCATGCTGTATAATTACCGAAAGTTAGGTTACGGCGACTGACGTAACGCTTGGATGATGACGGAAATTAACACGTTGCTGTTGAAGAATGTCGATGAATTTCAGTGAGTAGGCCTGGCAAATTTACAGCTGCTTCGGTCCAATTTCGAACTGGCGCATTTTGAATGCAAATTCGCTCATCTCCGTACTGTAAGTCATCTTTTTTAAAATTTTCTTTCCTTCTGTGTTAGGTGGTAGTTAACTTGTTCTGTCCATCCAAATTTTTTTGTCTCATTCTTTATGCCTCCCCCCCCCCCCCAACCCGCAGTCTGTGTGGTGGAATACGCACGCCAGGCCAAGCGTTCTTGCTATGCATTTATGTATTTCCGATTTCTTGTTTTGGTCTTCGGAGCCACGAGTGACTGCATCAGCTATTTTGACGGGAAAGGTGGTGGATGTAGGATCAGGAAGGATATAGAAGCCGGCCGTCTTCTAGATGAACACGCCCAGGAACTGCAGTTCTATCGAATCGTGTGTTTTATAGCTTTATTTTGTCTGTTAGTTTTTTTAAATGTCTCCATATTTCAGCTTTGTTGTTGTTAAGAAACCGCAAGACGATGGGCATCATCCATTCGACAGAGTAGGGTACAATGACAGCTGTCTTCCTTACCGACTGTTCGGGATGTAACAATGACGGCTGCCGCTGAGTGTTGCGCAGTGAACGGTGTTGTACAGGGAGGTGTATTCTTTGCACGTTGTCTTTGGTATTTGAAGGTCATTGCCTCGCAAACAACATATTATGTGAAGGAAACTTACATAACACTAAATAGCAGCAGCAGTATTGCTAGCTGCGTTTGTGGGCCTACTTGAAACATTTTGTGTTCTGCTAATTCTTGACGTAGACCTGTAGTGTACCTAAGTGTTCATACGTATTTATAGTACTCCTGCTTTTATGTAGGGGAGAGATAAAGTTTAATACCTTGTAAGCGCATGTTTTGTGATATGACTTTTTGCGATTTGTTAAGCCACTTCCTTCGAAAGCACTGTCTTGTGTCCAGTATCAGTCAACAATAAGTAACACGCGTGGGTATTTGAATTATTTAAAATAGGTCTGTAGGTTAAATCGGTGTGATTAAGAAAAGGCCTATAATATAAGTGAATGAATTAGATATAAAGATGTTGTATTTTATGTACTTGCGGTTTGTTTAACGATGCTGTCAGTAAGGCGTCAGGTGTTCGCACGATTATTTCGGAATACTAAGGATTGTTGCCTGTTCGAAAGCCACTTTGGTGAAGGACCTAGATAGAACGAATGAGACAGGTGGCATGAAATAGCACGTAGAACAAGTAGGTGCTGGAAAGAGGATTTTTAGGCCATCGAAAGAATTCAGGTGCGTAAGATGTAAAGAGAAGAAGAGAAATTTGTGAGAAAGGAAAGTTGAACACGAGTAAGGCTGCTTGTGAACACGTTTAAGAATTATCGAATTGCTAAGCACTTCTGCAGATGTAGCGTGGTTTGAAGTTCGCTTGTTTCGTCAGAACTTTGTTATTGTTATCCCCGGGTATGCTTGTTTTTTTCCTGGCGTCTCGTAGCTGCTGGTTGCTCGAAACATCACTGGATTGAAGTATGGTACAGCTTCACGGGCCGGGGGGGGGGTGGGTCCGTTTCTGTGGTTGCTTTGTCTTGTTTCTCACGGTGGAGGCCCCAAAGGGGAATGGATTTCCATGTTAAGTTAGGGGGCGCGGGCGGGGGGGGGGGGGGGGGGGGGGGGGGGGGGGGGTTCCGTGATGTTTGCTATCTTCTG
>Ga0131853_10025997_pt1 | contig 10538 bp, 7 predicted proteins | sample TergutLab28metaG_FD_92764 | JGI IMG/M metagenome (GOLD analysis project Ga0131853, IMG submission 92764) | Labiotermes labralis P1 segment gut microbial communities from Petit-Saut dam, French Guiana - Lab288 P1 (version 2) (version 2) | ecosystem: Host-associated > Arthropoda: Insects >... | reverse complement strand
GTGCTCTGTGACGCATTGTCCTTACTGTGCTCTGTGACGCATTGTCCTTGCTGTGCTGTGTGGCGCCGGTCCTTGCTGTTCTCTGTGACGCCGTGTCCTTGCTGGGCTCTGTGACGCCGTTTCCTTGCTGTACCCTGTGACGCCGTGTCCTTGCTGTGCTCTGTGACGCATTGTCCTTGCTGTGCTGTGTGGCGCCGGTCCTTGCTGTTCTCTGTGACGCCGTGTCCTTGCTAGGCTCTGTGACGCCGTTTCCTTGCTGTACCCTGTGACGCATTGTCCTTGCTGTTCTCTGTGACGCCGTGTCCTTGCTGGGCTCTGTGACGCCGTTTCCTTGTTGTGCTCTGTGACGCATTGTCCTTGCTCTGCTCTGTGGCGCCTGTCCTTGCTGTGCTTTGTGACGCCGTGTCCTTGCTGGGCTCTATGACGCCGTTTCCTTGCTGTGCTCTGTGACGCATTGTCCTTGCTGTGCTGTGTGGCGCCGGTCCTTGCTGTTCTCTGTGACGCCGTGTCCTTGCTGGGCTCTGTGACGCCGTTTCCTTGCTGTGCTCTGTGACGCATTGTCCTTACTGTGCTCTGTGACGCATTGTCCTTGCTGTGCTGTGTGGCGCCGGTCCTTGCTGTTCTCTGTGACGCCGTGTCCTTGCTGTGCTGTGTGGCGCCTGTCCTCGCCATGCTGTGTGACGCCTTGTCTCTGTCTACTGCGGATAGTACTGTACTAACAGAACCACCCAGCAACAGAAACGTACGTTAGGCCGCACCATTCCGTGCAGTATCCACGCAGGACTAACAACGCCGGCACGCTCTTTTACTTTAAATTAATTGTATCGAAAATTGCATGTCTTGGGTAAGAAGTTTATTAGTCTTTTGTTCCGAAAGTTTTTAGCTCCTATAAATATTTAACGAATGGCGTTCGAGATGTGTGAAGCAACACATGTAACAGACACATCGTGTGAAGTGTCTGTTGTTGTTGTTGTTGTTGTTGTTGTTGTTGTTGTTGTTGTGTTGTTCGATGTTACACAAACCAAAAATTGTTAGACTTGCTGTACCAAAACTCGCCAGTATTAAGTCCATGACAGGCAGTCTGACTGGTGGCCGGACGGACAAACAGACAGATACATACGGTGGTGTCTTGCTGGCGTTGTGTTTTGAATTCTGAAAAACGTGTTTTGGCTGTATAAAACCTCAGCGTGAAAATAATTTTGTGTCCTACACAAAGAGTCTGTCCGTCTTTCCATCTAATGTTATTTTCTTTGACTTTTGTCATTTGGGAGTCCAGAGCGAAGAACTCATGTAAGATTCTTTGTTAATATTCGTAAAAGCGGGAGTGTTTATATTATCTTAGCTTGTTTTCTTTCTCAAAAAGAGAAAACGTAGGCGTATGAAATGACTGTGTTGTGTCCCACTTCAAGTTTCTACCAGCTGACCGATTTTTCACGTACTTGGCGTCATACGGCAACATTGACAACATGGCGACTGTGCGAACTTGTGGTGTTTTACCGATATCAGCGCCACTTACTTTAGTCTCCGGAAACTACCTTTGCTGCCTCCATGGAGTAGAGTCCGCCTAGAGAAGCCACTAGTTTTTCAGCTAGTCAAGAAATTTCGCGGATTCTATGGAACCTGAAGCATCATTACCGCGTTCATGAGGGCACGTCGCTTGCCACTGTCCAGAGCCACGTGTAGTCAGCGTGTACAAAACAACATGGCGACCGCACGAACTTTTCTGCGGCATTCGGTTTGCTGGCTGTAGCTACAGAATCTGCGGAACTAGAGAAGTGAAATTTGGTAAGGGATTGTAGCACAGCGAAATCTACACATTCAGCACGAAATGTTGGCTTGACTATGATTATCGCGGGGACGACTCGAAACTTAAATGTTAATGCGACATTTGTTACTTTCTGGCTGCCTGTGCTGAGTCATTCATACAAATAAAATGGAACGATGTGAATTAAGGTTAAGAACAAAGAACGGCCAGGCGTTTGTCGGACTGAAACCAAGTGATATTGGGCTGTGAGTAGTGACGGCAGTGCCTTACACGTGGTCACATTGAAGTTGGTCACCGTGTAGGCTACAGAACTGTCACACCGGTGGCTGCGAAGGGTGTTTCTTAGGGGATATTGTGGTGTCGCTGAAGAATACAGTTATCAGCGTTGCTATGCCGTGTCGGTTGGTAAACAGAGGACCGCAGTACCTTTATTTCCAGGGGGAAGCAGTCCCTGGAAACACGATAAAATTTTTACTCTTCCTGGACTGCTGGTCTCAAGGTGAAGGCACTGCCATACCTGGAAACGTCGGTAACTGTTTACCGATCGAGGTGACGTCATCCCTGGGAAATTGAGTCCTCCCCCCTTTTTTTCAAGTGACCCCAATTCAGCAGTTTGTTCCACCACGTGTTCTCAGAGAACGCTGGGGTACACACATGGTGGTGTGGCGGTTCTTGTTACAAATCGCGGTCCAGAGGGATTTAGTGACTGCGGGAATATGCCGGGATTGTCAAAATCGGCCACGACAGTTTCCTTCCCTGTTCTTCACAGTCTTGCAGCCATGTGACGCACTCGACTTGGAGCGCCATTCACAAACAAGTTCCTAGTGTCAGCCAACATTCCAGTGATCTTGTGAAAGTAAAACTGCTGGGCCGCAATGCGCGGCTCGGCGACCTCATTGCAGTGTGACACACGGACAGTGGCATCAGAGGCTGTCGGTGACAGGCCGAACTCTATTCTTTTGCTGTTAGAAAATTGTTAGAAGACGAGGTATTGTTTACCCCTTATTTTATGACGTGAAGGCGAGTGGAGCGTGAAGCTGACCATTCACATACGGCTATTAACGAAAGCCAAACTGTCCGCTTTCCCCCACCCACCATATTGGATCGTGGTTCCAAGTGGAACTCCACTGGAGTTAATAAGTGTGCATCTGCTGTCTTTGGACGTTTCGGTGTCATAGTATTGCTTTTGTTTATAACTGTATGAACAAGAAACAGTTTTGAGCCCATTTTACTCAGCTATTCACCTCTTAATTTTGTCTCTCTCCTTCGTGTTCTTCTGTACCGCCACATGAGTTTTGTTGCTGCGCTTCCGAACTGTGCATCATTCTTTACCATCATCATTATATATATACATATACATATACATACATACATATACATACAGGGTGTTCTTAAGTGCAGACAGTAAATATGGTGTTCCATTCTGCAGTCACTAGACATGTATGTTTATAAGAACCGTCTGCCTAGATCGTTTTTTTTTCACTTAACAACCACAGCCCCTTCGTTAGTTAGAAGCGAAAGTACTAGGAAATCGAGATAAAAAAAAGTATTTATTAGTGAAATTGTATATTAGATTTGCCAGGTTTCACAATAGCAATGTCTTCATCTTGACGGAATGCTGAAAATGCTCGCCATTGGCCTGAATTCATAACTGAACCCCGTGACGTCAGCAGTTCAGCCATTTGTCATACTGTTGTCACAGCCATTTGCCAATGTCCGTCCCACTTTCTGTAAAGCTGTACATGTAGAAGCTGGGCAGTAGCAAAGCCTCAGAACCGATCCATTTCGTCCTGCCCGGCTATCTAAGCGGTGAAAGTCCGAGAAGTGCTTGACGTCACGGTTTGATGATGCGTCACCCACGCAGTCTGCCACGTTGCCATTGGCACATTCCCCGGTAATATGGTCAGGTCTACTGTTACCATACCTCACAAACGAAGCAGTTGCGACCAGATATGTACAGGAACGTTTGGTTTGATGTTGGGAATGGTATACGGGTCTGTTGTCTGTTGCATGCAATTAAGAATCACCCTGTATATTATTCGGTTTTTTTTCGTGTAACTGGCTGTATAATACCATTCACTGTCGAGGATACGCATTATTACCAGCAATCTGTTCTTCCCTAATTTTCAAATTCATACTTCTGAACCTCAATTTCTCCCCCATATAATTGTGGTGTTTTGACTTTTGTCTCTGGGGATAAGCTGCGTCCAGGTTTCCCTGTCAATAAGTAAGTTGTTTTTTATTAAATTTAGAATCAGGCCCCCTTCTTCGCGCTGTGGGTCGCCATCTTCTGCATCATAAAGCGAACGTTGGTGGACCTCGGCTAACAACACTGCGTTTTCTTGTTCAAGTACAAGGTGTCAAACTGAATCAGGAAAATCCGCTCACAGCTGCAACGCTGCATGGCGACATACGACGCGGCGCTCGGTCCCACGAGAGCCGCCTGCAGTACTCAGTTTCGCCTTAAAAAATTGTACATTTCCCAGACATGCTTTAAAGAGTAGCTGGGATAGCTCAGTCGGTATAGCGACTCTCTACGGGCCAGACGGTCCGGGGATCGAATCCCGGTGGGAGCGAGATTTTCCACACCCGTCCAGACCGACCCTGGGGCCCACCCAGCCTCCTGTGCAATGGATACCTTTATCTTTATGTTTTCAAAAGTGCAGGCCTGGTAATTAACGGACGATGTTTCGTTAGTTACAGTCCTGTCTCTACTATTCCCCCTGTTTTAAAGACTGACTGGTCGTTTCCTTCTCCGGTGAAGTGCAGTGCTCAGATAATAACCGGTTTCACAACTGTGCAGTAGGTAGGTCACGGTACAGCAGTGTTGGGCACTTTACTGTCTTCTCAGTTTCTCTTGTATTCTCAATTACTTGTAAGGTAACGGTATAGTTTTCCCGTTACAGGCCCGGTGTGGCCCAGAGGGTGGGTAGAGTTATAGCTCTACCCTTCCATGACCGCAGCATTAGAAGGGGGTGAGTGGTCAGCAGCACGCCCCGGCCGCACTTTACCCCCGGGAAAGACCCGGTACCCATTTTACATGAGGCTGGGTAGGCCCAGGACCGGTCTGGACGGGCGGAAAATCTCTTCCCCACCGCGATTCGATCCCGGACCGTCCAGCCTGTAGTCAGTCGCTATACCGACTGAACTACCGGGCCCACTGCTTAATTACTTGTGTCAAACAGAATGTGTGAATCGCTGGACATCGCGACTGTTACTGTGCTAATTTCTGGCTGTAAGTTTTATAAGAAACAACAAAACACAATGGAACAGTTGCACCTGTGCAGTCGGTTTGCAACGCCGCCGTTCGCTAATGACAGCAGTAACAGAGCTAATCTACTGCCAGTCGTTAGGCATGCAGTCAGCTCGACTTGCGCCAGCAGCTCCGTCGCGAACAGTCTGTACCAAGAACTTTAATCCTTTGACACACCAGTTACTGACGTCGTAATCCTGACATATTTTATACACACGGCGTTCAGGTAGTTAGTAATACTTCATAATTAGGTGTCTGGACGTCATTTACTGGTCGGCTGTGGGTTACTGCTTGACATGTAAATCGCCACTTGCGTCAAATGTAGAATATGGCGATGAAGTGATCGCACGGAACAGCAAGGAACACCGTGCGACGGGACACAGAGTGTACTATCTGCAGACGGTTGGCATTGTGTGATGAATGAAAGTCGGGACTGGTGACGGAAATAAACGACAGGAAGAAGAAACTTCCACTCTTCAGCCCACACCTTAGGTTCTGCGGTGCTCTGACGTAATAAGGAGAGAAAGTATCAGCTTATGTTGCTAATTTGTTAGGTCGCTACATAAGCTAATGAGGAGTTTGGTCCGGATTCCCAAACCTAGGGACTCGACCCAAGTTAGGGCCGTGATTGGGTAGCGAGAGTCTCCTGATGGGTCGTTAACTGCCCAAATAATTAAAATAATTTGATAGTTTAAATGGGGTGCTGAACACTTAGAGTATTGAAATAATTGACGTAACTAGGTAATTTTATTGATGTATTCTCAGCTCGACATGTTTCGGGCACATACGCCCATCATCAGGAGCATTAGACGTTGAGTTGCAGCATATGGTTTTCTGCACCGAGTTTTTGGATGGGTGGTGGTCTTGAGAGCCGCTGCGTAGGCACCATCCGCACCGTAAACACGACCTACGCAGTGAATAACTTGAGATAAACGTGGTAAAGTCGAGGGGAATATTTCGACTGAGCATATAGCCTGCATGGTTCTGATGAAGAATGTATAGGCTTGCAGTAGCACGACATAGTAGTAGTGGTAGTAGTAGCAGTAGTAGTAGCGGTGGTGGTGGTGGTGGTAGTAGTAGTAGTAGTAGTAGTAATAGAAGTAGGGAGTTAGGGTGTAGAGTGGATTCGCGTGGCTCAGGATGGCAAGCAGCGACATTCTAACATTCAGCTGAAGGACATGCAGTTTGTGGTGACGGCGTGTTGCATAGTTACTAGCAAGCTGGCTGAAGTGTTCAGGTTCAGTTCGGCACGGCGTTCGGGCGGCTCGGGTGTCCAACCAGTCTACTATCCAGTGGCTGTAATAGGGGGGCAGTCCGACTGCACCTCCATGGGGTGCCGTAGTTGTTACGTGGAGTGATGCCTTCACTGCCCCATAAATCTGTGCGTGATATTTCTTAAACAAGGGGCGATATTTGCCGTTATTTCGTTTAAGATATAGCCCGATGAAGTGCTGTTGTGGGAGGAGTGCTGCTGGCCTTGAATTCAGAGCCCCTGTCTGAAATGAAGCCATCCGGCAGATATTAGCATAACGACTGTCGTTAGAAGCTCTGTAAAGTGACCGGTTACGGCGCGGACGACTGATGTTCGCCTCTCTGGAAGGGGAGGGGTCGTTCCTCGTCACCAGTGTGCCGATGCAGGCCGTGATGTCTTTCCTAGGGGCTGACCGTTTAAAGCAGAGTGGTTACTGCATGTGCCAGCTGTTTGAATTTTCAGAAACTTTATGTGTAGAAGCTCAGATTGTGGGATGACGTGTATGTGTTTGTGTGTGTTTCGTGTGATGCTGAAAATGAATTGCGGTTCTAAATTCTGGCGGTGGGATTCCACGTGGGACTGCTGTGTATCGTCACAACATCCTGATCAGAACAGCGTTCTACAAAGTGACTATTGTTCGGTCTTCAGATAGACGCACGTGGCGTTGTGTCTGGCAGAGAGCCGCAGAGGCACCCAGAGACATGTTTTGTGCAGAGAAATAATTAACTTTAGCAAGTGTTCGGGGCCTAATTTGACGTACCGTCTTCATGTTTACCTGTGAGATTGTGGGAAACCACTAGAAAGTTTGGTAAATAACCCGTTTCCGGCCGAGTTTTGAACCCAGGACTTCGAGCACGTAGCAGAAGATCGCGCAGCGAATGTCGGACTGTAAGAAACGCCGATTGGCACAAAAAGGGCTGTGCGTTACTGAGACGGGCTCAGTCTGCCTGTTGCGGACCGCGCGCTGTTCACCGTCCTTTTGAGGTATTAAGCCTGCATCGTCTGGGAATCCTGTGGACCAGCTGGTTTTCGAACGAGGGATATCCCGTATGGTAATCAAGATTCGTTACCGGCCAATGTAGGACTGCCGACTGGCTGTCCTAGTCGTCATGGGTGGATCGTGGCCGGGGCCCAACCAACGACCAATTCAATGGGTACTCTGAACTGTTTACTGAGATGTGAAGAGGTCATGGGTTGACGGTAACTGCTTCCCCCCTCTAGACCGGCACATTTTGATAGTAACCCCTTCCCCCATGTAGACATGTACATTTTGAAAGTAACCACTTACCCCATCTAGACTTGTACATTTTGAGAGTAACCCTTTACCCCATCTAGACCGGCACATTTTGAAAGTAACCACTTCCACGTCTAGACCTGTACACTTTGAAAGTAACCACTTCCACGTCTAGACCTGTACATTTTGAAAGTAACCACTTCTACGTCTAGACCTGTACATTTTGAAAGTAACCACTTCTACGTCTAGACCTGTACATTTTGAAAGTAACCACTTCTATGTCTAGACCTGTACATTTTGAAAGTAACTCCTTCCTCCACATAGACAGGTACATTTTGAAAGTAACAACTTCCACGTCTAGACCTGTACATGTTGAAAGTAGCCACTTCTACGTCTAGACCTGTACATTTTGAAAGTAACCACTTCCACGTCTAGACCTGTACATTTTGAAAGTAACCACTTCAACGTCTAGACCAGTACATTTTGAAATTAACCCCCTCCCCCACATAGACTGATACATTTTGAAAGTAACTACGCACCCCATCTAGACTTGTACATTTTGAAAGTAACCCCTTCCCCCATATAGACCTGTACACTTGAAAGTAACCACTTCCACATCTAGACCTGTACATTTTGAAAGTAACTACTTTTAAACCTGTACACTCTGAAAGTAACCACTTCCCCAATATAGACCTGCACATTTTGAAAGTCATTTTTTTAGTCTGTCTGCTTTTGCTTTTCTGTTTATTAGTTTGCAAATTCAGCTCGGCAGCTGCTGCTCCACTTAACTTGTCTGCTGTTGCCACTAATAATCTGAACACAAACCCCTTTTCTTTAGTATTCACTCGCGGTTATGCGTGTTACAGCGAATGGTTGTGGTAGTGTGTTGGCGGTGCGGGCAGGTGGCCTGTGGGTTTGTGAGCTGTGCTGAAGGCGCACATCAGCCCCCACTGTTCACCTATATACTCTGATAGTAAGTAGTTCTGTGGGTACAAAATCTGGGACATCTGCTAGTTCAAAGTAAACAATCCGTCACGCCCTGTTTTCTGATCTATATCCATACCACATTTCAGGTGGCTGGCTCTAGTGATTCATTATTTACAGCCTTGAAGCCGAAATCTGAAGTAAATTTTCACACAGCAACCATGTTATTTTTACTTTCTGCTTAGTAAATTACTTTAAAATTCGAAGACCTATCAAATGTTCAGGGTTATTCAAAATGATTGTCGGGGTTTTAACAACTTGTCATACACAGTACACTTGAGATATGAGTATATGTATTTATTGCTTAAAAGAACAACACTCCAAGTTTTTGTTACATACCTTGCAGGTGCTCTATATGTGCACCCTTTGTGATTCTACAAACATCAACATGATAATCGAGTTCGTTCCAAACTGTCTGTAGCATGTCAGCGGTGATGGTTTCAATGGCGGTTCTGATTCGTCCCTTCAGTTCCGGGATACACACGCACTCTTGTCTGTTGAAACTGTGCATATCACCTTCGAATGGAACTGTTAGATGTTGGCTGTTTCCCGAATTTGGTGCAGAATTGCTGCTGGACAATTGTACCTCGACAGTCATTTTGAATAACCCTGTTTTTCTGTACAGTACCTAAGTGGGGACCGCGGTAGCACAGTGGTTAAGGCGCTATGCTACAAATCGGAAGGTTGCTGGTTCGACTCCAGATGGTGTTATTAGAATTTTTCATTGACATAATCCTTCCGATCGCACTATGGCCGTGGGGTAGACTCAGCCTCTAACAGAAATGAGTACCAGGAGTATTTCCTGGGAGTAAAAAAGTGGCCGGTGCGTAAGGCTGACAACCTTACCACCATCCTGGGCCATTGTCACGTAATCTGGGAACCTTAACTTCCTAGAACCCTGTGGGCACCTCGGGCCTCTAATGGGACTGATTTACCTTTTACAGAACCTAAGTAGCGCTAGTGTCATCTGTTCCGTCGGCCATGTTGTAATTGTAGGGAAATGAAACGTGGTCCGTAGTACTGCACGTCCGTACCATGCTTATTGACAATCGGCCAACTGATTCAGTAAATGGCAAAGGGAGATACACATACACACAGAGCATGCTGCAGGCTCCCTCGTTTCGGAATGACAGTAAACTGAGTAATGCAGATTGCAGTTTGCTTTGAGTCACCGATGCCAATCGTTGCACGTCAAATCATCTTTGTTATATCTGGCACAGACTCAAGGGGCAATGCACCTTCTGTTATCCCCCATTTTGGTAGCGCTCGTTTACTAGGGCACCTTATCGTGAGCGCCAGATGTGCTTCGCAGAGAGATAAATAGGGCCAGGGCAAGAACCGCCCAACTGACATCTCTTTGCCAGTGCAGCTGTTGCTATGACGTACATTCACTTGACCCCGGTTCGATTCCCGATGGTGTCATTGAAACTTTTCACTAACATAATCCTTCCGGCCGCACTATGTCCCTTGGGTCGACACAGTTTCAAACAGAAATGAGTACCAGGAATATTTCCTGTGGGGGTAAAGGCGGCCGGTGCGTAGGGCCGACAACCTTACCACCTTCATTTGCCTACTCTCTTGAACTCTGAGAGCCTGAACCTTCTGGAATCCTCTAGGCCTGTCCAGGCCTGTATAGGGATTGCTTTAGTTTTTCATTCATTTGAAGGATTTTGTGCTTCCCCGTCACGAACACTAATTAAAATTTACAAATAACAGTGGTAACAATACGTACCACATAATGTACCGTTGAAAAACTGAAGTTTGCCAAGTAATTGTGTGTGTTTATTTTGTGTGGGCGTCGCAGTGAAACACACATTGTTTCCCTGAAGTGAATTAACCATTTAAATGCCGAGTTAAATCCCATCTGCCATTTGCTGGCATTATTAGGAGCGTACCATATTCTCCAATTTAGCAGGATAAGGTTAACCAGGTAGTCGTTGTAATAAACAGCGCAGTGTGTTTTCTGTACTCTAGGAACCGCATCTTTGAACATTATTAGGAGAATTGGAGGTGTCAGATTGTTAAGCCCTGGGGGGGGGGGGGGGGGGGG